>Ga0265298_10006128_pt1 | contig 14928 bp, 9 predicted proteins | sample AusTroGonzalo_MG_3_FD_193486 | JGI IMG/M metagenome (GOLD analysis project Ga0265298, IMG submission 193486) | Bovine rumen microbial communities from tropical cattle in Woodstock, Queensland, Australia - Gonzalo_01 | ecosystem: Host-associated > Mammals > Digestive system > Stomach > Rumen ... | reverse complement strand
ACGGTTCATCAGATAGAAAGAGACAATGGCAAGCACCACACCGGTTCCCTGCAACCAGGTCAGCGACTCTCGGAAAATGATGAAACACAAGATGACATTGATGGCCGGTCGCAGCTGGTTGACAGGCCCCACCACAGTGATAGGCAAGTGTTTCATGGCGGAGTAGCTGAACATCCATGAGGCCAAGATGAGCGCGGTCTTGCCCATGATGAACAAATGCTGCCGCCAAGTCAAAGGCTCAATATAGAACTTCTGCATGAAGTCGCCCTCGAAAACATATGGCTTGTATTGCGACAACAGCACCAAAGGCAAAAACAAGAGCCCGCTGATCATTGTGCTATAGAACAAAACGGGAATGATGGCGTTGCCGACGACGGTCTGTTTCTTGAAGATGTCGTAGAAGCCCAAAAGGACGGCCGAAACCAATGACAAAACTACCCACATAGCGTGATGGCTTTCAAATCGGCGGCAAAAGTACATATTTTTCCATTGTGCACAGGTAGTTCGATGATTTTCCCTAAATTTGCGGTCAAAATAAGAGCCATGAACTGGGACAACCTACTTTCCAACAAACGCTACGCGCAGCCGCACAAGAGCCCCGACATCCGCAGCTCCTTCCAGCGCGACTACGACCGCATCATATTCAGCAGCCCCTTCCGACGTCTGGAAAACAAGACCCAAGTATTTCCGCTGCCGGGTGCGCAGATGGTGCACAACCGCTTGACCCACAGTCTCGAAGTGGCCAGTGTGGGACGTTCTATCGCCTGCCGCACGGTGGAAAAACTGGCCAAGAAGCACCCTGAACTGAAGGAGCGTCAGTCCGACATCGAGACCATCGTGGCCTCGGCTTGTCTGGCCCACGACCTCGGCAACCCGCCCTTTGGCCACTCAGGCGAGGATACCATCAGCAGCTTCTTCAAAGACGGCAAAGGCAAAAACCTGAAAGACAGCGTATTGCCAGAGCAATGGAGCGACCTCATCGCCTTTGAGGGCAACGCCAACGCCTTCCGTCAGCTGACGCACCAGTTCACAGGCAGACGCGCCGGAGGCTTCTCCTTGACCTCGGCCACCTTGGCCACACTTTTGAAATATCCCTACCCTTCTTACAACAAAGGTAACCGCAAGAAATACAATGTTTTCTACTCTGAAATCGAGGCGTTTAGGGAAGTGGTCGAAGAATGTGGCATCCCGCGCTTGGACGACGAACATTTGGTGTACGCCCGCCATCCGCTTTCCTACATGATGGAGGCTGCCGACGACATCTGTTACCTCGTGCTCGACATGGAAGACGCCCACAAGCGCGGCATCGTCAGTACCGAGGACATCGAGCATTGTTTCTTGTCCTTCTTCAACCCCGAATTGCCCAAAGACAAGGAAGTGTTCCGTCACAAGGACGAGGTCTACCGCGACGTGACCGACACTAACGAGCGCATGGCTTTCCTGCGGGCCACCTTGATTAATAAGCTCGTCAACTGCGCCAGCGACATTTTCGTGAAGCATTACGAAGCCATCATGGAAGGCCGCTTCGAGAAAAGCCTTATCTCACATCTGCCGGAGTTTGAGAAAAACGCCTTGGAGGTCTGCCGAGACGCCTCTGTAAAGCATATCTACCGTCATCCTTCCGTGGTGAAGATTGAACTGACGGGCTTCAACGTGGTCGGTACGTTGATGGAAGACTTCACCGATGCCGTCTTGAACCCCGACACACCTTATAACAAGAAGTTGCTCTCGCTCATCCCCGAGCAGTTCAAGGTGGAGACTGACGACGTCTATCCCAAACTACAGTCTGTCATTGACTTTGTCTCCAACATGACCGACCTTTACGCCGTGCAACTGTATAAAGACTTGAGAGGAATCGACTGATGAAGAGGATTTTAGCCATAATATGCTTGTTGTTGAGCGCGACGATTTCATTCGCGCAAGAGCCGCTCGTACCAAGAAGCACCAAATCCTATATGATTGCAGAAGGCAACCCAAAAAACGATGTCTTTCTGAAAGAAAAAGCCTGTCAAGCAGGTCTGGGTTTAGGCCTTCCTGTTTTGGCCAATCGAATCCCTACCAACAACAAACTTGTCGGCCTCAAGCCCTCAAAACACCTCTTGAAGCAGGGCATCCTACACCTACAGCTCCCTATCAGCGACAGCCAAAAAGAGTTTGCGGTTTACTATTCCGAACTCTTCGATATCCCAGCCACCATTAACGTCTTGCAAATCGAAGACGAACTTATCACCTACCGTAGTGTGGAAAAGGTGGGTAACATCCACATGTTCTACCACTGCGTCAGAGGTGCTTTTGGCACCAAGAAATCGGCTCATTCAAAAGACGCCATCGTCTACAAATTATGGGACACGCCTGAACGCACCCTTCTTCCCGACATGGAAATCCAAGACCAGATGGCACAAACCGAAGCTAAGAGATTAGCCAAGACCGATTATCCTCTCTTGATTTTCAACGATTTGAAGAGCTATGCCTACAACGAGCATGGCGACTTGGCCATCGGCCATTTCCTTGACACGATGCACAAATACAATCCCGACAAGCTTTTGCAAGCAGACCTAGTCACTCCGGCCTCATGGCCCTACCTGAGCCGTGTCAACGAGAACCAACTCTGGAACGAGACCATGCGAAACACGATGGTGGAAAAGCTGGCCGAGAAGCAGGAGTCCTATCGCAAAGCTCAGATTCCATGGATGATAGGCAACTTCAAAATCCACTTGTCCGACAAAAACCGGAAAGCCACCTCGATGGAGGAACTGGAATGGTTTCTCTCCAAAGCCGCCGCCTTCGATGCAGGTTTCGGCCTTGACTTCAGCGCGGAAACCATACACAAGCATGGCCTTTCCCATATTATGCTGAATACCATCCGCACCTGGGAGTCACTCCGCTTGTCACATGCCTTCAGCGACAAGATGAAGGAAGCGCTTAAAGACCCCTACAGCGACTGGCACATCAAAAAAACCGAGGACTCCACCTTCCTTCTTTATCCCCAGCACAACTCGCGCCGTTATTTCTGCAATCTCAGCGACGACCATTGGGAATGGAACAGCCCATACGCGAGTCGTTTCGCGCTCTGCATAACCGTTGAAGGCAAAGGAAGCATCAGCAATCCAGTTATCCAAACGCCCAGCGGGACGTTGTATTTCCCTTGCTCCATCAGTGCCGGGCAATACCTCATATTTGACTTCGAAGGCAGCGCATGCATCACCGATTTCGACTACAACAAGGTCGCCAACGTGGCCCCACAAGGCGATGCGGTCTTAGGCGAAGGCGTTTCCGAAGTGTCGTTCACATGCGAGGTCAAGATGGAAGAGAGAAAAAAGCCGGACGTGACCCTACGGTATTACACCCACGGCGAGGCTCAAAAGATTGGAAAGCGATGATGGAGATTCCCTATAAATAATGAGCATTTTTTCAAAAAAGCATCATTAATAAGGATAATAGCGTACGGATTGTCTTCATATTTTTGCAGCATCAAACATTAGCACCCGATGATAACCTTAGATCAACTCGAAATAGGACATTCCGCACACATCAAGGCGGTGAGCGGCGAAGGCTCGCGCCGACAGCATTTTCTGGACATGGGTCTCATCCCTGACGCTGTCGTCAAATTGGTGAAATACGCGCCCCTCGGCGACCCCATGGAAATCATGGTGCATGGTTACGCCTTGACGCTCCGGAAAGCCGACGCCGCGCTCATCGAAGTGGAGCCCTGCGACGGCACTCCAACCGAAGAAAAAGACAGCAACCTTGACCGTCTCTATATCACCTCTCTCCCCGATCACAACGCTCACCCAGGCTTGGGCGAGGAAGGCATCTACCACGACAAAAAACACGAAAAGTCCCTGCCCAAAGGTACAAAGTTGACCTTTGCCCTTGCCGGACAACAAAACTGCGGCAAGACCACGCTCTTCAACCAGCTGACGGGCGCCAACCAGCATGTGGGCAACTTCCCTGGTGTCACCGTCGACCGCAAGGACGGCACCATCAAGGGTCATCCCGACACTTCCGTCACCGACTTGCCTGGAATCTATTCGCTGTCGCCTTACACCAACGAAGAAATCGTCTCGCGCGAGTTCATCTTGAAGGAGAAGCCCAAGGGTATCATCAACATCGTGGATGCCAACAACATCGAACGCAACCTCTACCTCACCATGCAACTCATGGAGCTGGGTACACCTATGGTGCTGGCCCTCAATATGATGGATGAGGTGCGCAACAATGGCGGCAGCATCCTCGTGAACGAGATGGAGCAGATTCTCGGTCTGCCCGTGGTACCCATCTCCGCTGCCAAAAACGAAGGCATCAACGAGCTCGTTGACCATGCCATCCATATCGCCAAATACCAGGAAGCACCCATACGCCAAGACTTCTGCGACAAGGACGACCATGGCGGCGCCGTACACCGTTGCCTCCACAGCATCATGCACCTCATCGAGGATCATGCGCAGCGTGCCGACATTCCCGTGCGTTTCGCTGCGTCCAAGCTCATCGAAGGCGACAACATCGTCATGGAAGCGCTGCAGCTCTCGCAAAACGAAAAAGAGACCTTGGAGCACCTCATCCTTCAGATGGAGGAGGAACGCGGCCTCGACCGCGCCGCAGCCATGGCAGAGATGCGCTTCACTTTCATCAAACGCCTGTGCGACAAGACCGTGGTGAAACCCAAGGAAAGCAAGGAATACCAGCGTAGCCGCCGCATTGACAAGATTTTAACGGGCAAGTGGACGGCCATCCCGATTTTCATCCTCGTCATGATGGGCATCATCTGGGTCAGCATCGACGGCCTTGGCGGCCCACTGCAAGATTTGCTTGAGCAAGGCATCGACTGGCTCAAAGGCATCTGCGAAAGCGCGATGATTAACTGGAATGTCAATGAGGCAGTGCAGTCATTGGTGTTAAAAGGCATCTTCGAAGGTGTCGGAACCGTCATCAGCTTCGTCCCTATCATCATTTTGCTGTTTTTCTTCCTCAGCATTCTGGAAGACAGCGGCTACATGGCGCGCGTGGCCTTCGTCAGCGACAGCTTCTTGCGGAAACTCGGTCTAACAGGTCATAGTATCGTGCCCATGCTCATCGGTTTTGGCTGCACCGTGCCTGCCGTCATGTCGACACGCACACTGCACTCCACCCACGACCGTTGGCGCACCGTTTTGTTGACGCCCTTCATGAGCTGTTCGGCCAAGATCCCGATTTACGCTTTCTTCGCCGACAATTTCTTCCCTGGTCATGGCGGCGTGGTGCTTATATGCATTTACCTTTTGGGGATTGTCGTCGGCATCATTACCGCCTTGTTCACCAAGTGGTTTGGTAACAAAGGCGACGTGGCCCCTTTCGTCATGGAGTTGCCCAACTACCGTCTGCCTGGCCTCAAGAATGTGGCGCACCTTTTGTGGGACAAGACCAAGGACTTCCTGCAACGCGCCTTCACGGTCATTTTCCTGGCCACTTTGGTGATTTGGCTGCTAAAGACCTTCGATTTTCACTTCAACATGGTGGAGGAAAACGGAGAAGGCAGCATGCTGGCCAGCGTGGCGAGCTGGATTGCCCCAGTGTTCAGTCCTCTTGGATTAGGCAATTGGCAGGTGGTTACGGCTTTGGTGAGCGGTTTCATGGCCAAGGAGAGCGTCGTTGGCATCTTGAGTGTCCTCGACTACAAAGCCCTCTTCAACACCGCAGCGGCCGTCTCGATGCTGGTCTTCTGCCTGCTCTACACGCCTTGCGTGGCCGCCGTGGCCGCCATCCGCCGCGAGTTGGGCACCAAGTGGATGCTGTTCATCATCGCCTTCCAGTGCGTCATCGCATGGGTCTGTGCCTGGATTGCCTATCTCATCGCTAACGCTATCATCGCATGAATCTTGCTTCTATCATCATATTGCTGATTGTCCTTGCGATGGCCATTGTCGCCATCCGCATTTTGCGGACGGGCAAAGGCAAATGCTCCTGTGAAAGCGGCACCAAAAAGCCAGCCAACTGCAATAAATGCGCAGGCTGCACAGTGGACTGTCCATTCAGGCGGTAATTGAAGAACAATCCCGTAGGGATTATCGTTCGGTAAAACGTATATAATCAACATCTTACATCCCGTTAGGGATGTACCAAACAATAGCCTTTCAAAAATATTCTATCCTGAAGCGGAAGTCGTTTCTATTTTATCTCTATCTTTGCTCCGATAAAACCAAGTCTACCCAATATCAGGTAAAAAATGAAGAAAAAGTATTCATGGCCTTTAGTTTTGGCCATTATCACAATGGGTTTAACATCTTGTGCCCAGCAAGTGGAGCCAGAGCCTCCTATCCCTGTCCATGGCCAGTATCACGCGGTGTATGTCTCTCCTCGAAGATATGCCTCATACGGACATCAACCTTGATGTGAAACAAGTCACCGACAGCACCTATCAGGCTCAGATGGCTTTTTACCATTATTACAAAAACAACCTGCTCTTCTCTGAGGTCACGGAAAAATGCGAGCCCATCATCAACAACGACACTATCCTTCTTGATTTTGTCATATATGAAGGGAAAAAGGCTGGTACAACGACGCAAAAACGTTCTCTAAATGTAATGCTGCTCCATGACAAGGATGCCTTAAAGCTGCTTTCCTCGTCAGACAACAACACCCTTCCCGATGGCTTGCTTTTCCGTAAGGCCATCACCCACGAGGATTCGACTGCCCTTCGTTTTGATGCACGCTTGCCCAAGGTGACGATGGTCGAAGGGATGTATCTCATCAATGGCCCCATCAAAAAGTTTAGTGTTTCAACATCGAAAAACGCCAAGGGTTTTGAGTATTATTTCAATGAAAACGGCGTGGTGACGGGTTACAAAGACATCTACGGGAAAACCTACGAATACGAGGTAGGCGAAATCGGTGAAGGCGTGTATTATTCCTTATTGGTGCGAAGCGGTTGGAAGACAGAGCTTTCCTATAATGCGTCCCAGCAGCTGGTTTCAGAAAACACCCGACGGAATCTGATATCTTACTATTACGACAACTATGGAAGGCTGATGGAAGGCTATTTCAAGAATTCCACCACATACTATTCCTTTGACTTAGAATGTGACGCTCACGGAACGCTTGTCGGCATACGGAACAAGAGTGCGGACAAATATACAATGAAATTCAATGTACAAGAAACCGACCATTACGGCAATCCCATAGAACAAAGCATTGATTATTGCAACGGCCGTGCAGCTGTTCCTTGCTATTGCGAATACGAGTATTACGAATAAAACCGGAGAAATATCCTTCTTATTCTTCCACCAAATGGTAATACCTTGGCTGATAATCAGCCCATTCGCCCGTTAAGAGCTCGGGGTGGAAGAAATGGATGAAGTCGGCCAAAAGCAAATCCGGCTCGCACTGCGACTGCTCGAAATAACCTGTTGACAGGATATCGCAAACGATGATTTTTCGGTTCTTGTAGGCGTCAAAAAGCGGATAGACGGGGTTTTCTTTTGACAATGCCTCGTAGGTCATAGGGAAAGGATTCGAGTTGATGACGCGCCAAAAGTCGGCGTGCTGCGCCTTGGCGAGGATGGTCTCGACATCCATAGGGACGCTGGCCGTCAAGGAATTGTCTTTCCAGATATAGTCCGCACCTGCATCGGCAAAGAGTTTCGCTATGTAACTACGGCCACCTGCCACATACCATTGCCCGTTGAAGGCCAAGTCAGAGAACACCGTGGGGCGGTGTTCCACATTGGCGCAGAGCGTCGAGAGCGCATCATAACGCTTTTCGATATCGTCGAACCAAGCGTCCGCCTTGTCCTCACAGCCCGTCAACATACCGATGACACGGATCCATTCGGCCCGACCCAAAGGCGTGTTCTCCATGTAGTCTGCGAAGGGAAACAACACGGCACCTGTAATGTTGAGGCCGCCTTGGTTGCCGTCGAAATATGGCGAATACAAGAGCACGTCAGGCTGGATCTGGATCATCCGCTCGATGTTGGCGGCAGCCTCCGTGCCGATATCGTAGACCTTCTCCTGTTCCAAAAGAGAACGCATGGTGCTGTCGGTCACGAAACGGCCTTCGAGGATACCTTTCACGCGGTCAATCTCGCCCAAACGCAAAAAAACAGACCATTGCGTAGCCGAGAACGACACCACCGATTGCACCGGCACCTTGACCTGTGTGACGTTCTCCCCCACCACCTTCGTCGTGTCCTTGACCAAGGCGAACTTACCCAATGACAAGGTGGTGTCCCAAGGGCAGATGACTTCCATGAGGTAACCATAGTCCGCCTCACTGACGGTGACATTGCGGGCATAACGCATCATGTTGTCGCCCTGCGTTTTTTCGTTGGTTTCTTGTGTCTTGGGTGCGCATGCCACCATGACCACCAACAATAATAGCCAAAGTTTTCTCATTGGGCATTCAGTTTTTCAAGACAGTCTTTGCACAGACAATCATTGTAGTGTTCTTTCAGATAGGCTTTTGTGGTGTCTTTGAGTTGAACTTTCACGCACCAGCAGTCGATGGAATGCACGCATTCGAAGGTTTTTCCACAACGGGGACAAGTTTTTTTCATAGGCAAAAAGACGCGGAGCCTTCCTAGAAGGCTCCGCAAAAAAGAATATCAATCATTTAAACAACATTGCATTGGGAAACAAGCCTGCTTCAAACGAAGAGAGCAACACGCCATCGGAAGAATAACGATACACGTTACCGTTGTTGATTGGATTGGCGATGCAAGAAGCATATAATTCTCCCGTTTTCGGATTTACGGCTATATTATAGAAGACATTCCCGTTCGATGAGATGCGGAACGTCTCCGAAAAGGTCAAAGTCTCAGGATTGAAAAGGCGAATCTCGCTATCTGAAGAAGTTCCATACTCATCCACCTGACTCACGACGACGTAAAACTGCCGACCTTGAGGATCCGACCTTAAACTAGTGGCGGAGAAGCTAATGGCATCTCCTGTCTGAGGATTAGTCTCATCCTCAAAGGTGTAGCGGCAATGCGCAACCTTCAACAGAGGATCGATTTCCCAAAGCGAAGGTTTCTCACCATCCAATTCCCATGTGGCGCCTTCACAAAGCACCCATACATGGCCGTTCTTGTCGACCGCCATGGTGTTGGGCTCCTTCCCTACCAGGATCTCTGCCACCTTCACATCGTTATTGACATCCACAACCTGAACGGAGTTTTTCTCCATGCCAGGTACATAGTAGTTCGACCAGTTGCTGACATACAACTCGTTGCCAACCAGCACCATCTTTTCAGTCGACTTACCCGTCTCTACAAACCCGCAATGGCTCATGTCCTGAGGATTGACAATCCAAAGGCCGGTTCCCATCAAGTCGCTAACATAGGCCTTGTTGGGAGCGACAAAGCACATCTCGCGCGGCGAGTAGAAATTCATCAGCTTGAACGGCTGCGTCGTGTCAATCCTGATGGTATTGGCGTCCATCTTATAGATATAATTGCTATTGTTGACGACGATATACAACATACCATCAGCCATAGCCATACTCTGTGCCACATCACCCAAAGCTTGGGTCAAATCGAAATTGACCTTCTTGAACAGTGAATTCACCACGGTATCAGCTTCAGGATCGTAGAACGTCAAAGAAGCATTGCCGCTCATATAGACACCCTCATTGAGCACAAACACACCCGAACCCACTTTGAATCCGTCGGGGTCAACGGGGATGACTGGATTGTCAGGCTTGCAGGCGAACAACAGCACTGCCATAATGGCCAGTATAAACAGGTTGAGTTTTTTCATTACAAATCGTAATTATTGTTTGACAACACGTTTCGTAGAAGTCGTTCCTTCAGTCTTGACCCGGACGAAATAAATACCATCGTTCAGGTCACCAAAGTCAATGACTGAAGATGTTGAATGCATTACCAACTGCCCTACAAGATTATAAACATCAACGGATTGCAAGTTTTCCGCCTTAATGGTCAGTCTATCTTTCACGGGATTGGGATACAGGGCGATGGCTTCAGTTGTGTTCTCAGGCACGTCATGAGCAACATCGTGAATTACACCGACAGCATCCAAATCGAAGCCACAGGAGTTGAATCCCGTAGGCCATGGGTCATTGACGGGATGGCCTTCCGAGTCGTAGGTGGCGTATTCAGGGTCAATGTTACCCACCACGTCAATGAGACGAACATGCGTGACCTTATTCTTGTCCAGTCGGGGGTTATCTTCCACCTCGTCAAGGTCGAAAGGTGTGCCATACATCACTTGGTACTTTCCTGCAAGGTTATGTATCAGGCTTGCATGGATGCAATCGAAACTACCCACTTGCATGGTATCCTGCACCTTGCTGACGGCGGGGAAAGGAAAGAAGTTCTCTCCGTCGGAACTGACCTCCACAAAAGCCAATTCAAGGAAGCAAATGGAGGAGTCCTGTGCATTGACAAGACCATTCTCAAACACGGCGAAGTCGGAACCGGGGCCATTGCAAATCGGTGAATCAAAGGTCAAGGTGGCCGAACCGCCATCGCCTAGGCTGACGACATCCATAGTGCCGCCAGGCCTGCCTAAAGCCACTGTCAGATCCGGGCCAAAACTCGCCATACCAAGGCTAGGATCGGAGATATCCTTCGGACCGCGTTCCACCTCGATTCCCGTAGCCCAGGCCACAAACGCCGACGAGTCAGCATGCATGGCCGTGGTGCCGGCGACACCCGCCTCGGGAGCAAACTGCGCCCAAAGCATCGTCGGCACCAAAGCCAGCAACAGGATTGAAATCTTTTTTATCATTTCACCAAAAGTTTGGCGATGCGCGTGGCACTTTCGTTGCTGACGCGAACGAAATACACTCCTGAGCTCAGCGTTTCGACACCCAGGCGCATCTGCTCGCCAGCATTAGCAACACAAGTCATGGTGCTGACTATGCGGCCTTGCATGTCGTAGACCGAAACCGCGTTCAAGCCATCGTTTTCAATGGTCACAAAGGTCTCACCAAAGGCAGGATTGGGATAGATTAATAAGGTATTTGAAACCTTCTCATTCACAGCCTCATGCGGGTCGGTAGCAGGAAGAATCTCTGTAGCCCAAGAGATGGTGGTCCAATCATCGGACATGACACCGCAAGCCACACCACCGATCTTCACGAAGTCGTTGTGGTGAATCGGTTCGGCAGCCATCATGTTCTGACCCATCAAACCATTCACGCTATGCATGGGAGTATCATAATCAGGATCACCCCACTGGGCATCCGGGTTGGGACACATGGTGAGGTTGTAATTGGCATCCACGTAAGTGACGTTGGTGGGAGCGGAACCGACAACCGTCAGGCGGTCGTCAGCAGCAGCAATATCAGTAAGAGCCTGGAAAACAGTGGCCTCGCCATTGAAACGATAACCCCAAGCCAGTGCGGTTTCAGTGTAACTGCACCAGCTGATAGCAACCACGACTTCGTTTTCGCCTTCGCCAATCCAATACTGGATTTCTTCGGCGGAGATGGTGGCATCAACAATCTCTCCACCTGCGTTCGGGTCGGTAGCAGGAATGATTACAGTAGCCCAAGAGATGGTGGTCCAATCATCGGACATGACACCGCAAGCAACGCCACCAATCTTTATGAAGTCGTTGTCATGTATCGGTTCGGAAGCCATCATATTCTGACCCATCAAGCCATTCACGCTATGCATGGGAGTATCATAATCAGGATCACCCCACTGGGCATCCGGATTGGGACACATGGTCAGGTTGTAGTTTTCATCCACATAGGTGACGTTAGTGGGAGCGGAACCAACCACCGTCAGACGGTCGTCAGCAGCGGCAATATCGGTAAGAGCCTGGAAAACAGTGGCCTCGCCATCGAAACGGTAGCCCCATGCCAAAGCAGTTTCAGTGTAGCTGCACCAGCTGATGGCCACCACAACCTCGTTTTCGCCTTCGCCAATCCAATACTGGATTTCTTCGGCGGAGATGGTCGCATCTTGTGCGAACAAGTTGGTCGTAAACAGACCGAATATTCCCATAAGGAATAAAAGTGTAAAGTTTTTAAAACGCATAATACATTAAGTTTTAAAGGTTTGATAATTAGTTAATTAACTTCTTACTTCAAAACTTCAAGGATAACGTTGGTACACCTTATTAATAAAGGAAAGCCAGCTCTTGTCCCGAAAGCTTCGTTTCAGCGACAGGCGGCAGGTCTTCTGACTTACTCCTTTGGGCTGGGCCGCCTTCCCGAAATACCAGGTTTTCAGTGGCATAGTGGCCAGAGCGAAGAGCTTACAGCAGCGGGAACTGTACGGGATTTGCACCCGATTCCCTATTGAGCCTCGCGGCACCGCTTATCGGCTGCAAAGATAAGCATTTTCTGAAATAGGCATACACCGATAGAGAAAAAGTTCTATTTTTGCACCATTAATTACAAGAATTTCATCATGAAAAAAGCCCTCACCCTTTTCACCTTGCTGTTCTTTGCCTTTGGATGGGCAACGGCACAGGACGTTTACTTCTCTGGCAACGAAAACGGCACAGGAAAAATATGGAGAAACGACACCTTAATTTACAGCATTTCAGACACGGTTTCTGTCAACTTGTCCGCCATGCGACTTGCTCCCGATAGAAGCACCTATGCCGCTGGTTATATCCACAACACAGCCTTAACGTATATACAAGGCTGCGTTTGGCATAACGACACCCTTGTATTTACAGCGGGTGCCAACACCGCTATCAATGCCTTGGATTTCCATGATGGCAACTGGACGGCGGGTGGAGTTGGCGAGAATGAATGGGAAAGCATATCAGGCTTCGTCTGGCAAAACGGAGCCTTGCTTCACGCCTATAGCGACACCACACTGAGCAACCAAATCATGGCCGTGATCGTTGACCCTGCCACGGGCGACATATATTCAGGCGGCACATCCAGCGAGCTTGAAGCCCAAGCCGCCTTGTGGAAAAACGACACCTTGCTTTGGCGCGACGACTCCATTTCAGCCATCAACGCCCTCGCTATCAACGGTACTGACATCTATGCAGCCGGAAGCCGCTATGCTGAAGGCTACCATGCCGTGCTTTGGAAGAACGACACCGTCGTCTTTTCCATCAGCGCCGATGATGCCGAATTCAGCACCATCGCCTTCTATAACGGCAGCGTCTATTTAGGCGGTTACAACGGCAATTCTTTGTATATCTGGCAAGACGACGAAGTGCTCTACGACCATTCCTGCACCAGCAATTCCAGCATCTACGCATTGACAGTCAATGAATTCGGCGTGTATTATGCCGGACAAATCGATGGAGTGGCAACGGTTTGGAAAGACGGCGAAATCCTTTTCCAACCTGAGGACTGTGAGGTGGTCAACGGATTGGCGGTGCTAGCCGCTCCACAACCCAGCTATACCCTTACCGTAGAGATCGACAGCATTGGAGGCGGCACCGTCACTGGCGGTGGCACCTACTATTATGGCGACACGGCCACCATCGAAGCCATCCCCGACCCGGGTTGCGAGTTCCTCTTCTGGAACGATGGCATCGTGGCCAACCCTCGCGATATCATCATCACACAAGACAGCACCTTCATCGCCCATTTCAGACAACTCGACTACACCATCATGACGGCTGCCATCCCCCTCAACTCGGGTACCGTAACCGAAGGCGGCATCTTCCATTATGGCGACACGCTCACCCTTGAGGCCGTGGCCAACCCTAGTTATGAGTTCGAACGATGGAACGACAGCGTCACCGACAACCCGCGCGATATCATCGTTACCCAAGACAGCACCTTCATTGCTTTGTTTGTCACGCGCCAATACACGATCACCGTCGAAAGCGATAATCCCGATTGGGGCTCAGTGACAGGTGGCGGCACTTTCAACTACGGTGACACCATCCAGATTGAGGCCCTTGCCAACCACGGCTACATGTTTTCCTACTGGACCGACGGCAGCTACGACAACCCACGGGAGGTCATCGTCACCGAAGACCAGACCTTCACCGCGCACTTCGGCTTACAGCAATGCGTCATCCAGACCCGTGTCATCCCTGAAGGCGCAGGCACCGTGAGCGGTGCCGGGCCATGGGGTTATCTCTACGGAGACACCATCACCTTGACAGCCCAAAACAATTTTGGCTATGTCTTCAGCCATTGGGATGACGGCGTAACCGACAACCCAAGAACCATCATTGTTGAAGGTGACGCTTCCTATATCGCTATCTTCACTCCGCTGAAATATGAAATCACCACAGAATGTGAGCCCGCTGAAGGCGGAACGGTAAGCGGGGCAGGCACTTACGAATACGGAAGCACCGTCACACTGACTGCCACGCCCAACGAGAATTATATCTTCATCTGCTGGAGCGACGGCATCGCCAGCAACCCTCGCAACGTCACTGTGACTGGAGATGCCAACTACAAAGCCATCTTCCACGGCAACGGAACGCCGCAATATACCATCACTGTTGTGGCCAACGACACACTATTAGGCACCGTTACCGGCAGTGGAACTTATCCCGAAGGTGTCACCATCGAAATCAAGGCGACACCTGCAGATGATGCCGTTTTCAACGGTTGGAATGATGGCAACACCGACAATCCGCGCAGCGTGACAGTCACACAAGACATGACCTTCACTGCCCTATTTGAACGAATCGTCATCCAAACCTATACTATTACCGTTAGACCAGAGAATGCATTGCTTGGCACTACTTTTGGCAGCGGTGTCTACCTTGCCGACCAAGTTGTCACTATCGGTGCTACACCCAATACTGGTTACTATTTCACTGGTTGGCAAGACGGCGACATGAACAATCCACGAACCATCACAGTAACAGGGGATGCCGAATATATCGCATCATTCTCCCAAAACCCAGTGCAGACCCACACTGTCACCGTACTTTACGAAGAGACCCAAGGAATCATTCTCGGTGCAGGCACCTATACTCATGGCAGCATAGCCACCCTAGTCGCCCTTCCTGCCGATAACTACTACTTTGTGAAATGGAGCGACG
>Ga0265298_10006127_pt1 | contig 14930 bp, 10 predicted proteins | sample AusTroGonzalo_MG_3_FD_193486 | JGI IMG/M metagenome (GOLD analysis project Ga0265298, IMG submission 193486) | Bovine rumen microbial communities from tropical cattle in Woodstock, Queensland, Australia - Gonzalo_01 | ecosystem: Host-associated > Mammals > Digestive system > Stomach > Rumen ... | reverse complement strand
CGTTTCATGTTAGTATCCTTGAAGATAATTTTTCGGGGCAAAATATAGAAATTAGACGAGAAATTTTGTGCCTTGATAAGTGCGAAGCGCCATTATTTCTCTTTCCTTTTTAGTCTGTAGGCTCGAAGAGTCGTTCTTTCGTCTAAAAAGGGGGAAGAATCCCCCTGCCTTCAGCCCCAAGAGGGTCTTCCGGCACCCCCTCGCCTAGGGGCCCCGCCCCTAAAACCCCTCCTGATGTTGAGTCTACGACGGGTGTGCGGAAACGTAAAATCTTTCTCCTTGCTTTTGCTATATTTGCTCTGGACTTTTAACTTATTCGAAGGTTATTATGAAAAAAAGAATTATTGCATTGTGCGTTGCCTCTCTGGCACTTTTCGCATGTGAAATGAAACAGCAGCCCCTTGAACCCAAGGTCCGTGTCGATGCCTCCACTACGGACGACCAGAAGTTCTCGTACATGCTGGGTGTTCAATTCGGCGGGCCGAGCTTTGAAAATATCGCTATGCGGCTTGGTGAATATTTCGACGTGGATTACCTGGCGCAGGGGATTGTCGATAACGTCAAGGCCCAAAAAGATACGAGTTTCAAGGTGCAGATACCTGCTGATTCGATGAGATCCCTGGACTCCCGTTTTGCCGAGGTCTCCGCCAAGCGTACCGATTTGGCTCGTCCGGACAGTGCGACGGAAATGTCTTTCAATGGAGATTACTCGAAGCTCCGTGCATATGTGGATTCCGTCATGAAGACTTTGCCGATCAAGCGCCCGGCTGTTGTCACATACGGCGAGGTCAAACTGAGCGAAAAGTCTACGGACATGCAGAAGTATTCCTATGTCATGGGTATACAGCTCCAGGTCATGTTCCACGGCGTGGAAAAGCAGTTTAATCAGGATTTCGATGGTGAATATTTCTTGCAGGGCGTCCGTGATGCGTGCATGAACATTCTCGACACTTCCTTCGCTGTGCAGATGTCGAATGACTCTATCAAGGCCGTTAACGACCGCTACGTCGCTAAAATTCGCGAACTGATGCAGAAGCAGCGTGAAGAGCTCATGAAACAGCAGGCCGAAGCCGCCGCTGCGGCCCAGGATTCCGCAAATGCTCCCAAGGACACTGTCGCCAAGAAGTAATCCTGAATAATCGAGAATGAAGAAAGGGCGGTGCCGAGCACCGTCCTTTACAATATCTACTCATATATTTAAATTTTGAACAAATAGTTTTTGTGCCCCGAAAAGCCCGATTTGGCGTACGCCCGGTCGGAGAGAATCCGGTGAAAAACCGGAGCGGTCCCGCCGCTGTAAGGGAGGACGAAACCGGCAGAATTTCAAAACCAGTGTGCTTGCATGCGAAGGAGCCGGCGTAGGACGATTCCCGAGCCAGAAGAACTGCAAAAACGTTTTTTAGAGGTATGATGCGACAGACGTCATTCTTTAAGGCTGCTTGTGTAGCGGCTTTTTGGTGCGGTGCCTTTGCCCAGACGGGCGGTGCCGCAGTTCCTCCTTCGGAAGGTTCCCCGGAGGATGTGTCTATCGTTTCTGCAAATGAACCGGTACAGGATTTGGGCTCTTCGGATGTGGTGAGCGCCACCGGTTACCTGCCCGCACAAGACGTGGGCTACACCGAAATCAATTCGTCGGCCTGGGAGGGCAAGTCGCTGACGGCGGCGGATCTCCTTTCGACGCTTCCTGGAATCCAGGCATACAAGCAGGGCGGGCTAGGAAGCTTCCAGTCAATATCCATTCGTGGGATCGCTGCGAGGAATATCTTGATTTGCGTGGACGGGGTCCCGCTGAACGATGCGAGCGGCGGAGCGGTGAACCTGGCATCTATCGACCTCAACCAGATGGAAAAGGTCGAGGTGTACAAGGGGAATGTCCCTGCGAAGTTCGGTGTGACGGGCCTTGGAGGTGCGGTCAATTTCGTGACGAAGAACGCCGTGAAAAAGGGCGGCCGCGTCTTGCTCGGTTACGGTAATCACAACACGTGGGAGGGCGCTTTCCAGGTGAGCGCACCGGTGACCGACAGCATCATGTTCGCCTCTTCGTTTGCGACCAGGCATTCCGACAACGACTACGAGTATACGAACCGCAATGGTACGCAGTACAACAAAGACGACGACCATACGTCGACCCGCCAGAATGCGGAATACACGGACGTATCGGGAAACGTGCAGTTCCGCATGCTGCATGGCAACGGGTACTTTTCGACGTTGTCCGTGACCGCTTCGAGGTACGATGGTGGGAACCCCGGCAAGGAAGAACAGCAGACCGTGGTGGCCGATTTCGTGGGCGAATCGGCGCTCATCCGCTATGGCCTGGAATCGGTAGGTTATTTCGATAATGCGCTGTTCCTTTACGGTGGCCTTTCATTCCGCTTCGACAAGAACATTTCAAGTTCCTATTACCCGCTGGACCACCTGGGCTATTCGGGCAACAACTATCTGGAATACGGAGCGGCAGTCTATAAGGTTTCGCCTGAAATTTCTGCCGAGTGGACCTTGTGGGAACGCCTGAAGGGTTTTGCTCGTGTGGCTGCGGAATGGGATCGTGCCGAGGAGCGTGGTGTTTCCAAGGACTGGGCGCTCGACCGGTTGAACCTGATGGGGTCTGGAGATTTGTATTACCAGATTTTTAGATATGGTGGACTCGGAGGCGAAGGCTCGGTTCTCTTCTTGAAAGACCGTCTTGACGGGGGTAACTTTGTCTTGCCTTCGGGCGGCCGGGTTCTGGAAGATGCGGAAGACCGTGATGTGACATTCTCCGGGCGAGCCTATGCGCGTTTTGGCAATTCCGAGATTCCGGTGACGGGGGAGGTCTCGCTGGGGCGTTTTTACCAACAGCCTGCCCTGATGGAACTTTACGGGACTTTCCCCGGAGCAATGTCGAATCCTAACCTCAAACGAGAAAAGGCTACCAAGTTCGAGGCTTCAGGATTGTTCAAAGTGCCGGGGAAGCACACGTCCCTGAGGGCTGCTTACTTTGAATCGCATGTCGAGGATGGTATTTGCTGGCTTATTGTCTTGGAACACCTGCGCGCCGAAAATGTCGCGCGCTCGCGTGTGCGTGGCGCGGAATTTGAGCTCAAGAGCACTCCAGCAAGTTTCTTGGATGTCGTGTTACGCGCGACGTTCCAGAAGACGGAGGACCGTTCGAAATCGTCGGTCTATAAAGGTAACGTTTTACCTGGGGAACCGGCCCGCAGCTACTTTGCCGAGGCTACGCTCCACTTGCCGTTGCATCTTGACTTGATGTGGGCTTCTGAATGGCGCAGCGTCATCTACAGCGACCGAGCAAACCGTATGAATCAGCCCGCTGTCGCCAACCACCGCGCCGTCCTTTCTTACCAACCGTTTGAGAAAACGCGTTTCGCATTTTCCGTGGATAACATAACCGACGAGAAGTACCGCAATTTTTATACCCCATTCCCCATGCCGGGACGGGAATACAAGTTCACCATAATACAGGGGTTCTAGCCCCCGCGCTTGATTGCGTAAAGCCAGAAAAGGAACACACATGAATAAAATCACAAAATACTCAACCTTGCTTGCCGTTGCTGGCGCTGCATTCATGATGCAGGCTTGCGGTGACGACTCCGGCTCTTCGATCACTCCTCCGGAGCCAGTAAAAGTTTCCATTGCCGGCGTGGTCTTCGGCAGTGACTACAAAACTGGCGAACTTCGTTGGATTGACAAGGAAGATGGCTCTATCTCCGAAAAGAGCATTTCCTTCTATCAGGATTCCAAGGTCATCTCCAATGAGGCCGACCTCTACGTGCTGGAACGCATGAGTGTCGACAATATCTCGAAAATCGATCCTGATAAGCTGGAATCCGATGGCGAGGACGCTGTTGTATGGCAGGTCTCTCTGGATGACGGCTCCAATCCGGTAGATTTGGCTTTCGAAGGAAAACAGGCATGGGTCGCTTTGCAGAATGCCGACTCCCTGGTGAAAATCTCGACGGAAGACGGCAAGATTAAAAAATCCATCAAGATTGGAAAGTTTGCTTACGAGGGCGAAACGTCCCCGTACGTTGCTGACATTGAACTGGATGACGGCAACCTCTACGTGTTGATGCAGCGTTACACGCAGGATGAAAACTACCTGGTTACTTATCCCAACAAGGGCCTGCTCGCTATCTACGACGCCTCCACGGGTGAATTGAAGGACACTGTCCAGCTCAAGACAAAGAATCCCTCGACACTCGCCGTGGTGGACGGCAAGGTCTACGTGGCGACCCATGGCGAATACAATGACGCTTACGGCACCGATGCCGACAACAAGCGCGGTATCGAGAAGGTGAATATCTCCAAGAAAAAATCCGAAATGCTGGTTTCCGGTGAAGACCTGGGTGGCGGTATTACGTTCATGGTTGTCGAGGACGGAATTGCCTATGTGAGCATTAACCTGGGATTCGACGCAAACTTTGCTGCCGTGCAGGCCTTGAAGAAGGTGGACCTTTCTTCCAAGGAAGTTAGTGAAATCGACGGCTTTACCGACATGTCCGGTTCCATGGCCATTAAAGATGGCAAACTCTATGTGGGTGACCGCACTGCTTCTAAGGTGCTGGTTTGGAATGGCGAAAAGAAGAAGTCTCTCGATCAGCCGAAGGGCGTACTTGCTCCCTACAGCATCGCCTTGTTCTAACTCGGTTTGTCGAAATGAAATGAAGCCCTGCGGATTTGCAGGGCTTTTTGCTTCTATGCTTGTTTCGGCTGTTCTGGTTCTGCCGGCTTGTTCAGAACCGTTCGCTCGTTGTAGAGCTTTTCGGAGATGTGGCAGAAGGCTTCCACGACCACAGGGTCGAAATGCTTGCCCGAACCCTCGGTGATGATGGCCATGGCCTTCTCGTAGGTGAACGGCTTCTTGTAAACGCGTTCGGCCACAAGTGCGTCGAACACGTCGGCCACGGCCATGATTCTTGCGGACAAAGGAATCTCTTCGCCTTTGATTCCTGTGGGGTAGCCCGTTCCGTCCCATTTCTCGTGGTGGTAGTGCGCCATTTCGATGGATTCCTTCAGGTAGTTGTCGTCCATCGTATTGTTCGCGTTCGCCTCGATCTTCGAAAGGATCTTCATGCCCTGCGTGGTGTGGCTCTTCATGATGGCGAATTCTTCGTCGGTGAGCTTGCCCGGCTTGTTCAAGATCAAGTCGGACACGGCGATCTTGCCGATATCGTGGAGCGGTGCGGAGCGTTTGAGCTTGTCCTTGTAGCTGTCGGTCAATATGTCGCTGAACTTGCCTTCCTTCTGGAGCTCGTCGGCGATGGCTTCCACGTAGAACGCAGTCTTCTTAATGTGGTCGCCCGTACTCGTGTCTCTTGCTTCGACCATTTCGGCGAAGTTGATAATGATTTCGTCTTGCATTCGCGTGATGCGGTCGGCGGCGGCCTCCAGCCTGCGAATGAAGTCTAGCGAGTCTTTGCAAGTTTTGGTTAGCGCCTTGTACAGGTATTCGATTTCGTCGAAGGTGCGGATCTTCAGGGATTCGAGTTCGATAAGGCTGTCCACGCGGCCCTGTTCCAAGCTGTAGGCGAAGTGGATCGAAGCGGCGGCCATGCGGTTCACCGGATGCACGATGCCTCGGTTCACGAGCTCGAGGACGATGCTCATGATGATGATGGAAAGTCCGAAGAACATCGTCAGTAGCTTGATGAAGAACTTCGCCTCTTCGTAGATGAGGTCGCCCATCGAGATGTCGACGCCCACGTAGGCTACCGTCTTCCCGGCGGAGTTCTTCAGTGGTTCGTAGGCTGTCAGCAGCCAGCCGTATTCGTCAATTGTGACAATCGGCTCGACATGCTCGCCCCGGAGGAGGTTTTCCCGCACAGGGGCAAAGCCCTGGTTGAACGCAACGCGGTCGCCGGGCTTGTCCGGCAGCACACCGCTCGTGTCCCTTGCTTCCAGGTCGAATACGACGACGCTGCTGTCGTTGGTAATCCTGTAGACGTAGAGGTAGAATATTTGCGGGAATCCGTCGCGAATCCGGTACAAGTCCTTCTCGATTTCGTCGTAGCCTGGTGCCGCGTGTCCCTGAGTTTCCCATTCATTGATTCGGTCGCCGTCAATAATCGCTGCAGCGGAGGTCCCGACGCCTTGTGCGATGGTCTTGTTCCTGGCAATCGTGACCTGACGGTAAAGGATGAAGCCTGTGGTACTGGCCAGGGCCCCGAGTAGGATTTCGGCGATGATGACCATGACCACGACCTTGCGCAGCAGGGAACGCTTGATAAGGTGGTTGTTGGCCGTCTTGGAACGTTCGCCCAGGTGGGGGTCAAAAAGGAAAATGTGGCTGACAAGGCTCTTCAGATGGACCGGGATTTTCCGGTAAATGATCATTGCTGCGGTCAGGACGATTGTCTTGTCGATCATGTCGAGGACAAAGTCGGCCGACAGCTGGGAGAAGAATTTAGAGAAGCCGAAATGGTTGTATATGGCAATGGAGAACGGAGCCGAGATGCCCTCGCCGAAGTCGTAGCCGTAGAGGAAGTAGGTGAGGACGGAGCCGAGCACGCCCCCCAGTATGGCGAAGGTGATGATCGCGATGCATATTTTTGAAATCTTCTTGAAAAAACCGTATTGCTGGAAGAGGGCGGCGGCCACGCCGATAAGGATGCTTATGATTCCGTAGTAGAGGGTTTCCCAGTTGGAAAAGCTGTCGATGGTGTTTGAGCAGAATCCGACGATGACGGCAGGGAGCGTTCCGCCGAGCATGGCGGCTACGATTGTTCCGATGCAGTCCAGGTAAACGGGGATTTCTAGGGCAAGTGCGATTTTTGCGGGTATGATGTTCGCGAGGAGTGCTAAGACAATTAAACCAACCGCGAATATGAATTTTTTCGATTTAGACAAAGAGAGCTGTTTCATAACCGCCTCTATTTTTTTAAATCCTTACAAGTATAATTTATTATGAAAATAATAAGATAGTAACAAGATAGCAAAAAAAATCAAAGAAATAACTTTCCCGGAGGGGCTCTTGCAGTTCAATTTGCGTAAAGAAAAGGTTACTGATTTTGGGCTTCCCTCTGGACGTTTGCCATAGATTTTATCAGAACACTTGCATTTTTGTGCACTGTTTGTTATATTAGTGTTCAAAGGAGCAAGTGAACGGATGGACCTTCGTGAAAAGTTGAATATTCTGGGCGATGCGGCCAAGTACGACGTGTCGTGTTCTTCGAGCGGGTCGTCCCGCTGCGCCCCGAAGGGGGGCTTCGGCAGCGGCTGCGAGGCTGGCATCTGCCATACCTGGGCGGCGGACGGGCGCTGCATTTCCCTCTTGAAGGTGCTGTTCAGCAACGCTTGCAAGTACGACTGCGCCTACTGCGTGAACCGTCGCAGCAACGACATTCCTCGCGCGACGTTTACTCCCAAGGAACTGATTGATTTGACGATGGAATTCTACCGACGCAACTACATCGAGGGGCTTTTCCTGAGTTCGGCGGTTGTCGGTTCGCCGGACAACACGATGGAGATGCTTGTCCGCGTGGCGAAGGAACTGCGGACGGTCCACCATTTTGGCGGCTACATCCACTTGAAGGCGATTCCCGGGGCCAGCGCGCGTCTGCTTTTCGAGGCGGGGCTCTATGCCGACCGCAGCAGTGTCAACATCGAGATTCCCTCCGATTCCGCGTTGCAGTACCTTGCCCCCGAAAAGAACTACGAGTCCATTTACCGCCCCATGAACTTCCTTGCCGAACGCAAGATCGGCTACGATTCCGACCGTGCCAGGCATTCTCCCAAGTTTTTGCCGGCGGGGCAGAGCACGCAGATGATTGTTGGGGCGTCGGGGGAGACTGACTTGCAGATTCTCAGGCTCTCGGCGGGATTTTACCAGCAACAGCAGATGAAGCGCGTGTACTTTTCGGGGTATATCCCCATCAATGCGGACAAGCGTCTGCCTGCGATTTCGAGCAAGCCGCCCCTGCTGCGCGAGCACCGCCTTTACCAGGCGGACTGGCTCATGCGTTTCTACAATTTCCGTCACGACGAAATCCTGGACGAGACGAACCCCAATCTGGACGTGGATCTCGACCCGAAGGCCATGTGGGCGCTCCGGCATCCGGAATTCTTCCCGGTCGACCTGCAGACGGCGGATTACGAGTCCATCCTGCGTGTCCCGGGAATCGGTGTCAAGTCGGCCAGGCTCATCGTGAGCGGCCGTCGCTTCTCCCGCATCCGCCTGGAAACCCTCAAGAAGATGGGTGTCGTGCTGAAACGCGCCAAATATTTCATCTACCATCCCGATACGCCGGCGAGCCTCCGCAGGCTCTATCCCGAGATGGTGCGCCCGCTCCTTGTGGCCAAAAAGAAGCCCAAACAGCTCGGCCTGTTCGACAACTACGTTCCCGCATTGCCGGCGGCGGTCTCCCTATAGGCAGGTGTTTGTCATGCTCGCTATCCATTACGATTCTTCCTTTGACGGTTTTCTGAGTGTCGTGTTCGAGATATACCGCCAGCATCTGGACGTGGGCGACATCGTCCCGGTTCGGCCCTACGCGGCGGAGGGTGCCGTGGCGCCGGACCTTTTCTTGCAGCCGTTCCGGGTAGAGTCGGACGAGGAATCCGCCCGCAGGTTGCGCCGAGCCATCCTGAACATGGCGGGCGAGGACATCTTGAGCCTGCTCGATTGCGCTTTTAGGTCCGAGGAGCCGGGAATCGAGATGAAGATTTTCGCTTACTTGCGCAAGCTCTTTGCCCAGGAAGGTAGTAACTACGCCAGGAACCCGACGAGCGACGAGATGCTGCCGCTGTTTACCGTGGCCCGTTCCGTCCGCCGGGAACAGGGGTTCATGCTCGGGGCGGTCCGGTTCGGCAAGGCTCCGGACGGCATGTACATTTCCGCGATAGAGCCCAAGTATAACGTGGTCGACATGCTGGCCCCGCATTTCCGTTCCCGTTTCCCCAACGGCCGCTGGGCCATTGTCGATGTTCGGCGACGTTACGGCGTCTGCTACGAAGGGGGGCAAGTCCAGCTTGTGTCGGTCGATGCCCCGGAGGCGATTGCCGGAATCGAGCGGCACGACGAGTTTGCTCGCATGTGGAAATCCTACTACGATTCCATGGCCATCAAGGAAAGGCTGAATCCGGAACTCCTTAGGCGTTGCCTGCCAGTCCGCTACTGGAAACACCTGACCGAACGCCAGGTGGATGCGTCCTCGCTTACCATCGGCGGCAGGAATTCGGAGAAACGGGGTGGTGACGGTCTAGGTGGAGCCAACTTGCCCTCGGCCGTGGCGCGCAACCATTCGCTTGCATTGTCACATAGCTGTATGTGATTTGTATCACACGCTACTTTGTAAAGAATCCTGCTTCATTTTGCGGTGTTATTTTTTTGCTTTTTTTGCAAAATTTTTTGTATTTTTACGGAGTATTCTATTGTTGATGTGATGCTTCCCGTTTTGGGAACTTAATAGCGAAGAGGATTTTTAGAGATGAATAGGGCTCCTGCCAAACCCGGATTTTTTGTACAAGACCGATTCCTTTACAGCAAGGATAACGAGAAAGTCGTCTTGCGTGGCATTAACCACATGTTTATTTGGACGGACCGCGATGGTAAAACGATTCCTGAAATAGCGAAGACAGGGGCCAACTGCGTCCGTATTGTTTGGAATACCCGTGGCCGTATTAGTGACCTTGACAATATCATCGGTCTTTCCATTGCGAATGGGATGATTCCAATTCCCGAAATTCACGATACGACGGGCAACTGGCGCCGTCTGCCTGACGCCCTCGACTTTTGGCTCCGTGACGAGACTCTCCAGGTTATCAGCAACCACCAGGAGTACCTCATCATCAATATCGGCAACGAGCCCGGCGATGCCGAGCAGGACCCGAACGACTTTTTCGAGGCTTACAGCACCATCGTTATCAAGATGCGCGCCGCGGGTATCCGCGTCCCCATCATGATTGACGCCGACTTCTGGGGCCAGAGCGAGAAGAACATCTTCCGTATGGGACACCAGCTTCTCCAGGCCGACCCCGAGCACAACCTCATTTTCTCGATCCACATGTGGTGGCCTTCCGAGAGACACGACGTCTCCAGCGGTTACGATACCGTCGAGGCGAGGGTTACGGGTGTCCTCGAGAAGTCCGTGGAGCTCAAGCTGCCCCTGATCGTGGGCGAGTTTGCCCCGGTCGCGGCGGGCGACGTCAAGGAAATCCCGTACCGGCACATCATGGCGGAATGCGAACGCCTGAACATCGGCTGGCTTGCCTGGAGCTGGGGACCCGGCAATTTCGACAGTCCGGAAATGGACATGACGGCCCATGGTTCCTACAACACTTTGATAGGCTGGGGCAAGGAAGTTGCCGTGGATAGCCCGCTGGGCATCCAGAACACGAGCGTCATCCCGGCTTTCATCCAGAACAAGAACTACACGACGGGTTCCCAGGGAACCGGCGCGAACCTTATCGAGAACGGAGACTTTTCCGCCGAGCCGCCTCTTCTGGGCTGGACGACCGATTTCTGGGGCGGCAAGGCCGACGTGATTGTCAAGGGCGGCGAGGTCCGCTTCGACGTGAAGTCCGCCGGAAAGGAAACCTGGAGCCTGCAATTCAAGCAGCGCTTGACTTTGCGCAAGGGCCTTACCTACATATTCAGCATGCGGGCCAAGGCCGACAAGCCGCGCACCCTGAACGTGAACATCAAGAAGGACAGCGAGAGCTACGTCCCTTATGCGAACGGCCGTATCCTCGACTTGAGCACGAGCTGGCAGAACTTCAGCTGGAAATTCACGATGAAGGAGGATTCCGATACGGACGCCCTGCTCATCTACGACATGGGCGGCGTGCCCATTTCCTGGACCCTGGCCGACATCTCGCTCGTTCACGCCCGCAGCGTGGCCGACCGCCTGAACCGCACGTTCCAGCGCAACGTCCAGAAGAATTCCGGCTTCTTCAATGCGCCCAACGGCCCGTGGCAGCTCCAGCTGTATTCCGCTACTGGTGAACTTCTCGAGGTCCTGGATAGTGGCCATGGTGGGGAAGGTATGCGCCAGTATCCCAAGATTGAGCGCAGCGGTATCATGGTCATCAAGGACATTTAGCCGACCAAGAACCCCTTTTTTCTGTATTTGGGTCCCCGTTCCGCGTGTTCGGGGGCCTTTTTTGCGTTTTCTCACGTTTTTTTGAAAAAAGCGCTTTTAAACGGAATATTCCAGATTGTGCGAAAAATCACGCTTTTTTTGTTTCTTGTATCATAACTTTTTTTGCTTTTTTGATGAAAAAATGGCAAAAATTGCCATTGTGTTAAAAAAAATTGATTTTTGTATCATGAACCTATTGCTTTTTGAAAAAGATGAATATAAATTAAGAGATATGAAACCCGTGATGGAATACAATAATTTTCGCATTTACGTACGCGACTTCTATTCGGAACGTAAGGATCGTTCCGGGTACACTTGGCGTGATTTCGCGAAGGCGGCGGGATATTCCTCCCCGGTGTTCTTGAAGCTCGTATGCGATGGCAAGGCTAACTTGAGCGAGGTCGGCGTTGAACGCGTGGCTGCCGCCATGGGCCTTGTCGGGGTCGATCTGCAGTATTTCCGCCTCCTGGTGGCGTTTAACCAGTGCAAGGATTCTGCAGCGAAGAAGAAAATTTACAAGCAGATGCGTGCCATTGCCGAAGAGAATGCCGTGAGCCTCGTCGGTGCGGAACAGTATGATTACTTCGAAACCTGGCACAACCCGGTCCTCCGTGAACTCGCCCCGAAGATGAAGGGCGCCACTCCGGCCAAGATGGCCGAGCAGATCAAGTTCGGGGTGACCACGGCCGATGTCAAGAAGGCTCTCGCCATGTTGACCGAGCTGGGTCTCCTGAAAAAGGATGACGAGGGCAATTACGTGCAGGCGAGCAAGTCCGTGACTACGGGCGATATCGATGTTACCGCGCTTGCCGTGCGTGACATGCACCGCCAGATGGGCAATCTCGCTGTCAAGGCCATCGACGAAGTCCCCGTGGACGAAAGGGACATTTCCGGAATGACTCTTGGCGTTTCCGAGGTGGCATTCCAAAAGATTGTTAAGGAAATCGCCGATTTCCGTCGCCGCATTGGCGCCATTGTCATGGATGACACCGGTGCCGAACGTGTCTACCGCATGAATGTTCAGCTTTTCCCTCTGACCAAGGATTTTATCGATGGGGGAAATCATGAATAGGAAGATTCTTTGCGTACTGGTGAGCTGGTTCATTATTGCGGCGATAGGTTTCTTCGCTGCTTGTACTCCCGAAAGTACCGCTGGTGGTTTTGGTGAGGAGACGAATGCGCTGGCTGGTGTCCTTGTAAACGAGAAGGGCGAGCCGCAGGCCAATGTCCGCGTTTTTGCACGTCATGCCAAGGCGAACATCTCTGACTTGGTCGATACGACGGATTCCGAGGGCCGTTTCGAGTTCTCCCTTGTCCGCCAGGGACATTACGGACTTTCAGCCACCAAGGGCAAGTCTTCCATGTACAAGAGGGTCAACTACTATGGCCAGAACATCGATGTGGTTGCGCACATGGTGCCTTCGACCGATGTTTCCGGTACGGTCAATCTCCGCGAAGACACCGTGGCCTCGGATGTGGTTGTCTATATTCCCGGCAGTCCGTGGGAAGCCAAGACTTCCGACAAGGGCAAGTTCAGTTTCAAGGGCGTTCCTGAAGGCACGTTCCCGGTCCTTGCGAAGTCTCCGGATCCGGTCCGCTTTGTCGATGTGTTCTATGTTGGTACGTTCGAGGACGGCAAGGCGGCCTTCAACGGTCCTTATCCGGTTGACTTGATGGATGATGTCATGGCTAAGGCTTCTCCGGATACCACTGCCGCGACGCCGGATTCCGCCGAGGAGTCCGAAGATGTCCGCCTCGTGAATTCTGAGACATCGAAGAACATCCTGTTGCCGCTTTCTCCGGAATACGGAACGCTTTGCTGGTGGCCGCTGGATTACCTGACCGAAGGTTTTGCCGGAACGAAGATTTCCAGCGATGCCCGCGGCCGTACGGATGGCGTAATCTTCTACGGCGAACCTGAACTTACAGACGGCGTATCCCGCAATGCGATTGAACTTGTGGGCGCCAAGCAGTATGGTGTTGTTGAAAACGATCGCAATGCCCTGGATAGTGCAACCGAGATGACGCTTGAGGCCTGGGTCAACGTGACCAAGCTTCCGTCGGATTCCGTCTATCGCAGGAACATTGTGGGAAAGCTCGGCTTCGGTTCCACCGGCGACCAGGATGTGTTCAGCCTGTCGCTTGTTAGGGGTGAATGTGGGGTGAAGGAACCGAAGCTGGCTTTCTTTATCGCCGGCGGTGCCGAGGAAGATTCCCTGGGTTGCGAGAATGTCATATTCTCGAACGAGGTCGAAACCAAGGAATGGATGTTCGTCACGGTCGTCTGGAATAGTGGTTTGCTTTCAATGTACGTGGACGGCCAGCTGGTCGACACCGTGAATACGACTGTCAAAAAGATTAATCCTTCTTCCGAACCCATTATCTTCGGTAAGGAAAAACTGAATATCAAGTTGGATGATGTACGATTGAGCAAGACATCCATCAACGCTGCGGATGTGCTCTATCGCTACTATCTTAAAGGAGGTGCACTATGATGGGCATGGATCTAAATTCTCTGGAAACGGCCTGCTTCGAAGTTAACGAACATGGTCGCCTTATCAGCGGGAACAAGCGCTTCTGCCGCATGTTCGGATTCAAGAGCGAAGACGAAGTGATGTGGCACTACGTCACTGACCTGTATCGCTACGAAAAGGAATGGGAAGAATTCCGCAACTGCAACAGCACTGCGCAACACCATTTCGTTTCCCGTATGCGCAACCGCAAGGGACGCAGCTTCAAGTGCAGCATCGTCCGCGAAATTGTTCAGGATGCTGAAGGCCGTATGATTTTCCGCAATACGATTCGCCGTCTCGGAGACAAGGACGTTGCACCGGTTGTCGAAGAGAACGATGTCAAGACGTCCTCGGTGGTCTTCCTGGCCAAGTGCGCCCACTGTGGCGAACAGATCCGCGTGTCGACCCTTGCCGAGACCCGCATGCGCATGCTTTGCGGCACTTGCACTGCCAAGGCTTATCCCGAAGCTTTTCATATATCCGCTGTCGCTGCGCAAATGTAGCGGCTGATACTAAAAGCCCAATTCATTTTAGTACTTCATCATATCTCCTAATCCGCTGCTCTGCAGCGGATTTTTTGTATGGGCTGAACGGCATTATGTTGTGGTGAATTTTATGCGAAGCAAAAAAAAGAAGGTCTTCCGAAGAAGACCTTCTTTTCGCGGGATAGACGAGGCTTGAACTCGCAACCTCCGGCGTGACAGGCCGGTGCTCTAACCAAAATTGAGCTACCACCCCATTGGCGGTTGTCAGGCTAGTTTCCTAACCGAACGAGCCAAATATAAAAAGTTTCTACCAAGTTGTCAAGGGTATTGGCGCATTTTTTTTGTTAAATAGATTCCATTGAAGGAATGTCCGCATTGTAGTCCACTCCTTCGACGTCGAACCCGTTTGTGGCGAGGAAATCGTGGCGGTATCCATCAAAGTCTCCGATCTGTGCTAAGGTCTCCTGCGTGATGGTTGCCATGCGTTTCTTGACCTCGTCCTGCACTTTCGGTGCCATTTCCAGGTCGTCGATGCGGATGAGTCCATTTTCGTCGGTGGGGACCGGACCGCCCGTGTAAAGGCGCTCGGCAAACAGGCGTTCCATCTGTTCGATGCCGTCTTCGTGAGATCCCTGTTCCTTCATGACCTTGTAGAGTACGGAAAGGTACAGCGGGATGAGGGGGATGACCGCGCTGGAGCGGGTCACGATGCACTTGTTTATGGAAACGTAGGCGTTGCCACCGAGGCTTTCCTTGAGTTCGTCGTTAAGTTCCCGGGCCGTCTTTTCGAGGTCTTTCTTGGCGTTGCCGATGGTTCCGTCACGATAGATGGCATGTGAGTGCGGGGCCGATGT
>Ga0265298_10006126_pt1 | contig 14930 bp, 14 predicted proteins | sample AusTroGonzalo_MG_3_FD_193486 | JGI IMG/M metagenome (GOLD analysis project Ga0265298, IMG submission 193486) | Bovine rumen microbial communities from tropical cattle in Woodstock, Queensland, Australia - Gonzalo_01 | ecosystem: Host-associated > Mammals > Digestive system > Stomach > Rumen ... | reverse complement strand
GATTGAAATCCCAAGCAATCTTTTGTATTTAGACGGAAAAACTGTTGAAACAAATGAAGATCAACCCAAGTTCGACATTGAAAGCAAAATCTTAGTCATTCGCGGTCAGCATGTGATAATTGACCGCGACTTAGCGGAACTTTACGGAGTAGAAACAAAGGTTTTGAATCAGGCGGTAAAAAGAAATATCGAGCGGTTTCCGCCGGATTTTCTATTTGTGCTTAATAATATTGAAAAAGAAGAACTGGTCACAATTTGTGACCGGTTCATTCCGTTGAAACATTCTTCCTCTAATCCTTATGCCTTTACTGAACATGGAATAGCAATGCTTTCTTCGGTTTTGAGAAGCCAGAACGCAGTAGAAGTAAACATTCAGATTATGCGTGCTTTTATCGCTCTGCGCCGCTTTTTACAGAATAATTCTAAAATTTTCACTGAAATTGACTACTTAAAAAGACATGCGATTGAATCCGACAAAAAAATTGATGAACTTTTCGACAAAATGGACAAATACAAAATCGAGGAGAAGCAGGGAATCTTTTTTCAAGGTCAGATTTTCGATGCCTATGCGAAATTTGAGTCGTTTATCGCGGAAGCAGAAAAAGAGATTGTTTTGATTGACAATTATGTCGATTTAACAGTTCTGGAACGCTTTGCCAAGAAGAAAAACGGTGTAAAAGTCACAATTTTTACTTGTCTCAAAACGAAAATCACCTCACTTGATATCCAGAAATTCAATGAACAATATCCAACACTTGAGCTGAACCATACAGAAAAAATCCACGACCGCTTTTTGATTATTGACAACAAAATCCTTTACCATATCGGAGCATCGCTAAAGGATCTGGCAAAGAAGTGCTTCGGTTTTGAGATCATGGATTCATCGTGGATCGCGGAAATCCTGCGGAATTTGTGAGATGTTAAGTTTACATTGCGCCATCTGGCGAAGAGGCGATTTTTTTCACCCATTCAATGACTTTAGGAAGTGCTGTCTTGACCTCATCGTCATATACCGCAAGCACCAGAACCGCTGAAATCACCGAATAACGCACTTTGTGCGCAGAAATTTCTCTCCGCAATTTTGAGAACATAAGTTTCTCCTTTGTCCCGATTTCCTTATTTGATTTTGCTGTATTCTTCGTCACTTACCGGCTCAAGCCACTCAGAACCGGCTCCTTCGCAGGTGTTTACCGTTATCGAAAGGTGCGAAAACCAGCTGTCTGCCGCCGCACCGTGCCAGTGCTTGACCTCAGGCGGAATGCGGATGACGTCACCTTCGTTTATCGGCTGCGGCTCTTTGCCTTCGAACTGGATCCACCCTTTTCCGCCGACTCCGACAAGTATCTGCGACGAACAGTGATGAATGTGCCAGTTGTTGCGGCAGCCCGGCTCGAAAGTGACATTCGCTATCGAAGCATCTTCGCTGTTGAGAGGCGCGAGCCAGCTGTTTCCGATAAAATATTTTGCGTAAGCAGTGTTCGGTTCGCCGACTGCGAACATAGATTTTTCAGCATAATCGCTGATGTTTTCAGCCTGAACTTTTGTGTTCGTTTTCTCTTTCATCGTGTTTTCTCCTGTTTTTTGGGTTGATGCGCACGCCGTCATGCAGACAAATGCTGCGGCAAGAAGGAATGCAATTGTTTTTTCTGAAAAATTTCTCATTTTTTATCTCCTAAAGTTTCGTTTACAGCTGCAATGATATTAAGCGTCCTCGGATAGCCGATATACGGCATGATCTGAGACGCGACCGAAATAAGGAACTCTTTGTTGTTACCGACAAGGTTGTTGCCGTTTATGTGTGCCCTGAGCTGCGCTTCGTTCGTGCCGTCAGCCGCTATGTAGCAGAATGTCACCAGTTCTCGCTGCTGCACCGTAAGCCCTGTCCTCGTGTAGTAATCACCGAAACAGTTGTCTGCAAGCCAGCGGTTCATATAGCCTTTTTTATAGAAATCGCGCATTCCATCTCCAAAAATCTCGACCTGTTTCTCCGCTCCTTTCTGAAGACGTGTTTCAGGTGTTGTAGTTGACTGACCGGCAAGAGGAATTCTGATTTTTTTCTTTTTGAAGACATAGTTTGTCGCCTTGAAGAAAGGATAGATCCTGCCGATTCCGCAGTAAGCTACAGCCTGATAGAGAATTTCCCTTGCCTCGACCGGAGTCACCCCTTTTTCAAGCGACTCAGCAAGCATTTCCGGATAAAAATCGACTGCGCCGCGTCCGAGCATAGCGGCCAAGATCGCGATATGCCTCGTTTTTTCGTCAAGCCTGACACCATTTTCATTTACGACTTCATTCTGCGAAAAAGCGGCGAAAAACTGAGCAAATTCGGGGTCCGTTTTTTTCAACTCGTCCAGATAAGACCCTGCGGAAACAGTTGTTGTCAAAATCGCACTCATAAATATCACTCCTAAAAATTTTCTCATAAAACCTCCGAATTAAAAAATGAACATTATTTTGACACCGTGTCATTTATTTCACCAGTTTTCGTATCTTTTTCCTGTATTCAGCAATTTGAGTTCCTTCATTTCGCTTTCAGTCAGTTCGAAATCAAGAATATCGTAATTTTCCTTGATGTGAGCGGCATCGCCTGAGCCGGGGATCACGATATATCCAGCCTGAATATGCCAGCGGACTATAATCTGTGCAGCCGTCTTTTTGTGTGATTCTGCAATTTTCAGGACTGCCGGATTCTTCAAATGTTCTTTTGCGTGGCTGCGTCCACCGAACGGATACCAGCTTTCAATACTGATCTTCTGCTTCTTAGCCCAGTCGCGAAGAGTATTGTTCTGATAAAACAGATGATTTTCATTCTGCACAACCGCAGGCGGAATTTCAAAATCATTGATAAAACGGCTCACCGATTCTTCCGTATAGAAATTCGAGATTCCTACCGAGCGGATTTTTCCGTTTTTCACAGCTTTTACCATTGCTTTGTAGACAGCGTCGTCGTTGCTTCCGTGCTGATGAAGAAGAACCAGATCGATGTATGAAACACCGAGTTTTTTCAAAGAGTCGTCAATATCAGCATCGGGATTGTCGCTCCACGGAACAAGTTTTGTTGTGACAAAAACCTCCTCCCTTTTGCAAATTCCATCCTTGACCGCACGACCGAGAGCCTTCCCTACTTCGGCTTCATTTCTATAATATTTAGCGGTATCAATCAGTCTGTAACCCGCTTTCAGCGCAGTATAGACGGCATCTTCCGCCGTTTTTCCGCTCAAAGCCCATGTGCCGAGACCGAGAACAGGCATTTCATAGCCTGAATTGAGTTTAACTGTCGGTAATTTCATTGTTTTTTCTGCCACAGCAACCGCAAATACTGCCGTCACGTCACCTTCGCCCAAAATCGTTTTAAGTTCCTGCTGTGTTTTGCCGTCAACTCTGCCAAGCAGCGTGAAATTCCAGCTGTTCACATCATAGTAGATCGTGATTTGATCCCCTTGATAAAGGATAATGTCACCGGGTCTCGTCGTGATCTGCGTATCGTTCCGCGGAAGGGAGTGCGGCAAGTTGCCGACCTTCTCGAAATTCCCGTAATCATGCATATTCACTGTAACATCACCTTTTGATAGCAGTTCATAGAACGCTGCGGCAGAGGAATTGTCAGAAAGGGTCGCGGAGAGTTTATCCTTTCCGTTTATCGTGATTGAAATTTTCATCGGCTGCTCCTTTGCATTGCCGGAATCGGCTTCAGAAACTGCATTGCCATCGGCCGGATCCGGTTGATTTCCGCTTTCCGCTCCACATGCCGTTGCAAAAAACATAAAAAACACCGAAGCAAAAATTATTATTTTTCTCATTTTTATACCTTAAGCCCCGTTTCATAGGCTTCTTTCAGTGCAGGGCTGTTTTTGATTTCACCGATCTGGTAGACACCTGTCGCATAGATGACACCTTTTTCGACCGCGCCTTCGACACAGTCAGCGTATCCGCGGAAACACTCGATCGTGCGTTCCTGCGACTTACGGTCTTCATCTGCCGATGTGGCAATGTAGTAAAATTCTTTGTTTTTGACCTCAAGCCAGCGTGCGACTGTCCTGTCGATCACGGTTTTGAGCTGAGCATCGATCGAGTAGAAATATACAGGGCTTGCGAGCACGATTACATCAGCATCGATCATTTTCTGAAGGATTTCAGCCATATCATCCTTGATTGCACATACTCCGCCCGATTTCTGGCAGTAGTAGCAGCCTCGACAGTAAGCGATCTTTTTTTCACTGACACGGATCTTCTCGACTTCGTTGCCAGCCTCTTTTGCTCCTCGCATAAATTCGTCGCAGAGAGTGTCCGAGTTGCCGCCTTTGCGCGGACTGCCTGAAAGAATCAATACTTTTTTCATGTTTTCCTCCTGTTTACGGTTATTGTTTTTCTCATTAAAATGAACTTATCATGACACCGTGTCAGGATAAACAAAAATGACACCGTGTCAATTTTTATTTTGACATCGTGTCAGTTATTTAGCGAAACATCGCAAGAGCTTATTGAGACAGTGCAAGTTTTACGGTTTGCGGAACTCGATCCCTTCGAGATAAGTCACTTCACCCATTTGCGGCATAAGTACCGGTTTACCGCTTTCTTCCGCAGCACGGCGGGCATTTTCAAGCGGCTCCGCGTAAGGATGTCTGCTCAGGCAGAAACGGGAATGATGAACTGTCATGTAGCGTGCGGCATTCAGTTCCTTCATCTCTTTTCCCAAAAATTCCGGCATTGTATGGATGGAAGCCCAGTCTTTGTTATACTGACCGTTCTCAAGAATCGCGAGATCAATGTCCTGAAATTTTTCGCCGATCTCCGCGAAATGCGGGCCATAACCGCTATCGCCGCCGATCCATATAGTCCGCTTCGGCGTTTTGAACACGAACGAAGCCCAGAGTGTCTTGTTCTGATGCAGATCTCTGCCGGAAAAATGCCGTGCCGGAGTTGCCGTAACATTGAAACCGCCGCCAAGATCAGCCGATTCCCGCCAGTCGAGTTCCAATAGTTTTTCAACGGGATATTTCCAGTATTCAAAATGTTCGCCCACTCCGAGAGCGGTTACAACACGCTTCACACGGGGTTCGAGCTCTGTCACGGCCTGATGATCAAGATGATCCCAATGATCGTGCGTAATCACTAAAAAATCGATATCCGGCATATCGGCAGGTTTATAGACATCGGTTCCTTTGAACATTTTATTCACGAAACTCACAGGAGACGCTTTGTAAAAAATCGGATCGACGAGAATTATCTTTCCTGAGAGATTCATCAGGTATGAGGAATGGCCGAACCACACGATCCAGTCACGGTCACGCGGCAGTTTTTTCAAATCGGTTCTGACAACATCCATTGCTTTATCGGGGACAGTAAGACTCTTGTCACCGAACAGAAAATCTCTCCAAACAGCAAAAATATTCTTGTCGCCTGTCATAGTAACAGTTTTGACTTCGTTCACGAACTGTTTTCCGTCATAATGCGGCGACTGCATGATGCGCTCAAGGCGTTTTCCCTGCGGAATACGACCGAAACTTGCCTGGTTCAGAAACAAAATCCCTGCAAGTCCAATAACAAGCAGAAGGGAAAAAATTGTAATAAAGATCATCAGCTTTTTCTTAGGTTTCATATTTTGCAGTTAAAAATAAAAATGAACATTATTTTGACACCGTGATAGTTATTTCCCGTCAGGGAAACTCGTCATGACTTCCATTTCGAGTTCCGGAGTGCCGTATTTTTCCTTAGCGTCGGTAATTGCTTTTATCATAAACGACATATTTGTCGCAAGATTCCGCATCGTCTGGAGCCCTTCGCCGTCTTTGAGCACATCTTCTGCGGTAAAACCGTGAACCATGTTCCAGTAGGTGCTTGTCGCTATCGGCATGCTGCTTATCGAAAAATATTTGTTGAGGACATCGAACGAAGCTGTGTTTCCGCCTCTTCTGCAGCTTACAACGGCGGCTCCTACTTTCAGATGTTTCGGAAAACGGCTCATCGTGCTGTAGAAAAGCCTGTCGAGAAAGGAAATAAAAGTTCCGTTCGGCGAACTGAAATAAACCGGACTTCCGATGACAAGGCCGTCAGCCTCTTCAAATTTCGGCGCAGTCTCATTCACGAGATCGTTGAAAACGCACTTGCCGCTCTCTCTGCATGAATCGCAGGAAATACATCCGCGGATATCCTTGTTTCCGACATGAACAAGTTCGGTCTCAATGCCGTTTTCAGCAAAAACCTTCATCATTTCCTTCAAAGCCGTTGCGGTGCAGCCGTTTGCGTGCGGACTGCCGTTCAGCAAAAGAACTTTCGCCATGTTTCCTCCTGGTTCACAAACTATTCAACGAGCATTATTCCGACGCCTATTATCAAACTGCCAGATCGCAGGAACTGTACAACACGGCATTTCCGGTTATAGAAACGGTATTTTCGTCTACTTCGCACAGCAGTTTTCCGCCGCGCTTTGATGCCTGAAAAGCATTTATAACCTTTTTATTGAGTTTTTTTGACCAATACGGGGCTATCATGCAATGAGTAGAACCAGTCACCGGATCTTCATAGACCTCCATTTTTGGAGCAAAAACTCTTGAAACGCAGTCGTATTCACCCGCACTTTTTGCCGTTACACCTATGCACAACCCGTCCAGTTTACGAAGTTCGTTTTCATTCGGCGACATATTTTTTACAACATCAGGATCGTCAAACACACACAGCAAGTCTCTGTCCAAAAAAGCTTCCTGAGGCTGAGCACCGAAAATTTTCGTCATTTCTTCCGTGACAGGAATTTTCTTCAGCGAAAAAGAGGGGAAAGTCATCGTGATACCGTCCCTGCTCTTCTTTACAGAAAAATCACCTTTTTTAACCGTGCGGAAAACAAGTTCCGATAATTTGGTCTCATAAAAAGAAAAAAGCACAAAACTCGCTCCAAGCGTAGCATGTCCGCAAAAATCGATTTCACCGCCCGGCGTGAACCAGCGCAGTTCATAAATTCCCTCTTTGTTTTTTACAGTAAAAGCCGTTTCTGAAAAATTATTTTCCTTCGCGATATTTTTCATCAGACTTTCCGGAATCCATTCTTCCATCACACATACAGCCGCCTGATTCCCTTCGAACAATTTGTTTGTGAAAGCATCAACAATATACTGTCTCATTTTTCCTCCGATTAAGAACGAACATTATTTCGACACCGTGTCGCTTATCTTCAGAATCCCAGTTTTTTCAGCCATTCGGTGACTGTTTTGTCCGCTTCGGCGCGTTCTTTCTGGGCAGTATGACCGTATATCGCGAGACCTTTCAGGGTTTTGCCGCCTTTGGCTGCATTTTTGACGTTGTTTTCGGTACCGCCCATTCCGCTTCCCTCGTGGGTGCAGAAGGGAACAACGTTTTTGTTTGCAAAGTCGTAGCTTTCCAGAAACGTGTAAACCGGCATCGGCATGTCGCCCCACCAGTTCGGATAACCGATGAAAACGGTGTCGTACTCCGCGAATTTCGCAACTTTCCCTACGATTTCAGGTCTCGCTTTCTTCTGTTTTTCCTCTTTCGCATACTCTGTCAGTGCGGTATAGCCTTTCGGATAGTTGTCTTTCGCGACTTTGATCTCAAAAAGGTCTCCGCCTGTTTTCGCCGCTATCATTTTTGCGATGATCGCAGTATTTCCCTCGGTAATGTTGCCGACTGAATACTGCTCGCCCGTTCTTGAAAAATATGCGACGAGAACTTTCGGTTTCGCCGGTGTTTTTGCCGGAGCAGCATCGGCCGCGCCAAGCATTCCGTTCGCCGCAAACAATGTTGAAACGATAGCTACAAATGATCTGAATTTCATAATAACCTCCTATTTAAGTTTGTTGTATTCCTCGTCCTTGTTTTGACATTATCTCATTTTCACTTTTCCTTTCTGAAAATCATCCCCATGTGTTCGATATCAAGCGGCGACATCGGCACAAGTTCAAGCGATTTTACCATATGCAAAGTTCCTTCCTTGTAAGTTTTGAAGTGCGGCGTATTCAGATGCGCTTTGTATGCCGCCTCATCGCGGTAAATTTCCACAATGCGGATAAAATTGGGCTTTTCCTTCATCTGCATCGGGAAAATGCAGATAACCCCGGCCTCTTTCGCGACAGATTCCGCACCTACTGTTTTCGCCGCCGCGAGATAGCTTTCAAGCCACTGCGGATGGACTTCGATTTCTGCGATGCGCACTATAAGTCCGCTTTTTTCCGTGTTTTTCTGCATTGTCTGCTCCGTTTTGACACTCTTAAAGTTTTTCAAACCGAAAAGCTTTGCCGCATTCTCATATAAAACAGCATTTTTGTAGCGCGAAAGCTCAGGATCCTGCGACAGTTCTCCCTTGAATTTAGAAAGTCCCGCGCTCAAAGCGTTTGCCGGAACATAAGGAAAATCGCTTCCGTACAGAATTTTTTCAGGCGGAACGATCTTGATCAGCCGTTTCACGCTTTCAGCATTCGGAGAACCTGCGACATCGAACCAGAACGATTTCAAATTGGCATCCCAGTCGATTTTTCCGGCATATCCGGCAGCCATGACAACCGGATGAACCGCTTTCATTCTCGGCAGAGCAAGCGGCAGAAGGGCACCTGCGTGAGGAACAACGAAACGGACTTTCGGATAGCGTGCAGGAACATTGTGAGCAAACATCAGAGCAACGGCACGTGTTGTCTCGGCAGTGTATTCATACATCGCAAGAGGCAGGCCGTCGGCCAGTTTTTTATTGAACGGTTCCGGCCTGTGAGGATGCAGAATCACGACAGCGCCAAGCTCGTTCAGAACTTTCATCAGAGGTTCAAGAGATTTGTCGCCCAAATAAACACCTCTGGCATTCGTCGGCATTTTGACGCATGAAGCTCCCAGTTTTACGGCGCGTTTCACTTCATCTATCGATTTTGCGGCATCGGGAAGCGGCAAGGTCGCACACCACGCGACATGTCCCTGAGCCCTTTTTGCAATCGCTGCGGCATTGTCGTTGATTGAACGGCAGACTTTCGCGGCTTCATCCGCATCGCCGAAATAAGGCTGCGGAGCCGGAGTTGTCAGAATCGAGAACGAAATCCCCGACTTATCCATGAATTTCTGCAAATCGACCTCGTTCCACGCAGGAATCGGATAAAGCTCGTCCATTTCCGCGTTATGCTTTTTGAGAAGCGAGAGATATTCCTCAGTCGTGAAATGGGAATGAACATCGACAACAATATCATTTTCAGGACTTGTCCCAGCTTCTACCGAAAAGAACAGAAAAAGGCTGAAAAAAAGAAAAACAGTAATTTTTCTCATAAAACCTCCGAAAAAACGAACATTATCCTGACACCGTGTCAGTTTTTCTCTCGAACCTGACGATATATGCTCCCAAAACCTGTCTGCACGGGATTTTTGCAGCATTTTCCGGCGTAAAACCGGCCTTTTCGTAGTTTTGTACCGCTTCTTCGGCGAAAGCAGGGAGCGTTTTCCCCTCACTTTTGCCTGAAGCATCGGAACCGCCGAATTTCCACGCAAATTCGCAGTCACAGAACTCTTTGTTTTTATTGATTTTTTCGTTTGGCCGAAAAATCTCGGCCGCATTCAGAAAAAAACAGCCGTCGTTATCCTTTTCCGCAGGACAACCGCCCTCCAAGCCTGTTCCCTGCCAAACAAGAAAGAGAAAAGGAGCGGAAACTGTCACTTTTTTTCCTTCGCGCAGAAATGAAAGCCCATCTTCGCTTTTCCAGTTCGCGATATTGATCCAGCCGCGCTTTCCGTCATGCGAAACCGGAGTATTGAATTCGACATAAACATTTTCTTCATCCCTGATTTCGGCATTTATCCGAAGCACAGGACGCAAAGACTCGAAACCCTCGGGAAGCATTGCGCGGATCTTATCCTGCTCAACCAGATATGCCATGACAAACTGTTCGACTTTCATAATGATTCCCTATGCTTACACATCAATCATTTCTCCGTGTCCTTTAAAGTTTCGTTTATAGCCGCAATGATATTAAGCGTCCTCGGATAGCCTATATACGGCATGATCTGAGATGCGGCCGAAATCAGGAATTTTTTGTTGTTGCCGACAAGGTTGTTGCCGTTTATGTGCGCCCTGAGCTGCGCCTCGTTCGTGCCGTCAGCCGCGATGTAGCAGAATGTCACAAGCTCGCGCTGCTGCACCGTAAGCCCTGTTCTCGTGTAATAATCGCCGAAACAGTTATCCGCAAGCCAGCGGTTCATATAGCCGTTTTTGTAGAAATCGCGCATTCTTTCGCCGAAAATCTCGACCTGCTTTTCAGCTCCTTTCTGAAGACGTGTTTCAGGTGTTGTCGTCGACTGGTTTGCAAGAGGAATTTTGATTTTTCTCTTTTTGAAAACATCGTTTGTCGCCTTGAAAAAAGGATAGATCCGTCCGATTCCGCAGTAAGCGACCGCCTGATAGAGAATCTCTCTCGCCTCAACCGGAGTGACACCTTTTTCAAGCGATTCCTCGAGCATTTCCGGGTAAAAATCGACCGCTCCGCGCCCGAGCATAGCAGCCAAGATCGCGATATGCCTTGTTTTTTCGTCAAGTTTAATGCCGTTTTCATTCACGACTTCATTCTGTGAAAAAGCGGCGAAAAACTGAGCGAACTCAGGGTCTGTTTTCTTCAACTCATCAAGATACGACCCGGCACAAACCGCTGTTGTCAAAACTGCGTTCATAATCATCACTCCTATAAATTTTCTCATAAAACCTCCGTGGAACGAACATTATTCCGACACCGTGTCAGAATAAATAAAAATGACACCGTGTCAATTCTTTTGTCGAAGTGTAGGCAGCGTTACGTCATGTTGAGCGAAGCGAAACATCTCAGACCTTGAACGGAAATGGGAATTATTTTGGGGAGTTATGGGCGCGTGATGGCGTATCTTTCCAGCCTCTCACTAGGACTAAACAATGCAGTTCATGATGACGCTTATCATCGTTTCCTTGGGTTTGAACTGTCGCAAAATTTACGACAGTTGACAATTTGGCTTCTTTGCGCAATTTGTTTTTTTAATATTGTTGAACTTAAAATATAATTTTATGATTGAAAACTTGATTTTATTTTGTTTATATGAATAATGTATTGACCGTATGTTCTTTGCAATATTTAACAAATAATTGAAAAACTTTTTGATTTTTTATCAAAAATAATCTTGACAAAGGCTGATATGAACTATATACCGCATTCAATGCAACGCCATTCTTTCCTGAATGGTTATGAGCCACGCCTGTCGTGGCTCTTTCTTTTTTTAAAGGAACTTCAATGACAGAACAAAATAAAAAGCGTGTGACTTTCTATATTGACGGATTCAATTTTTACTACGGAATAAAACGCTCCGCTTCTCTGGCAAAAAAATGGGGCAATGCTTATTGGATAGACATCGTGAAACTTTGTGAAGGTTTTCTTGGTCAAGATGAAATCCTTGGAAAAGTCATTTATTTCACGGCAACTCCGCTTAGCACAGGCAAAAGTGCGCGGCAAAGCGCATTTCTGAACGCAAACAAAGCTTTGAATAAAGAAAAATTTGAAATTGTCCGCGGAAAATATCTCGAAAAACATTATGAGTGTCCTTACTGCAACACCCACATTTCACGTCCGGAAGAGAAAAAAACCGATGTTAATATTTCTGTCAGAATGATTTGCGACTGCATCCACAAGGCGACCGATTCTGTGACTTTGATAAGTGCGGACACAGATCTGCTGCCGCCGCTGGAACTCATTAAATCAGATTTCCCCGATATCAAACTGAAAGTTATATTTCCGCCGTCAAATTACAGTTATGATGTTGCAAACACCTTGCAAAACTGGAAATCAAAAGTTGTCCTGATGAAAAATAACTACAAACGATTCGAAAATGCGGTCATGCCGGACAATGTGCCATCCGACGGAAAAACATATTCAATACCTCCGGAGTGGAAGGCAAAACAAACTGTAGAGGCGTTTCCTGAAACGTCTCATTAAATCAGAAAAAATAGGCGTTACGTCATGTTGAGCGAAGCGAAACATCTCTGACCTCTCCGTCACTGCGTGACACCTCCCCTACTTCAGGGGAGGCAAGAAGCGGTAGAAACATCTCTGACCTTGAACGAAAATGGGAATTATTTTGGGGAGTTATTAGATTATTTTTCAATCTCCGCTTCCACCATCTTTTTCGCTTCTTCCAAAAGCCGTTTGCTTTCAGCTCGCAATGCAAATGATTTTTGGATTAGTTCTGCAATTTGTTCCTGTGTTTTTAGCGGAAGAATGGGAATCAAGATTTTAAACATATCTGTACTCGAAATATTGACTTGGACTCCGCCGGTTCCAATTCGTTCAAATAGCATTTTGCATAAAATCGAATTTATTAACAAAGACAGAACCATCGGATTGTAATTTTTAGGTGTTATTTTTAATATTCGCTGATTTATAACAGCTTTTGTTTTTGCAGGAATAACGCAACTATTTCCGATTGTGCCTGACATTGATATTAAAATATCATTTTCATTTACAACATCACGAGGACTTAACATTACATCTTTTTGTGGAATTGAAACAGCATTTGACAAGTCCAAGTATGGCGATTTTATATTTGTTATACGAATTAGTTTATATCCGTCTTCAACATAACTCTTGCTATCAAAAGGGTAACCTGTTGAATAACTTTTCACGCAATCTCGCAATGTAAAATATCCGCCTTTGTATGCCTTTATCGCATTTTCAATCTCATCATACTTTCTCTGATAATACTCTGCATCCAACCTGTTGCTTGCGGTAAAATCAGAAAACTTTTTTACAGAAACGCTTTCATTTTTCGGCTGCCAGTCTTTTAAACCAAGTTCTGAAAGCAGGATTTCTTCAGCTTTGGCATAAAGCGATTTAGATTCAGAGAGTTTTGTGTGTGCAGATTTTACAATCTTTTCGATTTGTGTTTGGAAGTCAGAAGATAAAACAGGAACTGGAATCGCTCTAACTTTATCAAGTGGTAATCCTTGCTGAACCATACCTGTTTGATTTCGTAGCATCCAATTCTGCCCGAACTTGCAATTCATATAAGTAATCAAAAACTCAGGAGAGAATATTTCTGTATCATTGAGTTTTATCCGAGCTACATCTTGATTGATATTCGCTGGTAAAACTTCATCATAAACAATTGCACAACAACCGACAGAGCCACGAGTTGATAAAATTATATCTCCATGAGACAATGAAGAGCGTTTATTTTTATCATCAACCCACTTTGCAAGAGGTAAAGCATCTATTATGTTAGCGAAATAATCTTTACAATTTCTTGCAGCAAGCATGTGAATATTTGATGAAGAATCTGATTCATAATAACCATGCTGACCATCCGTAATAAAAGCATAATTACCTAAAGTAGCAATCTTATGTTTAGAAAGGCTGTTATCTTCATAAAGATATTCTTTCTGAAAATACTCCGCATCAATTCTCAATTCTACGTTTTCAGCTTTCAAGTTACTGAATTTTACTTCACTCACTTCTAGCCCTTTTAACAAAGCATTGTATTTTGCTTCGTCAAAAGGGCTACTCAAAAAAAACTTAGCCCTTCCTTTTTAGCAAATTCAGCAAAGGCTTCTGCTATTCCATCCTGAGTAAGTCCGTCGTGATTGAACAAGTCGTGATCTACAATCAAATGACCGTGATTATCCAATTTATATTTTAAATTTCCGTTCTCATCGGTTTCTTTGAGATAAATTTTGTCACCAGAATTGTCTTTGCTTGGCTTTTGCATTGTCGCAAAGAAAATGTTGTAGTCATCAACTTTTGGGCAAAGTTCTTCATCCCATTTTTGCACAAAAAGCACACTTGTTTTAGTTCCCGTGTGAGGTTTGAAAACATTTCCGTGCAAGCCTACAACCGCTAAAATCCTGCACCGGTCAGCAATATAATCGCGGATATATTTATCGCTTGAATTGTTGAATCTTCCTTGCGGAAGAACAATCGCCATACGTCCGCCGGGCTTCAGGAAATCAAGATTGCGCTCAATGAAAAGAATATCACGACCAACCTTTGTTTGATCTTTTCCGTCTTTGTTTTTTCCAAGTTCATATTTTGCAAGAATTCTGCTTTCTTTTATATCACCGGCAAATGGAGGATTCGCCATCAGAATATCAAAGTTAAAATCCTGATTGCTTTTGGGATCTCTACGGAGTTTGCGAAGTTTCGTCCACCCGGTCATATAGGCATCCTGCCATTTTTCATCATTAATTTTTTCATCCCAACGCTCATAATCCAAAGTGTTGAGGTGCAATACATTTGTCTGACCATCACCAGCAATCAAGTTGAGAGTTCTAGCGACCCGCACGGCTTTCTCATCAAAATCAATTGCAAAAACCTTGCTCTGTACATAGTCAGTGCATTCTTCCGGCTTCTTTTCAAGTGTAAAAAGATGGCTTTTCTTCAAGCCTTTCTTTTCCAGAATTTTCTGCCAAACATAAAAAATTGTATGAACAGGAAATCCGCAACTTCCGGACGCAGTATCAATCATCGTTTCTTCTTCTGTTGGATTCAACATTCGAATGCACATATCAATGACATAACGAGGAGTAAAATACTGCCCTTTTTCACCCTTGCTGGTTTTGTTTATTAAGTATTCAAAAGCTTCGTCAACTACTTCCAAGTTGGAATTGAACAGCTTAACATCCTGCAAAGAACTTACGCAGACAGACAAATGTGACGGTGTCAGTTCCAGTTTAGATTCTTCCGTAAAAACACCTGCCCATTTTTGCTTTGCTTCATTGAAAAGATTTTGGAGCTTTTCCTTTAACTCTGTTTCTGTATCCCCATAGTTTCGAAATTCCAAAAAACGATCCTTTTTGCGACCGCTTTCCATTTCGTCATATAACTTGGTGAAAATCAGTTTGAAAACTTCCTCAAAGACATCAACACCCGCATTGGCAAGGACTTCGTCTTCCATTTCGAGAATCAAATCTTTCAAACTTTTGCGCTCGTTTACGAGTTTGT
>Ga0265298_10006125_pt1 | contig 14932 bp, 10 predicted proteins | sample AusTroGonzalo_MG_3_FD_193486 | JGI IMG/M metagenome (GOLD analysis project Ga0265298, IMG submission 193486) | Bovine rumen microbial communities from tropical cattle in Woodstock, Queensland, Australia - Gonzalo_01 | ecosystem: Host-associated > Mammals > Digestive system > Stomach > Rumen ... | reverse complement strand
TGCCGTTATAATATCCTTGAGGCTGTGCATTAAGGGTGACAGCTGCGATTATCAATGTTAAAAAAAGATATAACTTCTTCATTTTCAAACGTTTAAAAAAATAGTTTTTATATTGTTTTAGATTACAAAGATACAAAAAAAAGAATCTTGACAATGCCAAGATTCTTTTTTTAGCAATCAATAGTTTTTCAAAAATTATAAGTAAGGATAATACACAGTAATACTGTCAATTCTAACTATGCCTTCATAACTATTACTCATTGACACGCTGGTGGCATTGACGTTTTCGATAGAGCCGTTGCTATCACCGTTTTCCCAAGAAAGTGTGCCGTGAGTGACTGTCGTTTGGTCTGCATGACCTTCACCATACGTACAGTGGAACTCAACTCGTGTAATGATGGTTTGACCATCATTTGATGTAATGGTAATATTTTTATTATACCCAATATGTATACCGTAGCTATCGCCCGGGCTTTCGCATGTGATGGTAAAGACAGTGCCGTTGTACGTATGTATCTGACTGGTTGTGACGAAGGTCTCACACGGCACATAAGGATAGGTGAAAGGGCTTTGAGTGATGGCGCCCACTTTGCCGCCTATGGTCACCGTTCCGCAGGTACTGCTATTGCCAGCACCTATGCTGTTGGGAGATCCATAACCTTTAGTGACAGTAACGCTATTGACGGCGCTAATGATGATGTCACCGCATGAACATAAATAGGCGGCAGAGCCTATGGCTGCGGAATAGGAACCACCAAATGCCGTGACGGTACCGCCACAGATGATGATGTCACCGCAAGTCGCCGTCTGGTTTTGGTAAATGTTTCCACCTGTACCTATGCCAGCCGCGCCATCACTGGTAGCTGTTACAATGCCATTATTGATTGTGATATAACCGCAGCTTGTATCTTCACTGCCGCCGATACCAGCACCCCAAGAACTACCGGTAGCATTTATACAACCGCCATATATCACTATATTGCCGCAGTTCATTTCTTTTCCTCCGCCGATACCGGCACCATGATTAGAAAACGTTGCATTCGGATTACTACTGGCATTTAAAACGTCTGAATCCGTACCATAAATCATAAGCGTGTGACCCTTGGGAATAAAAATGCCAGGAGCGTAACAACAATCTTCATCAACTCCACTTATCACAGTATTTTTACCTTTGATGTTGATAGTGGCATTGCCCAAACAAGTAAGGCCAGGGTATAAGATGTTTGTAAGGGAAGTAATATCGACATCTCTCAATGTAACAGAAGCACTGGCCGCAATGGAAATCTGGTAATTGCCTCCCAGCTTGCCAAATGCCGTACAACCGTCAGTTAAAGTTGTATTTGCAGTAACAAGTGACAAATCCACAAAATTGGCTGTTGTAGTCAGATTCATGTCAATACCGGCATCATTGCCTATATACTGGTTCAACCCCGTCAAATCCACAGCTGTCTTATCCCAAGAACCTGTATAGCCGTTAGTAATTGCTTCACCTGCACCTGTCAAGTCGGTCTGTGGGAGCACTATGGCCCAAGTCTCATTCGAAGCGTTTTTTGCTCTCATTCTAATCGCCCCATCGCCATCCTGATCATAAGAGATGGAGTTATCTGCAAAGTCAATGGTGACCTTGTTATTCATTCCTATTATGTAAATGTCAGACGTTGATTGTGTGTCAACATTAAACTTTATCAATGAGCACTTGTTTTCCAGTGTCGCAGTATAAGCGCCTTCACCATAATATTCAACAGTCGATATTCCGTATGAAATCACTGGATAACTGGTGGTCTGATCGGCAATCACAACGCTGTATTCTGTTCCCGAGACGGTTGGGGTCAACTGTCCGCCTAAAAGATAGAAATGCAGGTAATCACTGGTCGATGTGCCACTTGTCGTTATAGAACCCGAGAATGTGCCACCCGAGTAATCCAAAACACCCAAGCAATGTCCATTATTACCGACATAAAGTTTATCGCCGTCTTCAAATTCGATAGCCTCAGCACCAGTAATATCAGTTCTTGAACCGCCGTTAACTTTAACAGTAATATAAACCTTTTCGCCTCCATTTACTATAGGTTCAGCAGCCTTCTTACGGCAGCCTGTCGTTCCAATAAGCATCAATCCGGCAAGCAACAAAGCAGTACCTTTGGCCGCATTTGACCCGCCATTGCGGTTGCGTCTGCGTTTTACCAAAGCATAGGCTGCGCCGACAGCGGTCAAAATTAGCAGTCCGCCGCCAACAGGTGTCTCACCGAAACCTTGGGTGAATAGGCTGAACGACCAGGTCGGGTCGTCACGGAATACCACGTCGGTTCCGAATGCATCATTCATTACAAAACCATCACCCTGAGCGAAAGACGTCAATGGGATAAATTCTAATAACATTATCATGGAAAGCGCCATGGCTTTCAGGTTTTTATTGTATTTCATAGAATTATTAAATGTCAATTTATATTGAGGGCACAAAAATACAATAAAAATCTATTGATTAATTAAAAAATGATATGAAAGGGTATTAAAAAATCGCCACCAAGCCAGTAGCCAGCACCGCTAATGCCGCCAACACATTTAATAAACTGTTGACCAATAATTTAGCAGGCGTGAATTTTGTGCTGATGCCGATGAGACCCCAAATGAGGGCGATTCCAAAAATGTAAAGAGGTGTGGTCTTGCCAAACAATGGCAGAAAAGCCTCACCGGCAATCAATCCTGCTATCAATGCATTTATACCCAAGGCGATGGCAAGAATGATTATTTGTTTAGGTTTGTCTATAAAGAAAAGGTTCTTTCCGTTTTTGATTTTCAGCGTGTCCATCACCATCCTGAAAGTTATCATAAAACAAAGAATGATGACGACGATTTTTGAATATTTCTCGAATAGATGCATGAAGGCGCCGCCCAGCAGTGAACCCAGCCAGTACAGCAGCCCCTGCCCTGCCGCCAATGCCAATACAGACAACAGATTGCGCCACCAGCCGTTCTTTTGGTTGATATTGAAGGCTGTGGAAGCGCTGCAGACGCAGGAGGTCAATGCTATGACGAAAACGTAATTCATTTTATAAACGTAGAGACGTGCCATGGGCACGTCTCTACGATATGAATTTTACTTATTTCAAACGTTTGAACTGGCATGTGAAGTGACGCATGAGCTCAGCTTCCCATGTGATTTCCAAACCGCGTTTGATGGTGTTACGACGGTCGTAGACGTTCTTCAGAGCGGCTGCGATGACATCCATGTGGTTGTTGGTGTAAACACGGCGTGGGATGCAGAGACGCACGAAGTCGTTGCCACCGAAACGGTTCTCACGTGTGACAGGGTCACGGTCGGCGAGGACGTAGCCGATTTCGCAAGCGCGGATACCAGCCTCGAGGTAGAGCTCGCATGTCAGAGTCTGTGCAGGGAACTCTTCCTTAGGGATGTTGGTCAAAACCTTGTCGGCGTCGACGAAGATGGCGTGACCGCCAGCAGGACGCTGGTAAGGAATGCCGTATTCATCGAGTTTTGCAGCGAGGTAGTGGACCTGTTTGATACGTGTCTCAACCATGTCGAATTCGATGTTTTCCTTCAAACCGACGGCCAGAGCGTCCATATCACGGCCGTTCATACCACCGTAAGTGAGGAAGCCTTCAAACGGGATGCAGAACAACTTGGCACCTTCGTACCATTCTTTCTTATTTGTAGCGATGAAGCCGCCCATGTTGACGAGAGCGTCTTTCTTTGCTGACATTGTCATTGCGTCGGCGTATGAGTACATCTCCTTTGCGATCTCGCGGAGAGTCTTGTTCTCATAACCTTTTTCACGTGTCTTGATGAAGTAGCAGTTCTCGATGAAACGTGCGCTGTCGACGACTACCGGCACGCCATATTTGTGGCAGAGTTCGCATGTCTCGCGGATATTCTGCATTGACACTGGCTGACCGCCGACGGTATTGTTAGTCACTGTGAGGACCATGAAAGGCACGTTGCCTTTGTTTTCCTTCAAAACCTTCTCGAGTTTCTCGAGGCTGACATTACCTTTGAAAGGCACTTCCAACTGTGTGTCGTAAGCCTCAGGCACTGTGACGTCGATAGCGAATGCCTTACGGCTCTCGATATGACCTTTTGTGGTGTCAAAGTGAGCGTTGCCCGGGATGACCATGCCTGGCTTCACGAGGTAGCTGAACAGCACGTTCTCGGCTGCACGGCCCTGGTGTGTTGGGATAACATATTCAAAACCAGTGAGTTCTGTGATAGTGTCTTTCATGTGATAGAATGAGCGGGCACCGCCGTAGCTCTCATCGCCCATCATCATTGCGCTCCACTGACGGTCGCTCATGGCGCCTGTACCGGAGTCAGTCAACAAGTCGATATAGACATAGTCGCTCTTCAGCATGAAGATGTTGTTGTGGGCTTCTTCGAGCCATTTCTCACGTTGTTCACGAGTGGATTTCTTAATGGGTTCGACCATCTTGATTTTCCACGCTTCTGCAAATGGTAATTCCATAATATTCAATATTTTAGATTTAATAATTCAATAATTTAAATATTCAAAGCCTTCCTTTGAATAAGGTCTGCAAAGGTACGATTAATTTTTGATTTGCAAAAATTATAATACAGCTTAATAACCGAAAATTTCTTTTGTTGAAACTTTCTTGATATTTCCGAACTTTTTGAGCGCTTTCATGTCGAGGTCATGCTCATCGCCAAGTATGACATAACGGTAGGTCTTGTTGGCGATGTTCTCTTTCTCGAACTTGACGATATCGTCCAAAGTCAGGTTAGGTAAGGCGTTGTAAATACGCTCGTTGATGTCGTAGTCTATGCCTTTGAGTTTGGCAAACAGATAGGCATTGATGAGACCGAACTTGGTGGTGCGCTGGCTGGCCAGGCGCTTGGTGAGAGCGTCCTTTGCAATGGCGAAGGCCTGCTCGCTGGCCGGCATATCATCCAAAATCTCATGGAAATGAGTGATGCAGTCTATCATCTTGTCGTTCTGAGTGATAATGTGTGTAAAGAAATACTCGGGCTGGTCTTTGTAGGTGGGCTCTACGTAGGCTGCGTATGCGTTGTAAGCTAAGCCACGGGCCTCGCGCATCTCCTGGAAGACTATGGTGTTCATGCCGCCACCGTAATACTCGTTAAAGAGAGCCGTTACGGCTGCCTCTTCAGGATTCCACGGACGCATCTCGTTGTGAATCATGCGCATGTAGATGTTCTTGGCATTGTATGGAGCAATCAGAACCTCGTTTTCGGCTGTAGTCTGCATAGTGTATGGCTTGCCTTGAGGTACATCCATAAGCTCGGCATCTGTAGGATGGTTGGCTGTCACCACAGCGGCCATCTCCTTCTCGCTCATTGGACCGTAATACAGAATGGTATGCTTGTAGTTCTTCAGATTTCTGATCAGGTCGAGCAGGTCCATAGGGCACATGTCTCTCAAATCCTTGGCAGAGATTATGTTGCGGGTAGGATTGTATTCGCCGTAAGTGCCATATTGAACCAGAGCGTTGAAGTTCTGGCGCTGGTTGTGCTTGGCGTCGAGGCGTGACTTCTCGAGCATCTGAATGGCCATCTCGAAGACATCGGCATCAGGCTCGGCGTTCTGCATAACATTTTCTAGCAAGGCCAGGGCCTCACCCATGTTCTCGCCCAGACCTCTGAGTATGACGTTGATATTTCTGTCACCCACTCTGATGCTGTAATCGCAAGCCAGCTTGTAGAACTGCTGCTTGATTTCCTCGTTGGTCATATCCTCGGTGCCCAGATAGTCGAGGACATCGGCTGCATAATTGTATCTCAAGTCGGCTTCGTTGCCAAATTCGTAGCGGAAGTTGAGGATGAAACGTCCGTTTTCCTTATTCTGCACGTAAATGTATGGCAGGTTGGCTTCGGTTGTGCCGAATGTCAGGTCCTTCTGGAAGTCAGCGAAACGCGGTTCTATCGGCTTCACTTCGGAATTCTGAATCTCGGTAACAAAGTCGCTCACCAAGTCACGGTTAGTCGGGATAGGTGTAATCTGAGGCTTGTCGATCTTCTTGAGACCTTTGTCCTCACCCTGACGCTTGTATATCACCACGTAATTGTCACGGAAATGACGGTTGGCGAAGGCTACAATCTGATCTTTGTTCATGCCTGATATGCGGTCCAGATATTCAACCTCCTGTTTCCATGTACGTTCGAGTATGAAAGAGTTGACGAACTTATCGGCACGGGCGTAGTTGCTCTCAAGCGAGTTGTAATGGTTGAGTTTCATGTTGTTGACTACCGAAGGAATCAAATCGTCCGAGAAGTCACCTTTTTTGAGTTTGTCTATCTCGCCCAGAAGCAGATCCTTAGCCTCTTCGAGAGACTGACCGGGACGTGGAGAGCCTCCGAGTATGAAGCTTGAATAGTCGCGGTTAGTGCTCGAGCCTCCCCAGGCATAAAGCATGGCCATCTGCTGGTTGATGTCAAGGTCGATGAGACCGGCTGTGCCGTTGTTGAGCATGGCTCCAATCATCTCGAGGGTGTCTATCTGCAAGGAGTTGCCACGGTCGAAGCGCCATCCCAGCCAGACGTTCTCGGCTTCGAGACCATAGACCGTAGTGTCGCGAGGCTCTGTGATAGGTGCCAACGGAGCGAACTCAGGCTGACGCACATCGTCGCCAGGCTGCCAGCTGCCGAAATATTTGTCTATGATGGCTATCACCTCGTCAGGATCGAAGTCGCCGGCCATGCAGATGGCTACGTTGTTCGGGCGATACCATTTGTTGAAGTAGTTCTTGATATTGGTGATGCTAGGGTTCTTCAGGTGTTCCTGAGTACCAATGGTTGTCTGGGTGCCGTAAGGGTGTGTCGGGAAGAGCATGGCGCTCAATGCAGCCCACAGTTTGCGCTGGTCTTGGGCTATGCCAATATTGTACTCCTCATAAACAGCCTCAAGCTCGGTGTGGAAGCCGCGGATGACCATGTTCTGGAAACGGTCGGACTGTATTTTAGCCCAGTTTTCCACTTCGTTTGAAGGAATGTCCTCGGTGTAGCAAGTCACATCCTCAGAAGTGTAGGCGTTAGTGCCTTCAGCTCCGATGGCCGACATGAGTTTGTCGTACTCATTGGGGATGAAATACTGTGCCGCAAGCTGGCTGACAGAGTCAATCTCGTGATAGGCTATGCGACGCTCCTCCGGATCGGTGAGTGTGCGGTAATGCTCGTAACGGGCCTCTATGTCGTCGAGATAAACTTTCTCGGCCACAGGGTCGGTGGTGCCGAACGACTCGGTGCCTTTAAACATAAGGTGCTCAAGGTAGTGGGCCAAGCCAGTGGTCTCGGCTGGGTCGTTCTTAGAGCCGGTGCGCACGGCTATGTAGGTCTGTATGCGCGGCTCTTCCTTGTTGACGCTGAGGTAGACCGTCAGGCCGTTGTCGAGAGTGTAGATGCGGGTCTCGGTAGGATCGCCCTTCACTGTCTCGTATTTGTACTTGCCGCCGCAGGCGGTGAGAATTGTCACAAAGGCGGCGCAAACAAGCATCGCCATCATTCTTCTTAACTGCAATTTTTTCATGGTATATGATTTTTAAATATTTGAATCAATGACAAATTTTCCGATTTTAGTGTTACCCTCAAAGTCGATAGCTTCAACCATATAGGTACCTGAAGGCAACTTGGCTATGTCCACTTCAACTTCTGTCTGGCCCTTGACACTGACCTTTTTCACAGTCTGACCCTTCAGGTTGTAAATTTTCAACTTTTTAAAGCCTTCAACCTCAATTCTGACAGTTGATGAGGCAGGGTTAGGATATATTCCCAGCGAATCGCCAGCCTGGGTCTCAGCTATGGCGTCATCCTGAAGATGGTCGTTGCCGTCGGTAAGCCATTCTATGTTGAAGTTGTAGAATGCCGTGGTGTAGAGGGTGTTGGTTGGCGACTCCTCCACGTAAAGGCCTATGGTGCCGTCCGGCATGACACAGAGCGATGAATAGGCCGAACTGTATGGCACCACACACTTGCTGACGGGCCAAGTCTGGCCCTCGTCGTAGCTGACATAAACGGTGACGTCGGTGCGAGAGTTGCCGTAAGGCACCGAATGCAGCAGACGGTTTTTGTTGCTCCCCTGCTCCACCGAGGTGTAACGGATAAGGTCGCCGTTGCAAGCCGGCGCCACAATATCGTACCAGGTGGATACCGTAGGCTGCCATGTGGCGCCGGCATCCTCCGACACATTATACCAACGGTTGCCCCCGTGACGTATGCTCATCAGTATGCGTCCATCCACCAGTTCGGTCACCTTTGCCTCGTCGCCGCCGGTTGAGGCGCGGCCCGAGAGCTGCCAAGTGAGGCCGTTATCGTCGGAATAGACAGCATAGTTGCTCAGCGATTGGGCCGCGCCTTCACGTATGGCCGCCACAAACATTATGCGTCCGGTTGAGGTAAGCAGTCCGTTGCCCGAGCCGAAGAACGAGGCTCTCCATGAGCGGTGTTCAGGGATTATGCAGTCGTCACCGAAGATGAAATGGGTGATATCCTCAGGTTCGGTCCAGGTTTGGCCATTGTCGTAACTGTATGATTTATAGGATCTGATCGGCTCCGAAGGAGTTGAGTTCCAGAGTCCGACGCCGCCCACGAAAACAGCTATGAGTCCGTTGTCATCATTGCTCCAAGCCAATGCACAGTCGCCGAAACCGTGGTTGTAGCCGGTACCTTGGGCTATGGTGTAAGGCTCGCTCCAAGTGAGGCCGCCGTCGGTGCTGCGGTTGCAAACTATGTCTATATCCTGAGGCAGGTCGCCGTCGTTGTTCTTACGTTTGTCTGTGACAACCACTATCGAACCGTCCTTGGCGGTGATGACTGCCGGTATGCGGTAGGCCACCGAGCCGTAGTCGCCAGGATGATATATTTCAGTGCGGGTAAATAGAGTGTCATTGACCGTCTGCCCATAAACCGTGACGCTCATAAGCACAGCCAGAGTCATCACTATCTGCTTAATTTTCATGTCTTCAATATTTTCTGCAAAAATAAAAAATAATTCTGATAAATTTAGAATGAAATGCATATATTTGCCAAAAATAAAAAATACATCACAAAGTTTTATAAGTTACTAATTATCAGACACTTCAAATGGAAACGAAATATATTTTCATAACAGGAGGTGTGGCTTCGTCATTGGGAAAAGGCATCATCTCAGCCTCGCTGGGCAAACTGCTTCAGGCACGCGGTTTTAAAATCACCATTCAAAAATTTGACCCGTACATCAATGTCGACCCTGGTACGCTGAACCCTTACGAACACGGCGAATGCTATGTAACCGCCGATGGCTTTGAAACCGACCTCGACCTCGGTCATTACGAGCGTTTCACAGGCATAGAGACCACCCGCGACAACAGTGTGACCACCGGACGCATCTACCTCAGCGTAATAGAGCGCGAGCGCCGCGGCGACTATCTGGGCAAGACCATACAGGTGGTTCCTCATATCACAGACGAAATCAAACGCAGAATATTGCTCAACGCAACCAAGGAGCATTTCGACTTTGTCATCACCGAGATAGGCGGCACCATTGGCGACATCGAAGGACAGCCCTTCCTCGAAGCCATACGTCAGCTGCGCTGGCAGTTGGGACCTCAGCGAGCTCTCAATGTGCATCTGACTTATGTGCCTTATCTGGCAGCGGCAGGCGAACTGAAGACAAAGCCCACCCAAACCAGTGTCAAACAGCTTCAGGGACTGGGCATTCAGCCTGAGGTGCTGGTGCTCCGCACCGAGCATGAGCTCAGCAGCGACCTCCGTGAAAAGGTGGCGCACTTCTGCAATGTCGACACTGATGCCGTCATCCAGAGCCAAGACCTGCCAAGCATCTACGAGGTGCCTGTCAACATGCAGCGTCAGGGCCTTGACGCCATCATCATGAAGAAGATGGGCATGGAAGTCGGACCTACACCTGAGTTGGGCGCCTGGCACGACTTTTTGGAGCGCCGCAAAAACGCCACCCGCACCATCGACATCGCACTCGTTGGAAAATACGACCTTCAGGACGCCTACAAGAGCATACTCGAAAGCCTCGCCCACGCAGGCACTTACAACGATTACAAAGTGAAATCGCATTTCATTAACAGCGAGCATATCACAAAAGACAATGTGGCCGAGATGCTCAAGGGCATGGCAGGCATAGTCATCTGCCCAGGCTTCGGACAACGCGGCATTGAAGGCAAAATAACAGCCGCCGAATATACCCGCACTCACAACATCCCAACTTTCGGCATCTGCCTCGGCATGCAGATGATGGTCATAGAGTTCGCCCGCAACGTGCTCGGCTATGCCGACGCCAACAGCAGCGAGATGGACCCTGTCACCCCTCACAATGTGATTGACATGATGGAGGAACAGAAGTCTATCACCCAGATGGGCGGAACCATGCGTCTGGGCGCCTACGACTGCGAACTCGTAAAAGGCAGCCGCACAGCCCAAGCCTACGGCGGGACAGGCTTAGTACACGAACGCCACCGTCACCGTTATGAATTCAACGACAAATACCGCGACCAATACGAGAAAAACGGCATGCACTGCGTTGGTTTCAACCCCGAGTCGAAACTTGTGGAAATAGTCGAGATTCCAGAACTCAAATGGTATATCGGCACGCAATTCCATCCAGAATATTCATCTACAGTGCTGCATCCGCATCCGCTGTTCATGGATTTCGTGAAAGCTTGCATAAACAACAATGACAAAACAAATTAAAATCAGTAATAATATGAAAACATTAAAACTATTTTTTGCACTTATGGCAGCCATGTTAATGGCCGTTTCATGCGGCTCGAATAAGGAACAGAAAGTGCTGGTCCTTTATTATTCACAGACATCCAACACCGAAACCGTGGCTAAGGAGATAGTCAAGAATCTCAATGCCGACATGGAAGAGATCCATTCGCAAGAACCTTACACAGGCGATTTCAAAGCCACCATCAACCGTTGCATCGAAGAACGCGAAAACGGTTATATTCCAGCTAACAAACCATTGCAGGCCAACATAGCCGATTACGATGTGATTTTCATCGGTTATCCTATTTGGTTCGGCACCTACGCTCCACCTGTAGCCGCCTTGTTGAACGATATCGACCTGAGCGGCAAGAAAGTGGTTCCATTCTGCACTTTCGGCAGCGGCGGATTGGAGTCGAGCGTTGCTGATCTGGCCAAGGCAGAGCCTATGGCGAACATACTCCCCGGCTACGGAGTGCGTGCAGCACGCATGGCAGCCATGCCTCAGGAGGTTGACCAGTTCCTGAAAGAGAACGGCTTTATTAAAGGCAGTTACGTCAAACTGAAAGACTTCACCAAACAGCACGAAGTCTCTCGCGAGGAGATCGAAATATTCAAAATGGCGACTGACAATTATCCTATGTTGAATGCCGTGCCCAAGACGGTGGCCAGCCGAGCCATTCCGAACGGCACAGAATACATGTACTGCGCCTACGATATTCCGCACGAAGAGGATATGAATTTACCTCCATCAGGTGATTTGACAATCTACATTATCAAACTCAACGACGCAAAGCCTGAATTCACAAGAGTGGTGAGATAAAGCTATTCTGAGAGTTTCTTTTTAATCTCCGACATATTGCTTCTAGAGACAGGAATAGAGTCAGAGCAGTGTTTTATCACGAGAAGCATGCCGCCGGGTTTTGACACGATTTTCTCTACTTGTTGCAGGTTGACCAAAAATGCACGGTGGCAGCGGACAACCATGGTGTAGGCGCTGAGGTCGTCTTCAAGCTGCTTGGAGGTGGCTCGGAGCATGTCGGAACGCACTATACCGTCGCGCAACTGATAGATTTTCACGTAGTTGCCGACGGTTTCAATATATAACAAATCTTTGATGTTTACATTGACAGTCTCGCTGGTGGTTCCGGTGAGTGTGATGTCGTCAGAAAGCGGCGTCTCGGCTTTTAACACTTCTGATTGCTGCGATTTCTGCAGTTTCTCGTTCATGTGACGCGTCTCGTTGAGCTCGGCGGTGAGATAACGGCTGCGGAACTGGAATCTCCAATAAATTCCAATGATAAACGAACAAAACGCGATGATGACAAGCGTCTCGAAGAAGTTGCCCCACGAGAGGCTGTTGCCAGCAATCTGGCCATTCATCACAAAATGACGGTAAAGGCATAAAAATAACGTCACCAGAGGCGTGTTGATGAGCTGAAACCGCATGTTGCGCTTGATGATGTAGTCGACGCCGTTGTCGAGCGAGGTAGGCATCATGAAGATGTATCGGAGGATGCAGTCCGTCACAATACAGCCGGCAAAACCGATAACGAACATAGCCAAAAGATGCATGTAGGCTTGCCACTGGGTCAAATCAAGTCCGAAAGGCTTGAAGATAGCTATTGCCAGCACTGTGAAGCCTGAGCTGATGGCGCGAATTCGTAATGTTTCTTTCTGTTCGTTTGTCATTGCGAATGCAAAATTAAGTATTTTTTTGCCATTCGTCCCAAAATTTTACATTTCATCACAAAATAATGCAGAATATCCCAAAAACTTGCGCTGTATTGAAAACAGCAATACTTTTGCAGAAAAATTCAAACGAAATAATAAGATTTAAGATTTATAGCATTATGACAAAAAGAACATTTTTCGGAATTATTTTGTTGGCGGCTGGTTTGCTGAAGCTGGCCGACATGTGGGACATCCTGCATTGGGAATGGCTGTGGAGCCAGCCATGGACTGAGTACATCGCTCCGGCGCTCCTTATCTATCTCGGAGGCGACCTTATTATTAATGGCTTCAAGCGTAACCGCGACCAGTGGCTCGACCGTCCGGTGCCGGTTGACGAAGACGGCAAACGCATCTGCTGCAACACTAAGTACGGTGGCGACCAGTACGTTTATCATGGTGAGACATTCCACGGTGCCAAGCTCGACGCCTCATTCGGTGGCATCAAACTTGACCTACGCGAGGCTGTGATAACAGAAGACGAGGAAATCGACATCCGCACCTTCTTCGGCGGCGTTGAGATATACGTGCCAACGAATGTCAACGTGGTGGTTCAGAGCCGCAGCTTCATCGGAGGCGTGGGCGACGAGACCTACAAAGGCATTAAAAACGACGCTAAGACCCTGCACGTGGTGGCAAGCAATTTCTTCGGAGGCGTCCACATTCTTAATTAACCCCCTCGAATCGAAAAAGATAACATTTAAAATTTAAAAATATGAAAAGAATATTAGTATTGTTATTGGCGGTGTTCGCCATCGGGATGTTTTCAGAAACATCATTGAATGCACAGGATTTGAAGCATTACAAAAAGGTTGTCAAGGAACTGAGTTCCAAGAAATATCAAGGCCGTGGCTATGCCAAAAACGGAGCTAACATGGCGGGAGATTATCTCATTGAAGAATTCAAGAAAGTAGGAACCGATGAGGTCGTGCGCCAGCCTTTCAAGATAGACATCAACACTTTCTGCGGAAAGATGGACATGTGGGCAGACGGCAAGAAACTCACCCCGGGTGTAGATTTTGCAATGAGAGAGTATTCGCCGGGCGTACATGGCGAGTTCCCGGTATATCACGTGGATACGCTGAATTTCGACGCTGAGAAGATGTATGCCGATCTGGCAAAGCCTGAATATGCCAACTGCTTGGTGGTGTGCGACTTCTGGTTTATGTACAACCATGGCGAGGCGTTCAGACCTCTCCATAAAAAGGATGCCACCAATGCCGGTTTCATCCAGACTTGGACCTCCCCTATCAAGTTTTACAAGGCTTATGGCAGCCGTGTGATGGGCAAGCCTATAGTTTGGATTACTCCGGAGGCTATCAAAGGCGTGAAAAACGTGAAATTGGACATTGACAACGAGTTCCTCAAAGACTACGAGCTTTTCAACGTCATCGCCAAGGTGAACGGCAAGAGACACGACAGCTGCTATGTGTTTACAGCACATTACGACCATCTCGGCAACCTCGGTGACAAGGTGTATTACGCCGGTGCCAACGACAATGCTTCTGGCACAGCAACAATAGTAACTCTGGCTGCATATTACGCACAGAACAAGCCCGAATTCGACATGTATTTCATCGCCTTCTCAGGTGAAGACTCCGGTTTGAACGGCTCTTTGTATTATGTAGACAACCCGACTGTGCCGCTCAATCAGATCAAGTATCTGTTCAATATCGACATGATAGGCGACAACAACCCTGTGCAGTATTGCGAGGTCAGTGACGAAGGCTTACGTGGATTCGCTACGCTTGAGAAAATCAACGGCGAGAAGCACTATTTCAAGGCATTTAACCGCGGCGAGCTGGCTGGCAACAGCGACCACTATCCTTTTGCCGAGCATAATGTGCCTTGCATATTGTTCGAGAACGAGAATGGCGACGCATTCAAGTATTATCACACTATTTACGACACATACAAGAACGCTATCTTCGTGACTTACGAGCCTATTTTCAAAATCATCACTGATTTTGTTGAGAAATATTAATTTTTAAAAATGAGAAGACATTGGATTGATAACTTACGTTGGGTGACGGTGCTTTTGGTGCTGCTTTACCACGTGGTTTATTTCTATAACAACAAAGGCGTTTTTGGCGGCGTGGGCGGCTTCGGCGACGGCCCGCAGTATCAGGACGTGCTGATGTATATCTTGTATCCTTGGTTTATGCCATTGCTTTTCTTGCTGGCAGGCATAGGCTCGAGATATTCGTTGGAGAAAGTCCCGGCTGGACAATGGTTTAAGTCGAGGACGAGGAAGCTTTTGGTGCCGAGCACCATCGGTCTGCTGGTGTTCCAGTGGATGGTGGGCTATTTCAACACCCATGTCGGCGGCACCGATGTTTTGGCCGCAGTGCCTCAGCCCGTCAAGTATTTTATCTGGGCGATAAACGGCATCGGACCGCTGTGGTTCATACAGGATTTGTGGCTGTTCTCTTTGATTTTGCTCATCATCACCGCCATAGATAAACACAGCCGTTTCCACAGCTGGTGTGGCAGAGTTGC
>Ga0265298_10006124_pt1 | contig 14934 bp, 15 predicted proteins | sample AusTroGonzalo_MG_3_FD_193486 | JGI IMG/M metagenome (GOLD analysis project Ga0265298, IMG submission 193486) | Bovine rumen microbial communities from tropical cattle in Woodstock, Queensland, Australia - Gonzalo_01 | ecosystem: Host-associated > Mammals > Digestive system > Stomach > Rumen ... | reverse complement strand
TACTATCTTATCCGAGGTGTTTGAGGAGAACCATACAGGAAACCAATCCGGCTCCGTTACAAAATCATGATTGCCTGCAATAACTATAACCTTCTTACATGGGAGTCCCTCAAGCCATGGTATAAACTCATTCCTGATCCATCCTGCCATAGCTCCATTCATCGCGATACTGCATTGTATACCCAACGGACTGAAATCGCCGCATATACACACCACATCGCATTCAGGGATAAAATCATTGATAAGAAGATCCCCATGAAAGTCGCTTAATGATACTATTTTCATGCATATATATAATAAATATCATGGGAATCTTAACCTAATCTCCAAAATATTCTTAATATGATGACTTTCATATTTGTGATCTAATGAGCGATCTCAGTTTTGATAATGAGTTATATTGATCCAGGGGAGATCGCATGGTAAACTCAAAATAATCGCGCAAATAAGGCATGTTTTATGGATGGGTTCATCCATTACCGAACGCTGAAACCTATCTCCTCGATAAATGGACGTGCCGCATCATTGATAACACAACGTTTATCCTTCGTAACATACTTAAGGGATTCCCTACATGCGTCTTCAAGGCTCAGTGGGCATTCATAGACCTTGATATTGGTGATAAGATCCGGCGCAGGTGACATCCATACATGGGTAGGACCATCCATTATGTAGTCGTTATTGTATGGACCTACGAGTGATGCCACCGGGTTATTAAAATCAAATATATGCATCTCCGGGCGTATCAGTGCCGGTGGCATATCCGGGTCGGCAGTGCATATGTATTTATATGTATTCAATTCGGTGGTGAAGGAGCGGCGGTTCCATCGACAGTGGACCAAATATGTGGTTCCAGGTTCAATCGGTGTCATGAGGTCTCCGAATGATATGGTGGTACCTGTGGAGTATATCCGGATAGGACCGGCTCCGAACAGGATCTTCGAGGGGTGCTCCCCGGTGGGTTGTATAATAAACATAACCGTACCTGAATCACCACAGAAAGAATGCTGATATGTCACCACTGATTCCGGATCCTTAAAGTCATATACATCCCTAACAACCACAGCGGATCTATGATTGAGTTGTATATGTTTTGTACTGTGGAGCTCCGTATTGGGGACCGTGGCACGTACTGCATCACACACTGCGAGATTGGTCAGGTTCTCCGGCATGTATTTGGGTGCATCGAGTTGTGTTATGCCGGTCTCGCGGAGTTGTTCCTCATCGGCCCACGCATTGAAGTTATCCATACGATTTTGTGTCCACGAGTCTATGACATCCTCAAAGTCGCCAGGAGATACATTGGTCTTCTCGTTCCACTTAACCAAACCAAGTTTCCATGTTACCGGCCTCCACATGAACCCTTCGTTTTTCTCATCATAGGCCGAGTTCACCTCCCACATGCGCTTCATCATGGGTATATATATTATATCGCGTTGCTTGGGGAAGGCATCATCGCCGAAGGTTTTGGCGAATGTGTCCTTGGATATCTCAACCTCCCAGTCGGAGTCCCAATCGAAGTCATATTCGGTCATCATGGGCTTGGATGACGGCATTGCTCCATCCTGGCATACAAGCTTCAAGTATTTCATATCCACTATGTTATGGAGCACATATTCCTTGAATGTGAGGTCCGCAGTATCCTGATCAGGAAGCACACGGAAGTAGTAGCATGGGATGCCTATCATACAACATACCAGATTGGATAGCTGGTTGTACATCTGCAGCGCACAGTCGAGGCCTGCATAGAAGTCAATGGTCTGATTGGTACATAGATCTGTGATGTATGGATTCTCCTTATATATACATACCGTATAGCATGTAACAGCACATCCTCCTATAAAGAGAGTATCGAAATCGGTGGAGATCAGGATGCGAAGATAAAAATCCGTCTCCATATTGGTCACAAGTGCCGTATATTGCTCGTAGGTGACCCAATTGGTCCAGCACACTCCATCTCCCGACCAGGAAAAAAGACACGACCCAGTAACATCAGTGCCTTTATAGGTCAGGTTAATCCGCTGATTACTAATAGGCACTGTCAGTGTTATAAGTCGTTTGATGATGCATCCCATTGTGTTATATATTATATCTGATTGACACGCCCTTGGAGAGCGGATGCCTTGGAACGTATGAAGCCAGCTGCGTCCTGATAGCTATTACAGTGTCTGTAACGGGCCGCTGTGGAGTATACAGTATACGAGTATTTGGTATTGGTACCTCTGTATATGATGGCAAAGGTCTGGCTCGCCGATGCGCCTGTACGTGTATTGGAGTAGGTCACCCGTACCGACACCACCTCACCGAAGTCGGAGACTTCCACGGAATATCCGTTGCCGATACCCCCAAGGGATCCTTTGACCATGCTACCCAGCCCTGTGATACTGCCGGGGCCAGGGCCGGTGCTTACCATACCAAGTACGTCGGAGTATGGGCTGATACCGGCGATGGCGTTACCACCGGTGGTCTTTACACGTGCTTCCATAACAGGATCATATATCTCTATAAGGGTAGTTCCTGGTTCCTCCATGAGGCTCTCCAGTATGGCATCAGTACCGGTATATGGAGTACCCGTATTCTCAAGGATGACTTTGATGATAGGCTTGCCGTGGATCTTGGCATCCACAATATCCTTAACGACCATACGCACCTTACCTACATTGACGACCTGGCCTACCTTCGGCGTCTTTTTCGAGATGACCGAGGTGGTGACATCACTCCATGACTTCTTATCGGCAAGGTAGTAGCGTGTTTCTATATCGGTTCCCATCCTGATCGATTTTATTTGGTATATCTTTTGGTGCGTGCTTGTATCTTTTTGATAAACAGCAATGCGAACTCGGATGTATCATCGATGGTGCCTTCCTTGGGTAACTCATCGACCTTACATGGAGTCCATATAAACTTTTCGCCGTCAACGGAGAGTACCTTATAGGTTGCTTTACCATCACCATCGATATTCATATATTTCTCGACTATGGAGAGCTTGCCATGGCAGCACGAACGGACAAAAATTTTGGCCGATGGCTGGCGGGTACCTTCACCGGTTGCTTTAGGCCGTACTCCGATGGTCATACAATGGCCATTATGAGTTATCTTATATTCGTTATTGGTGACATGATTTTTGGTGGCTTCGAATCCCAGACCAGGCAGTTGCTGACGCAAGGTATCTATCGTTGTCGAATGTCCGGCGCCCCAACAGAATGCACCGATGCCGGTGGCTGGTGCCCCGGCTGCTTCGTTTATATATTCGGATAGTGGTTTCATTGAAAACTATTTTTTTATAAATAATAAAAGGCCCCGTGTGGAGCCTTTCTTCTGTATATATTGTCGTTTTAGGTCCTTATTCCAGTGGTGTCCAGTCCACATCGATGGAGTACTTCGCAGGGTCTTTGATGCTGTTCATACGGAAGGCCTCTATGCGTTCGGTGCATGTGCCACAGGTACCACAGGAGGTACCATCAGGGGTAGCGTTGTAGCACGAGATGGTGTTCTTCAGGACCTTGTTGCGTTGTGCCTTGGTGAACCCCATATTGTTCATGGCCTCGATACCTTCACGGAGGACGTCGGCTTTGGATATGTCAACGAATGGGGTGCTGTAATCCACCAGTTCGGAGTCCCAGTTGGAGATACGATAGAGCTCACGTGCCATCTCCACTGACTCCGGTCTGCAGTCGGGGTATATGGAGTTTGATATTAAAACATTTCCGAGATTACCTGCAAAAAAGTTGTGGTTTTTTTCAACCGATATATCATATACGTTCTCCATTTTCGATGTATCCTTTGATATGGCTCTAACCCTCGTAATGGATGCATCCCCCAGTCTCACCAAACCACTTTTAGACTCCTTTGAACCAAATGAGATGGATCGAGTTAATGTCCTTGTATTAGGTTTGGATAATTTTACATATAACCCATTGAGTTTAATCAATTCTGTTATATCCTGAATAAGCTGGAAACTATTGGATTGATATGTCCAGATATTTGAAATTTCGTCGTAATGACCATCGCCCAGACATAATGTATGGATAAATGATGTCCTTAACTCTTTGGATTTATATAGGATTGATTTCATCCAATCCGGTATATATTTTTTCCTTGAGTTATGGCCACAGTTTTGCATAATGGCTGAAATCACCGAGTTGAACTGGTACGTCACCTCTTTCGGCCGTCCATTTTCCCGTATCTTGGACTCTGACACTGATAATGGTATATCCAGGATTTTAAGTTCTTCCCTTATTGATTCATTATTTTCCAAATTTTTATACATACTCTGGGAGAAACAACTCGTATATTTCGATTGCCCTGGTTTAACCTTGGATGTCCACCCCTCACTAATATACCATGCCATTAGATTTAAAAACTCCTTTGCCGGCATGTTTATATTATATAAATTTGTCTTCGATCCATTATCCCGAATGAACCCGAATTTATCACCTTCCACATACGTTGTGTGGTGATCTAATTTTTCGAAAATATCCTTGATATTGATTGTATCCACCGGTTCATCGTGTAAATTATCCGGCATCTTATAGGATGATATCATATAGTCGTTAACCATCAAATCTTTAACCATCTTTTTGGTTATCGATTTGATATATCCTTTCGACTTATCATAATCTGAAAAATCACAGGTATATACCTGGTGCTCCCCGGTTAATCTAATATCACCGGACGTTGTGGAGATGTTATATATCTCGTTATTGGTTCCTTTGTGTATTACATCGAGACATTTATCAATATGAATTTTTTGAGTCCCCGGATCCAATGAAAATAATTCATCCCCTATTTTTAACTCATTTATGGTTTTCAACCCCGATGGTGTTAGTATTTTCGTATCACCGGTAAAACAGTGGTCACCACCATGGACACCCAGCGATATCACCACGGGGCTGTTCATCTGTTTGGCCCAGGAGAGTGCCTTGGCAAAAACAATGGCACTGAATATGCAGTTCCTATTCGATACCACCGTGCTTTTCATGGTCTCCTCACGGTAGTCACCGGAAGGCGACTGTGTATGTTGCACCAACGTCGAGGTATCTCCGGAGAACACATCACGGACATTGATGACTTGGTGCTCCACAGGAAAACCTAACTTCTTAAGATACTTGATATTGTTTTTGGCTTTTTTAAGTTCGATCTTATGAGCCTGCCCATAATCGAAGCTGTACGTGCGTACCTTGTATCCCTCGGATAGTAGGTGAAGCACCAGACAGGTACTATCCATACCACCGGAGTACGATACCACCGCGTGTTTGTTATAATTTGGATGTTTGATCATATGTTATATATTTATGATTTAATATATGAAATAATGTTCGTTATTTGATGTAGACCTTCTCCATTTTGTTAAATATAACACTCGGTTTCCGAAGCCCCTTACTCCTCCAAAACCTATAACTAACCCCACCGTCGTTATCAGTGTCCCTATGACATAGCGAGCATCTATGAACTCTGTAGTTGATGATGATCCAGTTATATATATCAGTCCCATATCCGTGATGCCTATACACAGGGACCACTTCCAACGTATGTAAGAATATGTCGAAATATGGGATGCCATCTACAAACGTATATCCTTCCATGCGTATGTACGCTGCTCCGATAAAATCATCCTCATCTGTAAAGAAGCCAAGCACCTGGTGGGTATCATTGGAGATGTATGCCCTACACCACAGATCCGGGAGTTTATGGGAATATTTCTTGGGTAATACGTTGTATTTTTTTACAATCATTTGGATATGAATTGGTTGGGGTTATCCGATATTTTTTTGATCCGCCAAGATTTGTATCATATACTCCACACGTTCCTGCACGGTACCATCCGGTATGATATACCCCTGCCATAGACCATCAACTATGAGCATATCAATAACTTCCCGGATACATTCATCTATAATATGGCGATGATCCTCATTGGCATCCCTATATCCGTCATTGACTACGGGAAAATATATAGGAAAGTATATATGAATGGTATCAGGATGTGTCCGGAGCCACTCGCATAGTATGGTATATTGTTTTACGAATAACTCCTGTGGTAAGTTACCCTTACGGCCGAGCCATAACGTATATGATACCACATCCAGCAGGCCTCGGTCGGAGATGTAGTCACGGTACTTGGAGAATAGGTATAGGTATTCATGCATGAAACGTTCCTGGGAACGGCCATCGCCATCGGCATTGACCTTGATGGATGGCTCCTGCTCCGTCATGTTACGGATTATCTCGCGGATGCAGAATGGTTTATACTCCTCCGGTAGTGCCTTGATAACACTGGTCTTCCCCGTGCATTGTGCCCCTGAAAGTATGACTTCCATAATGAATTGAGTTTATTTATAGTAATATATAAAAGAAACCCAGAAATTATTAACCGGTGCATAAAATAAAAACACCCTGCCCGAATTGATACGCCACCCTGTGACCGGCCTGGCGTGGGATACCGTATTCTATAGGTGGAACAAAATAGATAGAACTTTGATACGTATATCGCAGGTTATTGTCCGGGGAACCATCAAAAACCCAGGAGACTACAGGATAACATCAGGTAACCCCTGGCTCTCCGACCCGGCAAACCTTGGAGTGGTTCATCCGGGCCTCTTTACGGAAACATCATTTGTAATTAACTGGAAGAACGGACATATAGCACGATGGTCACATGACTTCGAACTATCCACGGACTGGCATCTTGGTGATGTTACCATAGAATATACGGATCATAAGGGGAACACGGTTCTAAAAATTCATCCCACCGACTTTCGGTTTCATTATAATATATCGCGGGATGGTATCATCAAGAACTGGAAGGAGCATAAGAAGGGCTTCATCTCATTGCTGAAATGGAGCCTTGATAATATTGTTGAATAAGGAATTAATCTATATTATAATTTCTTAATCATAGCGTCGAGTTCCTTAATGACTAACTTTAGAGGTTCATCTGAGAGGAATTTGATTTGTACGGCATCCGATGAACCATCGATATCGAAACGAACGATGTCTCCGGTTGTGTTAATGGCGTCGATACATGCACTGTTTTCACCAATAGCCACTACCTTGGGAAGTATAATCATGCCATTTTCATCAGCCTTGCCGTTTTTCGATAATAAACTTGTTCGGGATTGAAGCATACCCTCAAGACTTTCATTGAGAGCCTGTTTTACGGATTCGTTAAGTGATTTCATATATATATCGTTTTTTATTTTTAATGCCTATTGGTTTTTCATCTGTTCTATAAATGCTTTATTACCACGCGATAGCACGCTGCCATCTTCTAATTCAGTGGTCTGCTCCGGGGTGGCTCCTGGCTGGCTGTCAGTAGCTCCGAAGTTCAGCTCCATCTGGAATGCCGTGATGATCTTATTAAAGTCATTGATCTGGTCACGGATTTGTTTGTCGATGGAGAGTATTTTACCCTGGATGGAGTCAAGGGATTTGTACAGGCTTGCGTTGCCCGGGTGGTTGGATATGGCTGTCACCAGGTGGTCGTGTACCTCCTCGTCGACCCTGGCCATCTTATATAACTTACGTAACGATTCTATCTCTGTGTCTATACGGCGTTTAAAGTCTGGGTGCTCGTCACAGAACTCCTTATTGTTATAAAGGCGTAGAAGGTTCTGTATGTTGGAGGCCGCCAGTGTTCCTGCATCCTGCGATATCAGGTCTATATCTATAGTATACACATCCTCGGCATCATCAACGGAGATACCTGCTGGGATATCTTCGAAAAGATCCTCAACGGATCCGTATTGCAAATTCTTTGTTCTGCCTCCCTTGGACATATATTATTGATTTTATCGAATATATTAAATAATACATCATTTTAAAGATATTCATTTATGATAGAACTCTACTATAAACCCGATGATCCCCGGTATATATTCATATATCATGATGGTCAGAAAACGACCATAAGATCCAAAGGATCAAATCATAAATATCATGACAAGGAAGTTACCGAGATAGCTGCTCTGGAACAGCATCTGAATCAGATACCATCATATCAGTATATGCCATCCTTTGCAGGCATCCCCAGGCCTGTGGTGTTCTTGGAGAAGCACCGTGTCGGTGATCGTATAATATACTATTGCCTCACTGGTCTATGGAAGGAGATTATGAGTTGGTGTAAAGAAGTAGGAATAGAATGCCGCGGGTTATATAATATATCCGATTACGGCGACCCTTCCAGGATACCATCCAAGGATATGCTCCTCACCCAGTTCAATATGAGTCTTGATGAGTTTAAGACAATGGTTTATGGATGGGATCTCAATCTGGAACTACGTGGTTATCAATACGATGCACCATGGAAGATCCTCCATTATAGACAGTCAATGTCGGAGCTTGCCACACGTGCCGGTAAGACATTGATGGCTTATGTCATATTCAGGTACATGTTGGAATACGGAGGAGCTCATAATATCCTGATGGTGGTACCATCCATCTCGCTTGTTAAGCAAGGTATCAATGATATGAATGATTATCAGGAATTTTTCACCTCCGAGGCCGTATGGGCCAATGGCGAGTATTGTGCCGGATCGAACCTGACTATAGGTACGTTCCAGTCACTTGTCAGGAGGTGCTGCAAAGGTAAACGGGGAGCCATTAATAAACATTACGATCCTTCATTCTTCGATAAGTTTGATGTGGTATGTATCGATGAATGTCATAAGGCTGACTGTGAATCCATTAAACAGATTATGTCACAGCCTTTCATCAGGAATGCCAAACTAATATTCGGATTCTCCGGCACACTCCCCGACAAAGGGACCATTGAGTCCTACGGATGCCAGTCATTATTAGGACCATGTATCCAGAAGATAGAGACAATGGAACTCGTGGAAGCCGGATATCTGGCCAAGCCGGTCATCACCCAGATCCGTATTAAATATCCGGAAGACCTCACCGATGAGTATATCAAATATGGTGAGTATCTATGTTCGAACTTCGTGGTCGAGGATGGCAAGAAGGTGCTTCTCCCTAAATCGGAGCGTGATATGACCATGATCCATATGAAGAAGCCTCCGGAGGTCATCAGGCAGATGCGGGAGAATGTGGAATTAGGACTACTTCCCAAGGAGTCCTATGCAGCCAACCTCATCGATATGTGTAAGGCGCAGGGCGCCAACCTCCTGGTATTGGAGCAGATGATAGCGGAGCATTCATATAAAAAATTGGAGGTCATGAGGGATATCACCTTCGAATGGAGCTCCAGTAACGGTGTTGTTTTTGCCCACAACGAGGCATATATAGATCATCTCCACCAGTTCTTCATCGAACAATATCCGGATCGTCCGGTATATAAGATCAAAGGAGCCACCACACAGAAGAAACGTGATAAGATTATTACGGCCATGAATACAACAGATACCAATGCCATCTTGGTGGCCAGCTACGGTGTTGTAGGTACCGGGTTGACCTTCAAAAATATTGATTATGCCGTTTTTGCCCAATCATTCAAGTCAAAGATAATCAACGGACAATCTCTTGGAAGAGGTCTTTTATTGGCCGAGGGTAAAACAACATTTCATCTATATGATATTGTGGATATTTTTCCTACGGAATGTTTGAAAAAACAAGGCGAAACCAAGACGAAGCAGTATAGGGAGAAGAATTTTGAATATAGGATAGTGCATAGATAATTCATACTTATTATTGTAATAACTTACTGGATCTAAATAATATCAACGGTATGATATCATTACATGAATATATTACGGAAGCCGGTTTTAATATCGGCGTTGGTTTTACCGAGGAACAGGCCTTGGCGCAGTTCCAAATAATCAAAAAAAATCTTGATAAATCCGATATCGAAGGACTTGACCAGATAACAGGATTTTTATATGGGCTATGGAACACGGATCACGAAAATACCCCTCAAATGATACCGTATAGATTTGGGAATAGGTCCGTTAAAATTGCCAGAATATATGAGGTAATAAAGGAGGATTTATTCGACTTTCTCAGGAGGAAGAATATAAAGTTCAAAATCACAAAAAAAGGATTTTCATGCTGTGGCATCACGTTCGAATGGGGTGATGGTAGTATGTTCGTAAACCGTTCCGGTAAAGGTCTGGATTATGAGGATACAATCATCAAGGAACTCATCACATTAGTTCAAACCATCGGCGGAGCCCATAAGGAAAAGAAACTGTCGAAAACCGACCTGGCTAATATTGTCGAGGATAAGTCCCTACACCACTTATTCCCGCTATACCTTGAAGGGGCCCTTGATGAGGTGCTTGATATGTTCATCAAAGATCCTGGCATTGATCTTTCAACTGTGATTGTAAAGACCGGTGATTCCAATACACAACGCAATCGTAAAGGTCAGTTATTTGACAAGGATTTCAATATTACGGAGTCCGATATGAAAGCCGTACTTGATGAGTCAGGATATATTATATCGGACGTGACGATCAATACGGCACATAAGGTATATATATCTGTCAAGATGAAGTCATCACAACTCTCCGGTATCAACTACCAGTGGGCTCTCGAGAAGAACGACGCCATGTGGAAAGGCATAGCGGATGGTAAAACATTTGATGATGTAAAGGACGCACCTGATATGAAAGCCCTCATCAACTTCTGTAATGTTGTCGGCATTGATGTTGTTGATATATATGACAAGTATACGAAGATAGTCAATCAGGAAAAGATTGACAAGGAAATCAAGCTTGGTAAGCACTATGATGGTAAAAAGCTTGGTATATTGTTTCAAAAATTGATAGGTGGAAATTACTGGTATACCAAACCCGATAAGGTCCTATTCGTACCGGCTGAAAACAAGCATTGGGCGTTTGATATAGATAGAGCCACCATGGCTGATTCCGGAAAACGTATATCCATTAGAGGACGCATCAACGGCATCGATGTCGAACTTGAATTCCGCACAGACGGACACGGACTGTGGCCATACCGTCTATTCCCACGTACCGACGTCCCGGCGCTGATAAATACAATGGAGTAATATATAATTACTAATTTATTTACCCTATAATCGAAGATCTCCTCCACACCTATGAGTTACCAAGGATAAGAGGAGATCTTCTTTTATACGCGAGATTTGATACGTCTATGAATGTATTAGGAGATCGGATAGGAACGTGCTTAATGATATCATCCTACATTCGGTAATATCCATCATAAGATCGCGGAGGTATTCGAAATCATTTTTCCAATGACCGGGAACAGATGCACGATATTTAATCTTATTTCCATCGGAGATATACTGGCGGACCTTCGTGGCACTGATATCATCATCCGTACGATGGATCTCGATGACATGGAAATCATCGGGCAGCCCCGCTTTGTCCTTATAGCGTTCGACCATTTTGGAATACGACTGATAGCGGTCGGTGCCGCAGGACCATGATACCGGGTTGTATCCGGAGGCCCTGAGAAGTTCTGCATTCTTCACTATATCGGCATTCTTTACAAGTATCCACCCTGCAAGGTAATCTGTATTTTTACAAGTATCTGTAAGGAGGCGGGCAAGATCCGAGGTCCTGAACGGGTGGCGATCATCCGGTTTCGTTGTTTCTATGACCAGGAGCACGGTGCGGTTTCCTGTGGCTTTGTATACCTCGCGGGCACATCTGAGATGCCCATTGGTAAGAGGTTGAAACCGACCTACTATGATATTAACATCCTCCATTGATAATATTCATCATTTGCTACCATTCGGTCCAATAGAGATGAACCTGAGCCTGTATATTCTGACCACCTACAGTTGCCAATGTTGTTGGGTTGGCATCGTTAACAGTAACGTCTGGAGATTGTGCGACTGTGATGAATCCTGATGATAGATGCCAGTCCTCGATGGCTCCCTGTGCTATATTCCAGCCTTGCACGCCTTGCATTGCTATCTTATCATACCTGACACCCTGGGCTGCCAACTCCCATGTTCCTACGGCACCCTGTACTATGATGGCGGAGATGACGTTACTGGAGTCTATATTCAGCTGTATCTGAGTGGCACTACCCTGTACAGTATATACATCCACGAGATCCTGGACATTCAGGTATATATGCTGATCAGTGGCCGTACCTTGTGCCACATTGATGACGAAGTCTATATATTTACCTGCAGAAGTTACAGGTAGAGGATTACTATGTGTGGTATCGGTCTCATCATAGTATGTGCCGCTTCCTACCGGATATTCGACAACATTGATGATTGATGCACTTTTTACAAGGAAATCCTTTGGTATATCAATGGCGGATCCTACCTGTGTTCCCCCTTGTTTTACCACGTATGTCTTCAGGTATCCTGCAGTGGGTGTCAGTAGCTCCTCAACGGTCACTCCCAGGTTTGTGGATAGGTTCTCCACATATCCCTGGGTAATTTCCAAAGCACCTTGCGTTACCTGGACGGCTCCCTGGGCGATCTCAACGGCTCCCTGGGCAGTCTGTATGTATCCTTGAGAGGCCTGAATATACCCCTGCATAGTCTGCGCATCACCCTGTACTGTATGTATGGCGCTATCCAGGGCCACGGCTGTCTGCACCACCGTCTGTGCTCCTTGGAGGTATGTTGTGGTACCATAGAATCCCTGCAGAGTTGTCTCGGAGCCGGTAGATAACCCAATTATACCTTTGATCTGATCGAACACCTGCATCACCGAACTGGCGCTGGCGATATCTGCGAAATTGAGGGTTATACTGGTACCATCTGCTTTGTTGATAGTGAGTATATTATTGGTATATGTAGCATCTGTGATATTACCACCATATACGTTACCATTGACACATATGACTTTATGTGCTTCGTCAAAGACTATGGAGCCGACTGTTGTGGTCGATGCATCCTGTGCGAGTGCGATGCTCCCATAACTCTTCTTTATGAATGATAGTGGGGTTGAAGGCATATGATTTGAATTTTATTCAAATATATAATAAATTATTCCACGAAAGTTTCTCACGATGGGGTATAATCCCGAACCAAACGGACAGCCATACCGTAACGGCGCCATGTACCATACTCAGGTAAAAGATATCCATCCTGAAAAGCCAAATAATATGAACCGGTATATTCTAACTCAGATGTTGATGACCAATAACAACCAAAGGAATCAACCCCTGTTACTGTGGAAGTATATCTATATCCTGTGGTGGGTAGAAATATACAGCCGGCTTTTTCGAGGATACCATTCCAATCATTGGCAGATATGATATTTGATGTAAAGACGGAATCCTCAAGATTGGTGTCATTAAGGGCGTATGTGGAAGTTCTCCAATTATCTGGAACAATTATCAAACCACATATGCCATTTACTGTTGCCCTGGCATAAGAGACTCCAGATTTAGTAGTCCTCATAGTCAACACATATATCCATTCAGTGGAGGTCAGTGTTCTCCATGTACCGGCCGGATCTGTGGATTCAGTATTAGGATTATATATTGCATTATAAACACCCCAGTCCGAGTTCGCATAGTCTCCGGTTAATGAGATATAATACGATGTGCCATCCGTAGGACCATAACCATATCCGGTCGCCTGCGTATATGGTGAGGATGTGGAGTTGGAGTTATCATATGGTCGATAAAAATAGTTACCATTATTCCAACCACTCGTACCCCAACCGAACAGATCTATCCATGCGGATTGGGTCGGACGTTGTGATTTAGATGTAGTATTACCTGCCGCATTGCCTATAACATCCCATTGGTGTTCGGCAAACCTGAACGAGTTTGTAGAGCCTTGATACTGTAGATTACCGGGAGAGAAGGATACTTTCTTGGTGGCACTGACACTGAAGATATATGGTGGTACACTAATCCCATTTCCCAGGATTCTTCGCACGAACAACATCTTCCTTCGCAAACTCATAATAATATCGTATTCTATTTAACCTTCCGTCCGGGCATTTATCTTACATTGTTCCACGAAATCATTATACTCCATAAACTCCTCAGGCTTCGTGTCTCTCTGCCTTAGGATTGCAAGTTCATCATCCATACTGTATTTCTCACGAATTTTACTCACTACAATTTCTTTGTAGGTCGGCACAGATGGAGGAGGGTCTTGTGGAGTAAATTCTTCAAACCCGGCTTTTAACAATTCACCATATGTCGGGTTTGATACCCATGCGTCCCCTATCTTCACGTTGGCTATCACTCTGTCATCTACTATCGTGGCAGATATTATTTCGTTGTCTCTTTTTAACAGCATATTTTTATTTTAGTTAATTGTGTATACCTGTAAATTCTTGATATAAGCACTTGCCTGATCAGCACCCCATCTTGCTCCAAGTGGGATAAAAATATTTTGTGAAAGTCCTGTGCTTTCACCCATGCCTGTGGCATATCCTACTTTGTTACCGTCTGCATAATAAGTCACGGTTGTTCCCTCTCTAATTACTTTTATGTGATACCACGTGGCTGTAGAAAGTTTACCATGATCCGTCGTCTGTGAAGGGTCATAAAAGAAAACAAAGTTGTCTTCATTGCTTCCTGATAGGCCACCGAACAAAGATGCCCTCTTATTACTACCACTATAAGCATCAACCATAATGTCCGCTTCTATTGTGCAGAACGTCGTAGAACGTTTCGTGAATGAACTTGGCAGACTTAAACCAGTAAGCCTGGGTGAAGCATTCTGTGCAGATGTGAATTTCCAAGCATTCTTTGAGCTATCCCATGCCATTCTGCTTGAGTTACTCCAACTGCTACTACCACTCACAGTATCAGTCTTGTCCGAACTTGATGACAATGGCAAGTTGACAATCAGCGTTTTCGTCATAGTTGTCGGTATTCCGCCATTCTGATACAACTGATATACTTGTGCGTCAGTGAGCATAGGGAACACACTGAAATGCTTGTAATATCCTTTCATATCGTTATTTGTACCGTGTCCTATTGCAAATATGGTGCTTGCCATTCCAAGCCAGCTGGTATTAGTTATTGTCCTTTCGGATACATATACGCCATTCT
>Ga0265298_10006122_pt1 | contig 14935 bp, 13 predicted proteins | sample AusTroGonzalo_MG_3_FD_193486 | JGI IMG/M metagenome (GOLD analysis project Ga0265298, IMG submission 193486) | Bovine rumen microbial communities from tropical cattle in Woodstock, Queensland, Australia - Gonzalo_01 | ecosystem: Host-associated > Mammals > Digestive system > Stomach > Rumen ... | reverse complement strand
CAAACAAGGCTGGCTGGGAGTTGTTTTCGACTGTGTTTCGGCTTTCGGCACAGTGGGGCTCAGTACCGGTGTTACACCTTCATTAACTATTTACAGCAAGTGGGTATTGATGGGTATGATGTTCGTGGGACGTATTTTAACACTGTCATTATCCGTGTACTTACTGCGGCCTTGGGAAAAATCTTATGTAAAATACCCGGAAGAGCAGATTGCTCTGGGGTAAGTAATAAGCTTTTTGTTTTTGGCATTAGGAGGTAAACTTATTTGAGCGGAGCGATCCCATCGCTTCCGCGCGAGTGCGATTGTTATCTATTTATGAGTAGACGTGTATTTATTATTGGTGGTGGCAACTTTGGTTCACAGTTGGCAAAACGTTTAGCGGAACTTGGATCAGAGGTGCTTATTGCCGAACAAGATCCGAAAAAAGTGGAAGAACTTTCCGGCGATGGTTTCCATGTGATGGAGTTGGATGCCGAAGATGAATCGGCACTGATGCAGGCCGGTGTCCAAAACGCGGATGTCGTTGTGGTTTCTATTGGGAACAATATGCAGGGGAGTATCATTGCTACATTGGCATTGAAGGATTTAGGAGTTAAGAAAATCGTAGCTCGCGCGATAGATGATAAACATGCCAAAGTTCTTGGCAAAGTGGGCGCAGATATTGTCGTACTGCCTAACCGTGACATGGCGGAACGTCTGGCGGAACGCTTAATGGCCAAAGTCATGGGTGAGCGCAGTCCGGTGATAGATGATTTTCAAATCGCTCATATTTGTGTGGGGAGCAATGACTTTGAAGAAGGTAGTCTGGCTGATCTGCGTTTACCTCAGAAACATAAGATCACTGTTCTGCTGGTGCTGCGCGGTGAGAAGGAAGAGGATCGGGATGTGATGGAAGCTACTCCAGATCTCTTTATCCGCCATGGGGATATACTGATTGTTTTTGGCAAGCGTGAACGCATCAACTACTATGAACAGCGTTACGGCATAACCAAGGGTACTGAAACTAATTAGTTTCGTCAGAGCAACTTATTTCAGGACAGGCAATTCTATTTCCGCGTTGCGGCTTTCGATAAAGTTCCCGGTGCGGCGCTGGATGTTGATATTCAGTCGGACTTTTGAATCTTTGGGTTTCAGATACAGAGTTCGTGCAAAGTCCAAAACAGAAGAGGCTTGTGTTCCTTCGATCCCATAGATAAGCATACCGGGGCGCAGTCCTACTTTTTCAGCCTGGGTACCGCTTTTTATTTCCATAATGGCGAAAGCGTTCATCATCTGGATTCCAAGAGTTTCAGCGGTTTCCTTAGTCAACTTCTCAACTTTGACCCCTAAACGCTGATAGATATAATCTTCATTAAAGTATTCCGACTGAGGAACAAGTTTTGTGGAAACCGTCAGGGGCTTACCGTTTCTTTTGAGCGAAAGAGTGATGGGTTTGGGTTTAGCAGAGGACTGCACAATCAGATTATTGGCTGAAAAGAGATCCGTCACATCGGTTTTATTGATTTGGAGCAGAATATCTTCGGCCTGAATGCCGGATTGAGCGGCCGGGCTTCCTGCTTCAATGGATTTAAAAAAGAGTATTCCTTGTTTTTCCTCCAGGATGCCGCCAAACCATAATTGAGACACATTTTCCGGTGTCAGGATATGGGACAGAGCTTCGGAAACAGCTTTGATAGGAATGGCGAAACCGATCCCATCCCCTTGTCTGTAGATGGCGACATTGAGTCCAATCAGATCGCCATTGAGATTGATGAGCGGGCCGCCGCTGTTGCCGGGGTTGATCGCGGCATCGATTTGGAGCCAGTCCTGAATATCCAGGTCAGAATCTTCCGCCAAGGGGCGGCGGTTTTTACTGCTTAAGATGCCTTTTGAAACAGAACCACCTAAACCAAAGGGATTTCCTAATGCGATTACTGTTTCGCCCAGAAAGAGATCGTCTTGCGCCGCGAAATGGATCGGAACGAATTTTTCTTTGTTTTCGGTTTTCAGCTTCAGCAGGGCGATGTCACTGCTGGAGAGGGATGCAATGGTTTCGGCTTCCAGTTTTCTTCCGTCCGAGAGTGAAACCCAGATCTTGGTAGCTCTCTGCACGACATGGAGATTGGTAAGGATATAGCCCTCTTCATTCACAATGACTCCTGATCCGAGACTGTAGCGGATATCCTTTTGACGGCCATAGTAGCGGCCAAAGAAATCTTCCCATATGCTGTCAAATGGATTTCTTTGTTCCACAACGGTTTCCGTACTGATATTCACAACGGAGGGCATAGCCCGTTCGATTGCCTGGACAGTTGCGTCACGGCGTATTTGAATGTCTGCATCAGTCGAGTTTGCGATGACAGATTCACTGTAAAAAGCGCAACTTGCGGCGATGATCGCCACAACGGTCAGGAGTTTTGACTTCATTTCAGAGTTAGGAATTGGAATTCAGGTATTTCTTATATTCTTCGGCGATAGCACCTTCTTCGTGGTTGCCTTTATGCAGAATGACGCGATATTGGAAAACAAGGCTTTCGTCTTGTTTTAAACGCATATCACCAGCATTTGCAGGAGTTTTTTGTCCGTCTGCGGCCTTAGGTTCAAACTCATGGATGCCAAAGGGATTAGCCGCGAATAACCCGTAATCACGTACATGCCACCATGTTGGATAGCGTGGATTCTGAGGATGGTCGAAGATCGCGAGTCCCATGATTTGATCGTTTACCGGACCGTAATAATCTACCCAGGAAGATCTTTTGCCCCATGTCTCATTGTCTTTGAGTCCATCGGCGTTGATGATGTGGCCTTTGTTTAATCCACCTTTGAGCCGCATGGTTTCCGCCAGACGGATGCCGAAAGTTCCTTCCTTAGTATCACCAAAGACAGCATCGGCTGCGATAGCGGTAAGCCGTACATAGAAATCAAGATAGCGTTTTTGAGGCGTTCCAAAGAAACTGATTTTTCTTTCGTCTTTTAATTGGACTGTTTTTCCGTCTGCTTTGATCCAGTAATGGTGAGCGGCAATGATGCCGATATTGCCATCTTGGATCTTAGAGAAATTCTGGTGGACGATCTTGCCCTGTTTAGGACCTTCTGTCCAGTAATCCACACCATTGACAGCGCCATGCGTGAACCAGAAAGCCTTTTGATGAGGATGGTCATGTTCTTCACCTTGAATATCTTTCATTGGGAAATTACGAACCATGAGCTGGTTGTCCGGCCCATAAAGCGGGTAGAGATAAGGTTTTGCCGCGTTCTTATAATTATATGTGAAAAAAGGATCATTTCCCAGATATGCTTCAAGGACATCTCCGGTGTCGCGAATACTCGCTTTCAGGGAGGAAGCTGGTGTTTCCGCGGGTGTTGCGGTCACCGTCGCGGAACGGTTGTCATTTCCAATCGTTGCAGACATGGCTTTATTGAAAGGGATAAGTGACAGAAAGTCAAGTTGGAAGGGAAGCGATTTTGAGCTGGTTGTTTGGTGAAAAAAGGTTCATAGTACTCAGGCCATGAAGTCTATGACTGGATATGGAGGCGCGTGCGTTTCCAAAGCTGGAATAAAGGTGACTGTGGATGTGAGCTCTTTGAATCGTAAACAGAGCGAAGTCTTCATTAGTCTGCCTAGGGATTTTGATCCTCTGGACCCCTTGATACGGGAAGATTGCAACAGTTGCATTTCTCGCGGACGGCTTTCCGTTCGAGTGGGCATCCAAGTGGAGGAAGGTACTCCCACGATGAGTTTCAATGAAAAGATCGCCGCTGATTATATCAAAGAAATACGTATCCTGGGCAAAAAACTGGGTTTGCCGGGGGAAATCAGTCTGGAAAAGCTTCTCGAAGTTCCCGGAGTGATGGAAAGCAAGACATCTTCTCTGACACCTGAAAAAGTCTGGCCACAAGTGCGAGCCGCTCTGAAAAAAGCGATGAGCGAACTGATCGCCATGCGGGAGCGCGAAGGAAAAAATCTGACCAGGGACCTGGTCAAACGTGTAGAGGGATTGAAAAAGATCCTTAAAAAAATAGAAAAAGAGAGCAAAGGACTGCCCGGCAAGTATAAAGAGATTTTCCTGAAACGCATCCAGCAAGCCGGCATCACGAATATCCAACCGGATGATCCCAGGGTCATTCAGGAAGTAGTGATCTTTGTGGATCGCAGTGATATCACCGAGGAGATCACGCGGCTGAAAAGTCATTTTTCGCAGTTCGATCACGCGGCCAAATGCGATAAGCCGGTGGGAAGGATGCTGGATTTCCTTGCTCAGGAAATGGGGCGCGAGATCAATACGATCGGTTCTAAGGCCAATGACGGAGCGATTGCTGGTTGTGTGGTGGAGTTCAAGACAGAGTTAGAAAAATTCCGCGAACAGGTTCAGAATGTGGAATAAGAACTTATTTTAAAAACAGATGCCACTTTTGAAGATCATTAGCTTGGGAATGAAGATTTATACCCTTTGCAGAAGGGGGAAGAATATTTATGGAAAAGCGGAGATGGTCAAGGATAGAATAGAAAAAACGCAGACTTACGCTAATCATGTATATGAAAAGGCGGGACGACCTGATTCGGCTCAGATCGGCGCGGCGCTGGGAAGAGGTGCAGGACGTGCGTTTTTGAAATTTAAAAAATGGCAGCAGTCTCGTTCAGAAGACGATAAGTTATAGAAGTTGAATTTTATGGAGTCAAAATTAAGAGTAGGTGTATTGGGAACGGGTTCATTAGGAAGACATCACGCGAGGATCTATTCCGAACTGGCTAAAGCCGGACAGGTGGAGTTTTCCGGTATTTATGATGTGGTGTCGGATTCCGCTAAAGCGGTAAGCGAAAACTTAGGTGGTGTGCCTGTATTCCACAGTGTGGATGACCTTGTTCAGCATTGTGACGCGGTAAGTATCGTTACGCCTACAGTGACACATCATGATCTGGCCAAGCAGCTGCTGATGCAGCATAAACATGTGCTGGTGGAAAAACCGATGTGCGACCACGCTGATCAGGCTTATGAACTGGCACGTCTGGCTGGTGAACAGAACTGCGTGCTCCAGGTGGGACATGTGGAGCGTTTTAATCCCGTTTTCGGATTTTTGCAGAAGGCTGCTACGGATCCCCGATTCATCGAAACTCATCGTCTGAGTCCGTATCCCGCGCGCAGTACGGATATTGGTGTGGCATTGGATCTGTTGATCCATGATCTGGACGCTGTGCTGGCTTTTGTAAAATCACCCGTGATCCATGTGGATGCGGTCGGGATTCCGGTATTAAGCGACTCTGAGGATATCGTCAATGCCCGTTTGAATTTTGCCAACGGCTGTGTGGCCAATATGACAGCCAGCCGTGTCAGTCCGGATCGAATGAGAAAGATCCGTGTCTTCAGCGGAGGTGCGACTCCTTGTTATATTTCTCTCGATTATAAAGAGCAAAAGGGATACATCTACCGCATGGCTCGTGAAGATGAAAAAGAATCCAACATTTTCAAAAAACTTTTAGCCGCGGCGACTCCTGTTTTGAGCAATAGTGCCATTGTCAGCGAATTCAGAGGAAAAAGGATCGTGAGAGAGCCTGCGCCCATTGAGAAGGAGGAACCTCTCAAGCTGGAGCTGACCAGTTTTGTGGATTGTGTCAAAACACATCATGCCCCGGTTGTGACCGGTGAATTTGCGTGCAGAGCTTTGGATCTGGCATTTGAGATCACTCGTCAGATCAAAGAGAAGATGAGCAAAGAACTGAAACGATGAAGGACAAACTTTCATTGATGTTTCTTGCCGGTGAGGCCAGTGGTGACGGCTTGGCAGCGGAGCTTCTGCAGGGACTTCGATCTTTGCTGAGCCAAACGGGGCGTTCCGTGGATGCCTTTGGAGCCGGAGGGGAACGCTTGAAAAACGCGGGAGCGGAAATAGCGATCGACCTGACTCAGCATGCGGTCGTTGGGATCATTGAAGTCCTGAAGCATTTCAACACGCTGAAAGGTTTCTTTTTAAAACTTTTGGATTTGGCCAGAGCGAAACGCCCGGATGTGATCATTCTGGTGGATTACCCCGGATTCAATCTAAGATTCGCGAAGGCTTTGAAAAAGTGGGTGCGCCAGCATCCTGATTCCGGCTGGGATCCCAAGATTGTGCAATTCATTTCACCTCAGATCTGGGCTTGGCATGAAAGCCGCATCCATCAGATCGCGAGAGATATGGATATGGTTTTAAGTATTTTTCCCTTTGAAAAAGCATGGTATGCCCAACGTGCACCGCAGCTGCGTGTGGAGTATGTGGGGCATCCTCTGATGGATCGTTACAAAGAATATGCACCACAGGTGGGAATACGTCAGCCGTCTGAGCCGTATCATGTGCTGCTTCTGCCGGGAAGCCGTGAGAAGGAGTTGAATCGTCATTTGCCGGTTTTAGGCAAGACAATGGCTTTGATTTCAAAACAAGTTAAAGCGGAGTTTCGTCTGGTCGTTCCTCAGGAGAAATTGATCCCGTATGTCCGGAATTCCTTGTCAGGTGTGCTGGATCATGTTTCGCTGGAAATTTTGCCGAAAAAACTGGCGGAATCTTTGCTCTGGGCTGACAGTGCTATTGCCTCCAGTGGTACTGTTACGATGGAGTGCGCTTATTTTCAAGTGCCGACGGCCATTCTTTATAAGACTTCACTTTTTACGGAAATCTTGGGGCGAATGTTTATCAAAGTAGAATATATTGGGATGCCCAATCTGCTTTTGAATAACAAGGAGGTCTATCCAGAATTTATCCAGCGGGACGCGACACCGGAAAATCTGAGTGAAATGACCTTGCATTTCCTGACAAAAATGGATGTACGGAACAGTGTACAGGCAGATTTGCGAAAAATGCTTTCCGAATTGGGTGGTGAGGGAGCTTGTAAACGCGCCGCCGAACAGATATTAAAGCTGATTGATGTTTAGCGTGGGGCAAAGTGATATTCAATGGATGCGCAGGGCGTTGGAGCTGGCTGCCAAAGGTCGGGGGCATACTTCTCCGAATCCAATGGTAGGCGCGGTTTTGGTGGACGCTGACGGTCAGTTGCTGGGTGAAGGCTGGCATCATCGCGCAGGCGAGGCTCACGCGGAAGTGAATGCTATCGCGGACGCGGTCGCACGAGGAAATTCTATCCGGGGTGCCACACTCTATGTGACATTGGAGCCTTGTTCTACAACGGGGAGAACGGGACCCTGTGTAGAAGCTATATTGAAAGCCGGGATCGCTCGTGTAGTTTGCGCGGCGGCTGATCCCAATCCGGCTCATCAGGGACGGGGACTGGATCTGCTTCGTCAGGCAGGAGTAGAGGTTGTCAGCGGTGTTTTGTCCGAAGAATCGTGCAAATTGAATTGTGCATTCAATCATTGGATCGTAAAGCGCACTCCATTCGTTACGCTAAAAAGTGCTATGTCGCTGGATGGAAAGATCGCTACTGCTGCGGGAGAATCTCAATGGATCACCGGTGAAGCTTCTCGCAAACACGCGATGGAGTTTCGCGCGCAGGTGGATGCCATATTGGTGGGAGTCAATACGGTGTTAGCTGATGACTGTGCGCTGACGGTTCGTTTGCCGGGTTATGAGGAGAAGCGGCTTCGGCGGATCATATTGGATTCACAGGCCAGGACTCCGTTGACCTCAAAAGTTGTATCTGACGCACAGCGCTCACTGACAACGATCGTTGTTTCTGAAAATGCTCCGGTGGATCGTGTACAGGCTTTGCGTCAAAATGTGGAGGTATGGCAGTTGCCGGCAGATGCAGATGGTCGTCCTCGGATTTCTTGTCTGCTGGAGAAACTTGGCAGTGATTCCATTACTCATTTGTTGGTGGAAGGCGGAGCAACAGTTGCGGATTCTTTTCTCAGACAGGGATTTGTTCATCGTATTCATTTTTATTACGCACCCAGGATCATTGGAGGAGAACGCGCGCTTTCCTGTGTTTCCGGGAAAGGAATAAAACATTTGTCAGAGGCGCTGTTGATCAAAAATCCGGAGTGGATGCCATTGGGAGATGATTTTCTTTTGATGGCAGATGTGGCTCCGGTTTCCCGGTAGGAGGTTGTTTGTGCTATGGATGCGGCCGCACATGGATTTGAGCAGCATTTTTGTGTCAGAGAATGCCGACGTGTTCTGTCGCTGTTATGGCCAGCAGGGGAAGAAAAGACCATCTGTGTTGCAGTGTCCGGCGGAGCGGATTCGGTTGCTCTATTGAGGGTATTATGCGGATTATATCCAGCCGAAAAGCGTCATTGTTTAAAAGTCCTTCATTTTAATCATCACTTGCGTGGTGAGGAAAGCGATCGTGATGAGAAGTTTGTCCGATGTATTTCCAAAGAATGGGGAATGGATTGTGTCGTTGGGGAAAAGGATGTCGCGGCATCTGCCAAAGAATCAGGATTGTCTATAGAGATGCAGGCCAGGGAATGCCGGTATCATTTCTTTAGTGAACAGCTTCAGCGTTTAGGTGTGTCCTTTATTTTTATGGGACATCATGGCGGAGATCAGTTGGAACTTTTCTTTTTGAGGCTGTTGCGCGGTGCGTCTGTGGAAGGCCTCCGGGGGATGCAGCCTATCAGCGAGTTTCCTTTTTCAAATCAGCAAGATATTCGAATCATTCGTCCGTTCTTGAACTGCACTCATCGGGAGCTGACAGACTTTCTCCGCTCTGAAAATATATCGTGGGTAGAGGATTCCACTAATTCTAAGCAGGATGCGCGCAGAAATAAGATCCGCCATTCGCTTCTTCCGCTTTTGGAAGAGATCCAGCCCGGTGTGTCCCAGACACTTTCACGCACAATGGAGATCTTGAGTGTGGAATCAGATTTTTTGGAACAAACCCTTGAGCGGCAAAGAAAAAATGGTTCAGATTTTGAAACCTGGCATTTGGCATTACAACGGCGTGCGGTAGTTAAGGAGTTGATTCGGTTGGGATTAATTCCAACTTTTGAATCTGTGGAGTTTTTAGTCAAAAATCCGGAGCGCGCTCACAGCTGTCAGGGGAAAAACTTATGCCGGAAAAAGAATTCTGCCACATTGATATTGCAAAAAGAAATAATGTGCTGGGATGATAACCAAGTTACTGTGGATTTGAAGCCAAACGATGTGCGTGAGATAGTGTTGCCGGGGAATGTTGCCTTGCGTTATGAAGTTCTTCCTCGTGAAATGGCAGGAGAGACCAGTCAGAAATCGGATAATCAGGAGCTTTTTGATTTCTCCGCGGTCGGTTCATCGATCGTGTTCCGCCACTGGCGCAAGGGAGATCATTTCCACCCGATAGGGATGATACATCCTCAAAAATTACAAGATATCTTTGTAAATCAAAAGATTATACATGAGCAGCGCCACCAGCTCTGGCTGGCGGAAGATCAAAACGGAGACATATTTTGGGTACAGAATTTGAGAATCAGTGAAAAACACAAACTTCGACAGGATACAAACTGGGTTTTAAGACTGACTTTTTTATCGTAAGCAGTTTTCCATTTATAAAAAAAGATTGCATCTTCCGGGATTTTGGATAATCCTTTCAGCAACCTGCATTTCGGGTTGTGGTATTGTTAAGCCGCGGCAGGGTGCAGAAATTTATATCTAAATTGTTATGTTAAAAGAGTTCAAAGATTTTCTCTTAAGAGGTAATGTCATTGATTTGGCGGTTGGCGTCGTTATGGGCACTGCGTTCCAGAAGGTCGTCAGCTCCATCGTTGCTAACTTATTGACCCCGCTGATCGCGGCTGTTGCAAAAGTGCCTGATTTCTCAGCACTTGAGTTTACACTCAATGGCAGCAAATTCAGTTATGGTCTTCTGGTTAACGAAATTATCTCCTTCATCCTGGTGGGTGCCGCGATCTTCTTCTTCGTTGTGAAGCCGGTCAATATGCTGACCAATCTGACCAAGAAAGAAGCTGCCGCAGCTCCGACGACCAAGAAGTGCCCCGAATGCTTGGGCGAGATCCCCATCGCTGCCAAGCGCTGCATGCACTGCGGTCAGCCGATCCACGAATAAACTATTTTTTTTAGTTTAGTATAATATCAGAATGAAGAAGTACAAGTACGTGCTCTGGACGGCAGTTGCGCTGTTCCTTCTTTTCATAGACATGATTCCGGGATTTGACACCGAAATCCGTGGAATTCCTCTGTGGCAGTACGTGGGCTTCCTCAGTTATCTGATTTTGGCTTTTATCGTAGCGAAGGTAATAACCGCTGTTCTTTTTTCTCGTTTAAGAAAATGCTTTCCCCAGACAGACGAAAGTAAACTTTCGCAGATCATTCTAGCCCATGTGTGCAAACCGGTTCAGTTGATCCTGTCTGTGATCCTGCTGAAAATCGGTCTGGAGTTATGCCGGGGTGTATACCACTGGCCGGACTGGATGATGGGGATGCTGAACAAAGTTTTAGTGGTGGCGGTCGCGGTTTCTGTGACGTATACCATTATCAAGCTGGTAGATATCTATTTTGCTATATGGGGGCAGAAGAAAGAGATCGATCCCATGTTCAAAAGTCAGGTGATACCGCTTCTGAACCGGGTAGTGAAAGGTATTATCATTCTTGTCAGTTTGCTGATGATAACATCCAACCTGGGGATCAATATCTCTTCGATTCTGGCTGTGGGTTCTGTCGGTGGTCTGGCGTTCAGCCTGGCGTTTCAGGATCTGCTGAATAATATGTTCAGCGGGATCGTGATCTTTCTGGATAAGCCGTTCCAGTTGGGTGACCGTATCATGGTGGAAGGCAGGGATGGTGTGGTGGAATCCATTGGTCTGCGCAGCACCCGCATTCGCAGCTTTCTGGACGGTTATCTGGTATCGATTCCGAACAAAACGATATGTAACACCCTGATCGAGAACATTAGCAGACGTCCGACAATCAAGACCGAGATCAATATCGGTGTCACTTACGGTACATCAGCGGACAAACTGAAGCGTGCCATTGATTTGGTCTCGGAAATCTATAGGAACAATCCTCAAACAGTGAATCTGGTGGTAAATTTTAACAGATTCGACGATTTTGCGCTGAATATCCAGATTTTCCACTGGAATAAGGCCATTGCCTGGGCTCTGTATGTGAAGAACATCGAATCCATGAACCTGGAAGTGAAACGCCGGTTCGATGAGGAACAGATCGAGTTTGCTTATCCGACTCAGACCTTGTATGTAAAACAGGATTCCAACTGGCAGGTGAATAACTCCAATTAGTTGATTTTCTGTTTGTTGAAAGAGGGGAATACACATCGTATTCCTCTCTTTTATTTTTACGCCGGATTAGGGTTGATTCTCCCGGCTGTATGCGCTAGGCTCATCCACATGAGTAAGAGGGCATGGTGTGTAAGCGTTTTATTGTTTTGCGCGGGATGCTGGCTGTGTGTTCAGGCAGAGCAGGTTTTGACTTATCCTGATCTGGTCAGGCGTATTACCGATTTAGAACAGTTGTCCGTGCTGCCGGAACCGGGGGAAAAATGTCTCCAGTGGGCCAGCTATGACCGTGCCAGCAAGTATGAAGACGGACATTATTTGGCCTGGGATGCAAATGGGGATAATAATGGTTGTCTGCGCAAGGAAGGTGATTTGGAGGTTTGGGGTGAGATGGATGGTCCCGGCTGTATTTGGCGGATTTGGTCAGCGGCACCGGGCGAGGGACATGTGAAGATCTACATTGACGGTTTTTCGGCTCCGGCAGTAGATCTGCCTTTTACCGAATATTTTAACTGCACACAGATTCCCTTTAATTACTCTGAACTGAATCATATTGTAGCCAAAGGGTGGAATTGCTATGTGCCGATTCCATTCCAGAAATCGTGCAAGATTGTGGCGGAACCGGGCTGGGGAAGTTATTACCATATCACCTACAGCCTTTATGATAAGGAGACACGTGTTCCTTCATTCAGCAGAGATTTGGATCCGGATAGTCTGCTGGCACTGATGAACGCGAATGAAACGCTCAAAAGCCGTGGTGTGAAACCTGTTTACGAGGAGAATAAAAAAGAAGGTATTCTGGACGCGAATCTGGCTCCGGGTGATTGTTTAACTGTTGCAAGATTGAAGGGTCCACGGGCTATTACCGCATTGCGCGCGAAAATCAAACTGGACGCGGACGAGGAGATAGTGCGCAATACATTGCGTGAACTCATCCTCAGGATCACCTGGGATGATGACAAGGAACCTGCGGTCTGGGTGCCCATCGGGGATTTCTTTGGAACTGCTCCGGGTGCCAATGAATATCGTTCGCTCCCATCTGGTTTGATAGATCAGGAATGGTATTCTTACTGGTATATGCCGTTTGAAAAATCCGCCAAGGTGGAAGTTATCAATGAAGGTACTCGTTCCCAGGTCGTTTTCATTCGAGTTGAGCATTCCGCTCTGACCCGGCCTATCGAAAAAATGGGGCGTTTTCATGCTAAATGGCATCGGGATGTTTTTCTGCCGGAATCTCTGGAACGGAAGATAGACTGGCCAATGCTGATGACAGAGGGTCAAGGCCGTTTCTGTGGAGTGATGCTTCATGTTTGGAATCCTAAAGGCAGCTGGTGGGGTGAAGGGGATGAGAAGTTCTTTGTGGATGGAGAAGATTTTCCATCTACATTTGGCACCGGCTCAGAGGATTACTTTGGATATGCCTGGTGTGATCCGACACTTTTCCAGCATGGACTGCATAATCAGACGCTCTGTACCAAGAATAAAGGACATGTTTCCGTAAATCGCTGGCATATAGCGGATAATATTCCTTTCCAGACACGATTTGAGGGATACATTGAAAAGTATTTTCCAAATGATCGTCCTACACTTTACGCGGCAACAGTTTACTGGTATCTGGCACCGGGCAGAAAAGATCCCTATCAGTCTGTTCCCGTGGAAGAAAGGTTGGGATATTGGTATCCGCTGCCCTCGAATGGAGTCAAAGGTGCTATCGAAGGAGAGTCTCTGAAGGTCATTTCCTGTACCGGAGGACAGTGGTTAGTTCAAGATATGTCCGGATTCACAGAAGGCGAATGGAGCAGGGATGAACATCTGTGGTGGCGTGATCCTAAAGAAGGACAAAAACTTACTGTTGAATTTAACGTGGAGCAAACTCAGAACTATCGTCTGAGACTGGCCTGGACAAAGGCTCCCGATTACGGCATTTTCCAGGTTTATCTGGATGGACAAAAAGTGGGGGATCCAATTGACCTTTATGATACTGTGGTCACTTCCACGGGACCAATAGAGCTGACCACTTCTGTGCTCAAAAAAGGAAAACATCGTTTGACCTTTGAGTATGTGGACAATAACCCCAAGTCCATCCCCAACCACATGCTTGGATTGGATTATATTCTTATTGATAATCAGTAGGTTGTAGATAGAATATCTGTCTCAATACTAATTAAAAATAGAAAGAACATTTTATTTTTAATGTCCTGAACATATGGCTGCTACAAAAAGTATTATTATCAAACTTATTACTACAATACATCCATAAAAGATAAGGTTTTTATCAGACATTTTATTATCTTGTATATCATTGTACTGCAGTGATATATCGTCTGATTTGTCAAATGGATTATTAATGTCTGTTTTTTTAATGCTTTCAGGAGTTCCACAGATAGGACATTGATAAGGTTTTGTTGATTTTATATATGCATCAATCAGCCAAACAAAAAACCATATAATTCCACCCCATCCACAAGTAACAGCACTCACAATAAAAAAAATAATCACATGAAGTATGTGATTTACTCTTGCGCGTTGTCCCATTCGCATTTCTTTACAATGTGAGCAGTAGATTTGTTTTGTTGTTACATTCATATGTCGTTTCTAACAGTTATAAGCTTTAACATGTTTTGAGAGAATTGTTAAATAGGGGAGTTGTGACAAGAAGAGGGATGTTCTTCTTTGTCACCTACAGAGGCCTGCGAAAGCCATGTTACGAAACAACGAGAGCATCCCAGAGGGGATGTTTTTCATTGCGGTCGTAACTATAGAGATTCGCAGTTTCTGTAAGTACCGCCGTTTAACGATTTCCACGTTAAACTATGTTGTCTTTATCTCACGATGTCGTGAGACAAGACGAGGCATTTTGGTTGAATTAGAAGTACTTTGTAAAGGATTAAATCGAAGAAAATGAAATTTTTACCAACTTTTAAACCCTTCATTCTTGGAATTCTGATAACTGTTTTGGGATTATTCTTGACTTGAAAGGGAAGTGTGATAGATGATAGGTCAGTTTTGTGTGGCGATTTGCCGTCACACGGCGATTACTCAAAAGAAAGTTTATTATGTCAAGAAGTCGTTTTGATTTGTTGAAGCGTCTGCTGCCTGCTTTGATGCTGGCCGCGGTCGGTGTTGTCTGTGCTCACGCGAGCGAAGCTGATATCAATCTGCCTGATTTGAAATCGGCGACATTCAATGTTTTTGGGAATTCCATTAGTGGAATGATGCTCATGTACATTGGATTAGTCGTATGTGTCCTGGGCGGGGCTTATGGACTGTTCCAGTACGCGCAGACCAAGAGTCTGCCTGTGCATGAAGCCATGAGAAATGTTTCCGGGTTGATTTATGAAACCTGTAAGACGTATCTCCAACAGCAGGGCAAGTTCTTGATGATCTTGTGGGTGCTGATCGCTATTTGTATTTATTATTATTTTGGTATTTTGGAAAAGAAGAGCATGTCCCAGATCATTATGATCTTGGGATGTTCTGTTTTTGGTATTCTGGGTTCCTACGGTGTGGCCTGGTTCGGCATCAAGATCAATACTCAAGCCAACAGCCGTACCGCGTTCTCCGCTTTTCGCGCAAACCCCTTGGCTACGTTGAACATCCCGCTGCGTTCCGGTATGAGCGTGGGCTTGCTGCTGGTCTGCATCGAGCTGTTGTTCATGATCGCCATTCTTTCCTTCCTGCCGAAGGAATTAGTGGGACCGTGCTTTATCGGTTTCGCTATTGGTGAATCTCTGGGCGCGAGTGCTCTGCGTATTTGCGGCGGTATCTTTACCAAGATCGCGGACATTGGTTCT
>Ga0265298_10006121_pt1 | contig 14937 bp, 22 predicted proteins | sample AusTroGonzalo_MG_3_FD_193486 | JGI IMG/M metagenome (GOLD analysis project Ga0265298, IMG submission 193486) | Bovine rumen microbial communities from tropical cattle in Woodstock, Queensland, Australia - Gonzalo_01 | ecosystem: Host-associated > Mammals > Digestive system > Stomach > Rumen ... | reverse complement strand
ATCAAATTGAGCGGTGTCCCTTTCATTTTCTGTTTTGTTGGATAAAATCTCTTGTTGACGGTCTGCAAGCCATTGGTATTACTGGGTTTCGTCAGATCCTATAATTACACTCCGACCATATACAGCTGCCAGAAATGCATCCGCATGCTCGATGCTTGGTTCTTTTCTGTATGCCGATCCCGTCAGTTCGATCTCTCGCCACAGACTGGCATGATGCCGAATCAGTTCTTTATCCCGCTGATACTCGAAGACATCCCTCTGGAATTGCATCAAAGCTGCTTTCTTTTCTTTATCGCCTTGTTCCGCAGTGATTTTCTTCTCTCGAAACTGATTGTAAAGATTTTTCAGCGTATGATACAGGCATCGCTCTGGGCATGACAGTTCTCTATCCTCCGGAAGCGATCCCGCTTTTGCAAGCCTTGAGATTTCGTCTGTTGTCATTTATTCCCCTTCCTGGCCTTGATGTTCATCTTTTTCCTTTCTGATCATGCGGCATCAGCCTGTGCCTTGATCGCAATTAACGTATCTCTCCATGCCGAGGTGCACATTCCGTAGACTTCCGCAATGGAGCAGATTCCATCACACCCGTCCGGCATGGCGGATCGAACAATACGCAAAGGAATCACCACATCTTTTTCCAGCTCGATTTCAAACACACTGCCTCCGCCACCCCAGGGATCATAGAGGCCTGTCATGGTGTTTTTCCCAATACTGATTGTCGGGTTTTCCGCTTTGAGGTAGTCCGGTTCCTTGCAGTCCGCGATCTCCAGAGCTTTTTCCAATGTTGTTTCGACCAGAAATGTCAGCACCGCCATATGAGAAGGCATGTTGATGAGCTCCTGACCAAGCGTACCGAGGAAGCCGGTCTTATCAAGCCCATCCTTATAGCTGTCCAAAGCCACCTGAAGTTCCGCTTTGGTGATCCCCTGGGTTTCAGCCAGCCATACAATACTTGCCGTATCAGAGATTTTCTCTCCCTGGGTTCCATCCCAGTGGGGATAAACCGCATTCTCGACATAGTCCCGATTCCCGTCACCGGTATCGATCATAATGTCAAGCTGGACTCTCTGCTTATAGAAATGCTTATAGGGAAGATCACAGCAGAAAATGCCACTGTCGAACAAATCCTGATACATCTCCTCCGTGTCATCATCTACGAAGAAGCCATCTTCATCAACTGCGAACACGCCTCCGCGCTCGCCGAGCTTTTTTCTGACAACGGAAGAAATCTGGTCCCGAGCCTCATAGTCTGCGTTACCGTACCATTTCTCCATCGTCTCATAGAACTTCATGTGAGGATCGACTGAACTGAAGATCTCGTGCAGATCAGCGAAACAGAGTTCATCTCGATAATCGGCATAGAGTTCTGTATGCCACTCCATCCCGTCTTTCCGCCAGAACGGCTCATCGCTCATAATCCTGTCGATTTCCGCTCTCATGATGTCCTCACTGACCGGTGCGTCCGGAGACGTTTTTTCTTCGTCAATGAGCTCCATAATGCTGAGAATATCATGAGCGAGCTCTTCCGGATCCTGATCATGATATATCGTATGTCCGGAGAAGTTATACCCGTTCCAGCCCCGACCATTCACTTCGTTCCGGAACTTGATAGCCGTTCCGCCTGCGTTTGACCATTCGACCAGGTTTTTACTGTAATCATCAAGAAGATAATCATTCTCTGTCAGTCCTGTGTTTTCAAACAGGGATCCGACGAATTCCGCTTTATTCGTGTCCACTCCGACGAAAAACGCAGGGATGTCATCCCCCATGATTCTTCCGAGCCATTTCTGTTTGTCAACCCTGGCCTCGGCATCATATACCGCGGACAGGATATAAACGCAGAAGTTTTCCTTGGTATCCAGCTCAGAATTTCTTATGATTTCAAGTGCTTTTACCAGGTTTTCATATGGCCTGAGTCTCAGGAAAAATCCTGGTTCCCGGCACTTTTCCACGCAAAAGGCCTGCTCATAGAATCGGCAAAGTGTGCCGTCCATGTCGATGTAAAGTCTTTTCAAGGTATCATTCCTCCTTCTGAATCGTTTAACTCTTCATCGCTCCTGACCCTTCTGGAACATCTCCACCGTAACCTGAAGGCAGAAATCCGCGACTTCATAACGGTCTTTGTCATTCCCCAGAAAGATCCTCTCCGCACCATAAAAATGCGCATACCGGTTTAATGCTCGTACACTCGCGATAACGCACTCATGAGCGCGACGACGGCTGGTGTCATACAGCATGATTGCGTCACGAAGTTCCGGTCCCTCCAGGCGGGCATAGGCAATGTGAATTCTGGTTTCCGTCTGATCCACGGTATTCACATAGTTATAGAACGAATCCATGATTTTCTTGACATCGTCGATGTCCATCTCGGCATCAGCGTCACCTGTTTTTGCCTTTACTGTCATGTTTGCAACCATGCGATTGTACTGTTCGTAATTGAAAAGATGCTTGTTGGTTGTGAATTCCATTGTGTGTTTTCCTTTCTGTCATTCGTTGTGATTTTCTTCTGAAAATAAAAAAAGAGCCTGGGCCCATCGCTTTGGATGTCTCAGACTCGTCAAAAGGAGTAACTTTATATAAAATTGGCCAGTTCGCGACGTGGATATCCCATCGTGAACTAATTCCAATAGATTGTAAAAATTATATGTTCTATTTTTATAAATGTCAATTTTCGCCTATAACCTAAAAAAGAGGAGACCGCCGAAGCAGTCTCCCCCATTCGCGTGAAGGTATTACAAGTTCTATTTTATTTGGTTAGGATTGTTAGTTAATCCAAGGATATAATCAGTGGATACATGATAGAGTTCCGATAACTTGATGAGAATATCCGTGGGGATATCTCTCTGACCAAGTTCATAATTGCTGTAGACCTGCTGGGAGCAACGGAGATAGTCAGCCACCTCTCGCTGCTTCATATCATGATCTTCCCGCAAATCGCGCACTCGACAATACATGCTACCACCTCCGAATGCGGAAATGATAGCATACCGCGTTTTGTTGTATTGCTTTTTACTGCAAATCGCAGTAAAATAGCTTCAAATTCACTGAATAGAGGGAATATCACGCATGAGAGCAGCCTTCCGTCTGGCGTTTATCTGATGAAACACCTTGGTTGAAAAGCTATTCCGGAATATCGAAAGTCCCCTTAAATACGATCTTTCCGGTTGCGTTGTCAGTTACAACAATCCGGTCATGAGTTGTGTGCTTTGCTCTGTCGGGCAGATACCGCTGCAGGTTTTCCCATGAATCATAGCACGTCATGCTGCGTTTGACTTCACCGCCCAGTAAAAAGTCAACGTCATACCCGGTCCAGGTGAAATCATCCAGCTTGTCCCAGGTCCAGCGGTTGGTTTCCAGGGCAAAATTTGCCCCTAAAATCGCCATCTGGCGGAAGGTCTCGTCATCCCTGCTCAGCGTTTTATAGGTTCCGATCAGGCAAGCAGCGCTTTTGCCGCTGCTATCCAACTCGCCGTCAAGGAACAAATTCAGGTATATTCCCTCACTTCCTCCGAAGCGGACTGTGAATACCACATCCCAGAAATGAGTGCGAATTTCCGTGTTTTCTCTCCCTGAGGCAATCCCATAATCCAGAAAGTCCGGCAAGAGTCCCTTTTTCCTCATCAAGGAATCAATTTCATGAAACAACTCATGAGTGGTGTAGGGCTTTTTCCTGTTTTTCATTGCACATCATTTCCTCCTGCTGTATCATTGAGGCGAAACACATTTTTGCGTCCGCTGCCGTTAAAGAATCTCTGTTTTGCCATTGCCACGGCATTTTCCAATGCAAGAAAGATCTTCTCTACCTGCTCTGGAGAATACTCGTAAATTCGAACATCAGCACAATCCCCGATTCTTTCGATCGCGTCAATTGCCTTGTTTGTTCGGGTCTCCACGACCCGGATAAATCGTTCACCATTGGTTTCTTTGGACATGATTGATTTCCTCCTATTGTTTTTCCTTTCGATCAGCTGCCGATAATTGACTGGAGGATACTCAGACCAAAAATTCGGCCATGTAATTGCAGAAATCATCGTAGGAATCAAAGATTTCATCTGCTCCACACATATTCTGCCATATCTGCATGAGCTCATTATCGTAACTGATAGTATCCACCTCCATATCCTGATGGAAGCAATACGCTGTCCACAGGCATCGAAGCTGATACAATTGGAGATGATCCGTCCAGCTTTCTATGCCTCTGGCAAAACTTCTAACATAGTCCAGTTCCCTAGCGGAAATTTCACACCAGAATTCCATCTGTTCCTCCTGTTTCAGCTTTCCTCTTCGGACTCACATGCCTCATAATCCGGTGCATATTCGTCAGCATCCCATTTCCCACCGGTTGAGAGAAAAGCGGCAACCAGATCGTCAACTGTGAAAGTCTCATCGTCAGCGTCTTCTTCCGTCTCATAAAAGTCCTTTTCGATGTCCAGCTCACAGAAAGGATGGTCGTCTTCCGTGATATCCCATCCGCGATAAAGGTCGAGGCCGATCTGCTCTGGAATAAAATATGTGCCGTCTTCCAATGTTTGAAGGATAGCTTCTTTCTGCTCTTCGGTTATGGTGCCAGCCACGATCACCTGATTTGGGCTCTTATAGTTACACGCGTCCCGGTAAAGATACTCCATTCGTGTGTTCATGCTTCAACCTCCAAATCCCTGTAGTCGAATTCATTTTCGCATATGGGGCACCGTTCAGGCATATCCCCGCATACATTGCACAAGATTTCTGCCCCGCAGCAGTCACAAACCAAGAGCCCGTTATCAAGATAAATCACATCCACAATCATGTTTCGATCCTCACTCTTCAATCCCAGTTTACAAGCGTTCGGCCTTCATCATCAACAACAGCGTAGTCGTAATCCGCGCCGTCATCTCCCGGAAAACCCGCTTCTTTATAGACATCAAAGGGCAGCTCACCTCCGAGCATCATCGCTTCATATTCTGCCGGAGTGACCATCTTTTCATAGCCAACGCGTTCCGTACGCTCTACGGTGAAATAGAGTGTTCGCATTTCCGGTTCTTTAACATGAACATCCACCAACTCGTCCAGTGTATCCGAGCCGCAGATATATTCGCCTTCCGTTGGGATGGGAATCTCATCCCAATGCTCCTGCAGAAATAAGGTAACTGCACCTGAGTCCTTCGGATCGATACAATCCGGAATCTCAATCGTTTGTGTTCCGGACATCTGCCATGTCATTCCAAATTGTATTGTGTTCGCCATAGTTGGTCACCTCCGTCAATGCATGCAGTAAGCATGCGCCAAAAAGTATTTTTTATTGATTGCCGCTGCCCGAATCCATTGATCCATGGTGCAGAATCCATAGTCATACGAATAGGCCGCGTCCGAGTAGGTGTTATCCACCATCCATCGCAGGTCATACGGATCGTCCAGGGCGAACTCGTCCAAGGAGATTTCAGATGCCCGTTTTTTGAAGGCGATCAGCCTCTCCACGAAATAGTGTCTCTTTGTTTCTTCATCAATGATGATGAAATAAACGCCCTCTTCCTTTCCGATTTCAGCCCCCAGGTTTTCCAGTCTTTCAACCAGGCTGGCGACGCATTCCGGACTATCGCTGTCGTTGATGTAATCAAAATCATGACCTGCATGATCATATACATCTACCGATGAAAAACACTCTGCGTCCTCCCTGTTACAAGAAATGCCGTAAAGGGTTCCTCTTGCCATTTGATTCATTCCTCCTGTTCTTTCTATACTTTAATTTCCGTTGTTTCTGAGACTGGTGTTTTCAACATCTCTGCTATCCCTTGCGCCAATTCATCCAATGTATCCGCCCAGTGATTGCGATATCCCCGATAGTCATAGACCGCATCTGCATAACGGTACATATAATTCTCCAGTGCACAATAAACTGGCCGTTCTGTGTTAACATACACAACCGCATCATTCGCTGGATTTCTGATAAATCCGGAGCATCCGCGTTTGTCTCCGTTCACGGTGATTGTTCGTAAAAGGAACTCCAGATTCTCTCTCTGCGGTGGAGAACATACTCGTTTCACCGCATTTTTCAGATTAGTTGGCAAAACTATCAAACTTTTCTTCCTCCATTTCTTTAAGAATACAAAAAGAGTCTGGGCGCATCACCTTGGATGTCTCAGACTCGTTAAAAAGAATAACTTTGTATGCAATTGGCCAGTTTGCGAGGCAGAATAAGCATCGTAAACTAATTCCAACTGTTTGCCATCATTATATATTCAGTTTTATAAAAAGTCAATTTTTCACAACAAAAGCAAAAAGCACGTTCCCCATCAAACAACTTGTTCTCTTAACCTGTGATACCGTCCAAGATGCGTTCGATAGTGTCACATGTATCGGTGAAAGGAATATTCCTCGCATAGTCAAAATCACGCTGGTATCTTTTCCAGAAGCCCTGAAGTTGTTCGCTTGTACGAATCTCGGCAATTATTTCATGATATTGCTTCATCACCTTGCTGCTACCTCGCTTATCCGTGGTCCTCTTCAGCGCCTGTGCCAATATGTTTTTATTGCATTCGGTACCATGCAAAGCATGCAGAATAAAGATATCATAATAATCTCTCGGCCGCGTATTTGCTATTCCGCGAGACAAAACTGTTTCGATCTTCTCAGCCAATACAGTTTCAAGGTTATACGCAAGGATATTGATTGTACGGTCATCGAACAGGAGCGAAACGCCATACTCAATTTCTCTTGGCGTTATTACGTCTCCAGTTGTCACATCTACTGTTAATGGGACACTGATCGGTGGGTAATTTGCTTTCAGCGAGACACGTATTCCCGGATAATCGTCGCCTTCGCGTATATCTGAAATATTCATCATGTCAAATTGCACATCATCTGCAACCTCCACGGAGCAGATTTCATCAAAAATACTCCGGATAGATTCATGGGTCAATGTGAATCCTTTAATAGTTGTATCTAAATCCATAGTCGTCCGTGTATCCAGACCAACGATTGCAGAAATAAGGTAACCGCCTTTAAGAATAAAGTTGTGGCTATATCGCGACAGCGATATTCTCTCTAATAGCCGTTCCAGCATATAATTTTGCATAACGAGCTGAGCTGAAATATTCTTTTCCGCTGCCTTTTTCTTAATCATGGCTTTAAGTTGCATCGGATTCTTTGTAATCACAGTAATACCTCCAGATAACGCAATACCTTGGGCCTCACCCGAAGTTGCTCGGCGTATTGCATAAGTTTATGAATATCCTTTTCTCTTGAAGCAGCATACTTCTTCATCGCAGCTTGCACAATCTGGATATCGCTGCCATTCCCTCGCAAGATATCACACAGCGTTCTTTCCAGATCATATACACGAATGGGATTTCCGCAGGGCGATTGTATTTCAATTATTCCAAGAGAATAATTCTCTGGTACAACGCGCTTTACATTAATGCTTTCCTGTCTCAATGATGGAGCATTGTAGCCTTTTGGAAACGTCATTGTGTACTTTGCCGGCGTGCGGTCAGAGTACTCCAGTAAATAGAGGGCAGTATCATGCGAATATATTCCACGGGCGTACTTCTGCTGTAGAAGAAAAAAATCATCTTCCCATGCGTCACCACAAACATATATTCCACGGCCGAAACGATATATCTTCCCTTCTTCGACAAACTTCTGCAAAATACTACGATGTAATCCCGCAGCAGTCACTTGTTCTGATGTGATTATTCCATTTGGCGCTGCGTCCATAAGTTCCAACATTTTTGCCCTATCTTCCATTGCAATCACTCGCTTTCGACAATCACACATTAAATTATATACAAACAATGTGTGAATGTCAACAGTAAAACGACAAATACACATTATTTTGCGCGAATATAATGTGTCATCGTCATATATCAGGTGCATTGATCAATTGCAGTGCTAAGTACTGGTTTTTATCATAGCAGCGTTTAATTATCTATTTAAGCGATTATTCTTGTTAGATTATCTTGATCGTGTTATAATCCCTAAAAGCTACATTTTGAAAGGCGTGATCCTATGGATAAATTCAAAAATCTAGGGGAAACACTCACCAAACTACGCAAAGAGAAAAACTTGCTCCAAAGCGAAGTAGCAGCGTTGTTGGAAGAGCGTGGAATATCCGTGACAAATCAGGGCGTTAGCAAATGGGAGACCAATAAGGTTGTTCCCAACGCCATACAGTTTTTAAATCTTTGTGATATTCTGGGAATTGAGGATGTCATGTCTACCTTTTCGGATGGACATACCGGATTTCAATCAGGATTGAATGCGGACGGTAGAAAAATGGTCACTGAACTGATTCACTTTCTGAGTGAAAACCCGAAATTCTCTAACAATCCTGCATCTGAGTAAGCAATGTTCCGTATTTCTGCTAATAGAGCGGCGTCCAAATCAAGACGCCGCTATTCTTTTTCTCAGGATGCATAACAGTTTCTTTCTTATGATTTTCTTCCTTTTCCTTTTCTTTCCTTATGTTGCATTACGTCTTTCTGAAGAAGCTCTTCCGCTATTTCCGCTTCTTGGCCTTGCCAGCCGCAAACGCGCACATATGCATCAAGAATGCAATCTGACCAGCATTGTCCTTCCCCATATACTGTCAGGACAATCTTTTCTCCTTTTTCGGAAACCACAGATAATGTGAAGTGACGAATCTTGCGGCCGTCAAACGGTTCCGGATCTGTTTTTTCAATTTTCAGTGCTTGAAGTAAGGCCTCTCTGATTGCGTCTGAAACTGTGCGAACGTCAGCCTCATAGGTTTTCTCAGCCGACTGATCTCGAAAAGACAGCCTTCCCACTAAACGATATCTCATTCTGCTTATTCCTCGTATTATGATATATTATATTATATATCATTTTATATTTTCTGTCAATTCTCATTGGGCAAACTTCTCACCTTTTCATCCATGAAAAAACCGTCAGGTGCTGTCCACCCAACGGTTTTTCCGTAACAATTTTGAGGAAGAAAATGAATCAGATTCATGCACAAAACACACAAAAGCACATGATCTTTGATGCAGCATGCCGATCACTCCGGCAGCAATTCTGAAGCTCATTGGCGTGGAACAAGCGCCGTGCTTCTGTAATGCATTATATACTATATTTGCATTTATGTCAATATCATTACTCATTTGTTTATCGTTTCTTGCCTTCCTCAAAAGTCGTACAAACATGTTGCTAAGCTATGACAATTCTTTATTCACTTTGGCCATGTACTCGGCATAGAATTCACGATGCTCCTCTCCCATTCGGCTGCAAATTGTATCAAGGAACTCTCTGCATTTTATATCGAATTCTTCTTCTGATCCGCAAGTCCTCTTGATCTGTCTCATGGCAACCTTATAAATGAGATTCAGTATTTGGATGTTGCCGCCAGCTTTCTTATCGATCTTCTGCATGATTTCGCTAATCTGATCCATTACACGCTGTCTCCTTTTCCCCAGATCAAAGCGTTTTCCTGATAACATGATAAATCTCCAAAGCCCTGGGCTGACCATACTTCTGCACAATTGCCATATTTGTTTTCCTTCGAACTCAATTAATCAGCGTAATCCTGGCATATCCATCGTTTCCGCCATCCGGAACAGCAGTTGAGCCGCCATTCTGTACCGTTGACCCGCTAACCACAGTACTTCCGGTTCCAACATATCCGGATCCGCCTCCGGCTACAGCGCTGTTGGGAGATATCGAGCCTCCGTACAGGCCACCGCCACCGCCGGGGCGTCCCTCATCCATTCCGTCTACATACAGGCTGTATCGCACCGTGTTGGTTGGAGTTATATACTTTGTTTCCACTGTCAGAAGCGGCTGATAATCACCCCCCGCTGTCCAGATCGTTGGAACAATTGCTTTTGTCGTCGGCCCCGAGCCTGAAATGTATCCTGATGTATAAGCCGGGCATCCGTTATATGTGCCGGTCCACCCTGAGACATCTCCTGCCGGGACGGAAAAAGTGATATAGTTCCCACTCCTTGTCGCATATCCGCTCCAGCTGTAATACTGCGCATTGGCGCCGGCATTTACCGTCGCTACAAAACAATCCGTGGAGCTGTTGTATGTCAGATGGACATTTGAGATATTCTGAGGAACTCCCAGAGTCGCATTTGTTGAAGGCATCGAATACGACGATGCCGCTGACCAAAGCGCAGACAGAGCAAATCCATAGGTTCCGCCGCTGAACATGACATCATACCAGTGATTTGCCTTATATGGCGGCGCGTAATCTGTCCCCATTTGTGAGGTGTCGAATATGGCAAGTTGAACAGCTATCTTGCGCTGCTGGTCTGTGTATCCCTGAGGATAGCCGTCATTGTACATGGTGACATACTTGACCGCGAGCGAATAATTTGCCCCGTAACCCTGACTGTAGCTGCCTTCAGAGTAAGTCGCCCCGTAATTGAGATAAGGGTTCAGGCAGAAAGCATCATGGGTAGTTCCATTGTAAGTCAGGAAGTGATTCGATACAGCCGGTCCAAACCTTGTGTTTTGTCCATAGTAGTAGTTCCAGACAGTGCAATAGTCAGCACCTCCGGCTCCATTCCCAAGACTGTGACTGGCACTTGTAGCATATGCATTCTGAAAAGTAAGAGGAACTGTCAGCGTGATGGCAAGCACTATGCTGAGCAGTCTGTTAAAGAGCTTTTTTGCTTTCATCGAATCCTCCTGGAGCTTGTAGCGCTCTCCCCTCTTCCAAAAGCATAGCCGGTGCTTTGTGTCCCGGCGTAGCTTCCATTTCCGCCGGATGTTCCACCGCCATAACCGTCTGTCCCACTGTAATTTGCTCCGGCTCCTCCGCCGGCCACTCCAAGGATGTTCCCCATCCTTCCGGAGTAGTTCACAAGCTGCCCGTCTCCAACACTGGCCGAATAGGCTGCGGTCGCGCCTCCGCCACCGCCTGAACCTTCTCTTGTATCGCTGGAGAAGTTACCGCCCTCATCCACTGCTGCATCGGTAAACCCGTTGCCCCCTCCGTTCCATCCACCCGGGTTAGCGGCAGCAGCGGTTCTGCTTCGGGAGAAGTCATTGTCCGATCCATGACCACCCACAGCAAAGAATATGGTTTGTCCTCTTGTCAGCCTGACGTTAACGTATGTGTATCCACCATTTGGCCTGTTTGTGTTGACGACGCCTTCGCTGCAGCTTTTTCCACCTTTCGCTCCCCACAGCTGGATCTGATAGGTTCCATCTACTGGCGCGGTGAAGCTCTGGATACTTCCATCTGTTCCGTCAGTACCGTTATATGGGAACTCGGTCGGCATATAAACCGCATAGAGGTCTACGTCATGATTCGGCATCTCAAAAGTACTGCCGATCGGATTATCCACCAACGAACTTCCACTGTTCTCGCTCCATCCGGCAAACTGGCAGTTGGTCTTGGTAAGCTGCGCACTCTGGACCGTAACTGTGCTACCAGCCGAGTACTGTGCTGATGCAGGAGGTGTGCCGTTACCTCCGTTGGCATGGTAATTCACGGTAAACGCCTCAGGAGTCCAGATTGCGTAAAAGTTAGCGTTTCGGTTATCATAAAACGGGCTTCCACCCTGATATGTCGCGATCGTAGAAGTGCTCGTTTCATTCCAGCCGACAAATGTATATCCAGCGCAAATCGGGACATCGCTGATAATCGTTGTTGCGACATCGTGATATTTGGTCCTTATGATGGGAGAAGCGCTGCCCTGAAAATACGCAGTAGATCCGGACGGTGAGTTAACATAATATCGAAGTGTATATTGGACTTCCTGCGTTACCCAGGAAGCATAAAGAGTAAGGTTGGCATTTGCCGTATACAGATCTCCGGGACTGTAATCGATGAGATGGCTGTTAGCTCTTAAGAGGCTTGTGGACCAGCCGGTAAATGTATGATTGCTGTAGATCGGGATTTCTGATGAAAGATTTAGATCCACATTATATTGCTTGATCTGCAGAGCCGGAGCATTTGTTCCGCCATTTGCGTTATATGTTACGGTATAATCCGTTACTCCTGGAGAAGAAGACGGGATCGGGATCGATGGCGTCGGAGGTTTGTCCTCTGTTACCTTGTTTTCCGTATTGATATATGCCGTGCCAACAGCGTCCTCAAAGCTCGGGATAGCAACCAGCAGCAATGCGGCAAACACAGCCAGAATAATGACATATTCGATTAAGGCTTGGCCTGCAATTTTCGCGTGTAGCTTATCAAAGAGTTTTCGTAACAGGTTCATGTTTGCCTTCCCTCCTCATTGAACAGAAATGTGGTCTCCTACTTGAATTTCCCATTTTTCAGCCTTTCCCGCCGGAAGCTCGATTACGGAATGTGCCTTATGGGTCCCTTTGCAGGGAACCCACGGTTTAAGATCTATAGCAAGCATTACAACCTGCCCCATTCTATCGACAAACAGGGCATCAATCGGATATGCCATAAACAGCGTATGGATCTGTGAACACGGCCGAATCAGCAGTGCGTCGAACCAGCTAAAGTCTCGGCCGAGCATTCCCCGCAGCCGTAACAGAAATCGATCTGCTATCGCGATTGATCCCCTTTCACGGTCATTGATTACCAGTCTTTTGGTCTCCATCAAAAATACCTCATGAAATTGATCACTGCCGGTCCGATCAGAATGACCAGCATCGTTGGAAACACAAAGAGAACCAGCGGCAGAAGCATTTTAACCGGCGCTTTCTGGATTTCTTTCTCTGCCCTTCTGCGCCGAGCCACACGGAGCGCATCCGCCTGCGTCTTCAGGACATTGACGATCGGGATACCCATCGCGTCCGCCTGTGCCATGTTATTGGCGAACAGAGACATTTCATCCACGTCACAGCGCGCGGCCAGCGACTGATAGGCATCATGACGGCTCATACCATAGTTGATGTCCTCGATGGTGCGGATCAGTTCCTGCATGGCCGGAGATTTATTCTTTTGCCAGATATTCATAATCGCTGCATCATAGCCCAGGCCTGCCTCCACACTGATCGCGATCAGATCGATGGTATCCGTCAGAGAGGCGACTATGGCAGCCCTCCGTTTGTTGGCACTGGAGCGTAGAATTGTCTTTGGAAGTAGTGTTCCCCCAAGAAAGCCCGCAAAAGTCGCAAACAGCAGCTGCGTCGCAGTCACATAGTCTCCCAGAAAAACTTTGCCGATTCCGAAGAAAACAGCAGCCATCAGGATTCCGATTGCCAGCCTGAAAAAAGTGAAAGTCGCCATGGAAATGTTGATATTCGCTATAGCCAACAGCTTTTTGATTTCCAAATCTGTTTTATTCAGCGGCTGATTGCGACTGCCTGGCCTAATGAAACCGTTGACCGCTTCTGCCACCAACGCCGTCCAGGAAACGGGCAAGCTCCCGTCTTCAGGCCTTGAAAGCAGCTTTTTCAGCCTGCCCTGCTTTGGCGGCCGACGGACACCGCGCCTTATTTCATCCAGTCTCGCGTTGGCTTCCTCGTCTGCGCGGCTCATAGGTTTGAGGAGCAAAACAACAGCAAAAAAAACCAGGATGACAATGATGATGATTTGGACGATTGGACTCACGTTGTTCCCCCTGAATCAGAATTTCACGCTCAGAATCTTGCGGATGATCAAAAAACCTATCAGCTCCCAAAGGGCGCAGAAGATCAGCATATATTGCCCGATTGCTTCTTCAAAGAAGATGGAGATATAATCCGGATTCATAAAGTTCAGCACGACCAGAAGCAAAATCGGCAGAACTGCCAGCATAATCCCCGTGATCTTCCCGCTGGCCGTTTTCACCTTGATATCTTCTTCAAGATCATGTTTGGCGGTTAGTGTCGACGAAATATTCTCCAATATTTCAATCATGTTACCGCCAACATTGGTCTGAACCGAGACAGCGATATCAAGAAGTTCTATATCCTTTGAAGATGTTCTTCTGGCCATATTTCGCAATGCGTCGCTGAGGGTTGCGCCATACTGGGTTTCCCGAAATGCCATCAGGAATTCCTCGGAAATCGGGTTATCCAGTTCTTTCGCCACATTGTTCATGGAATACTGGAAGGTGTATCCTGCCTTGAGCGCATTGCAAATGATGTCAATTGCATGCGGAAGCTGCTTTTCAAACTTTTCCATCCGTTTGCTCTTTTTCAACTGAAGGAAAAGCACCGGGCCGATGGTGGATACAAGAATCGTTCCGAAGATGATCGTTAGATTCAAACCCATCAGATTCTCAATCATAGGCAGTACAATTGCGATAATGATCCACGCAAACAGGACACGAATGGGATCATCCCCCAGGCCTGCCGAAGTCAGCTCGTTGGTTATCGTGGTAGTCAGGCGTTTCACGCGATCATTGGATGCCAGCTTCGTCTTTTCGAAATTCTCGGAAGAAATGATGCGTTTCCTCTGCCGGGGTTCTCTGTCTGCTTTGGAAGTGTCGGAATCCCGTATTTCGTTCAGGCGTTTCAGCATTGAATGATTTCGGCACAAGATGAGCACAAGTGAAACAGCTATCACAATCACGGCTGCAGCAAGAACAGCAAGAATGATAAAAGGACTCATATTCCCTGCTCCTTCTCAACGGCGGTTTCCAGCCCGAAACCACTCTTGGCGAATTACAGCTCCGTTATCCTGCATTTTCTGACAGCAGTTTGGCTGCACACCGGTGGCTTCAAAGTGACCCAGCACTTTTTTCTTCCCAGTTTCCCGATCAACACTCTCTCCGTCATGGACAAAGTGAAAGATCTCCTGAAGCGATACGATTTCGCCAACCATGGTTCCGACTTCTGTGATGCTCATGATCTTTCGCGTTCCATCCCGCAGGCGTTCGGCATGCACAATCAGGTCAAAAGCTCCGACACACTGTTGCCGGATTGCTGAAACAGGGAGCTCCATCCCAGACATGAGCACAGTCGTCTCCACACGGGAAAGCGCCTCCCTTGGAGAGTTTGCATGAATTGTTGTCAAGGAACCGTCATGGCCTGTGTTCATTGCCTGGAGCATATCCAGAGACTCACCGCTGCGAACTTCGCCGACGA
>Ga0265298_10006118_pt1 | contig 14938 bp, 11 predicted proteins | sample AusTroGonzalo_MG_3_FD_193486 | JGI IMG/M metagenome (GOLD analysis project Ga0265298, IMG submission 193486) | Bovine rumen microbial communities from tropical cattle in Woodstock, Queensland, Australia - Gonzalo_01 | ecosystem: Host-associated > Mammals > Digestive system > Stomach > Rumen ... | reverse complement strand
CACAGTCCTTCCCGCATTCGTCGCAGCGCAGGGAAAAAGGGCAGCCCGCCGGCAGGTGTAGCAGGTTCGGCACAACGCCCCGGATCGTTTCTAACACTGGATCATTGCGGTTAAGCGCAGCGACCGCGTTCATCAGGCCCTTGGTATACGGATGCTGCGGCGTTTCGAACAGTGTAACAGGATCCGCGTGTTCCACGACGCTGCCGGCATACATGACATAAACATCGTCGCAGGTCTGCGCGATGACGCCGAGGTTATGGCTGATCAGCAGAATACTGGTGCCGCCTTCGCAAAGTTTCCGCATCAGGCGCAGGATCTGGGCTTCCACCGTCACGTCCAGCGCGGTGGTAGGCTCATCCGCGATAAGCAGTTTCGGCTTGCAGACCATCGCCATCGCGATCAGCACGCGCTGCCGCAGGCCGCCCGAAAGCTGATGCGGATAAGATTTTAACCGTTTGTCCGGATCCGGGATCCCGACGGATTCGAATGCTTCGATCGTACGCCGTTCGGCTTCCGCGCCGGAAACGTCGTTATGGAGAAGGATGGCTTCCTTTACCTGTTTGCCTACGGTCATGACCGGGTTCAGGCTGGTCATGGGATCCTGGCTGACCATCGAGATTTCCGAACCGCGGATGCCGCAGTACTCCCGTTGCGAGAGCTTTGCGATATCCCGGCCGTTCAAAAGGATTTCCCCGGAAACCAACCGGCCGGGATGCGGGATCAGGCCCATCACGCTCCGGGCCATCATGGATTTGCCGCAGCCGGATTCCCCGACAATACCGGTAATCTTTCCCGCGCCAACCGAAAGGGAGACATCCCGGACCGCCTTCAGCTCCCCCTTGTCCGTAAAAAAACTGGTGCAAAGATTGCGAATCTCAAGCGTATTCATCTTCACTCTTCACTCTCCACTCTCAACCCTTGTTTAAATGCGGATCCAGCACGTCGCGCAGGCCGTCGCCCAGGAAATTGAACGCCAGCACCGTCAGCATGATGGCTATGCACGGGGCGAAACTCAGCCACGGCGCCGTGTAGAGATACTGCCGTCCCTGATTGACCATCAACCCCCAGGAGGCAGCCGGCGGCTGAACGCCCAGGCCGAGGAAACTGAGGCTGCTCTCCGTGAGGATGGAAGACGGCACGTTCAGCGTGAAGAGTACGATCAGCGTCGGAATGCAGTTGGGCAGAATATGCCGCAGCAAAATCCTGTTTCGCCTGACGCCGATGACACGGGCAGCCTCCACATATTCCAGTTCCTTCAGCCGAAGCGTCTCCGCCCGCACGACGCGCGCGACGCTGGCCCAGTTGACGATGGAAAGCGTCAGGAAAACATTGATAAGCCCGTCGCCAAGCATGTACATGAGCACCATTGCCAGCAGAATCGACGGAAATGCCAGCATGACATCCGCGATTCGCATGATGACGGTATCTGTCTTTCCGCCGGCAAAGCCCGCGAGGATCCCGAGCGCCGCGCCGATTGCCATGCTCAGCAGCGTCGGGACAATCCCGATCAGCAGGCTGACCCGGGCGCCGTAGAGAAGGCGCGTGAATACATCCCGGCCGCCCTCATCCGTTCCGAGCAGGTGCTCAGCCGACGGCGGAGCCAGCCGGTTTGCCAGATCCATTTCGTCATAGGTATAGGATGTCAGCAGCGGTGCGAACACCGCAGCCAGAGCAAAGAGAATGATGACACAGAAGGAAATGACCGCAAGCTTGTTTTCCTTCGCCATGCGGCGCATCAGGGTACCGAATGTCTGCGCCTCGCCGATCTGGCTCTCCAGTTCTGTCAGCTGTACATCCGGGGAGATCCCCGGTTTTTTCTGCTTTCTGCTCATCTCTCCGCCTCCTTCCGGATCCGCGGATCCAGCACGGAATAGAGGCAGTCGGCAAGCATGTTGCCGAAAATAACCACTGCCGTCGCGAAAAGGGTGGTTCCCTGCAGCAGGGGAATATCCCGTCCGGAGATCGCCTGAACCGCCAGCCGGCCGATCCCGTTGATGGAGAAAACCGTCTCGGTAATAACCGCGCCGGAAAGAAGGCCGGAAAACTGCATAGCCATCATCGTCAGGACAGGGAGCATCGTGTTCCGCAGGGCGTGCCGCCAGATCACTCCCATCTGCCCGAGGCCCTTGGCTCTTGCCGTGTCGATGTAATCCTCCTGAAGGACGTCGAGCAGCGTAGAGCGCACCAGCCGGGCAATGCTGCCGGCGGAATTCCACCCTAGGGCAACGGCAGGAAGAATATAGCCCTTCCAGCTGTCAGTTCCCGAGATGGGAAGCCAGTGCAACACATATCCGAAAAGATATTGCAGCAGCATCGCCACCATGAATACCGGCATGGAAACGCCGAGGAGGGAAAAACCCATAAAAAGCCGGTCCGGGATCCCGTCCTTCCGGAGTGCGGCAAAAACGCCGCAAAAAATCCCCAGACACCAGGCAAACAGCACCGCCGCAACGGTAAGCTTCAGTGTGTTCCCGAAAGCAGCCGCCATCAGCTGGGAAACAGGCTTGCCCAGGGAGTAGCTGGTCCCGAATTCCCCGCGGAACGCATCGCCGATATAACGGAAAAACTGGACCAGGATCGGCTGATCCAGGCCGAGCTCCGCCGTCATCCGTTCTACGGTTGCCTGATTGGCATGCTCCCCCATCATGGTCTCAATGGGATTGCCCGGAACGATGCGCAGCATAATAAACAGGATCAGCGCCACGCCGAGCATGACGCCGATCGCCTGCAAAAACCGCTTTAATAAAGTAAGGGCCATAATATTTCTCTCAAATTACAAATATACCTCATATACCACCTTCAGGTCGCAGCCGAAGGGGGCGACGATTGGATAGTCCCCTGGTTTCCCATATACCGCCTTCATGCTGAGTCGAAGCCGAAGGAGCGCGAGGGCGATCGGAAAGCCCCAGGATCCTTTCTCATATACCACCTTCAGGTCGCTGCCGAAGGGGGTTTGGGGGGCGATCGGAAAGCCCCCCAATTACTTCAGCACCACATCCGTCGCATAGAAATCCGTGAACCCGGCCCACTGGGGCGTAAAGCTCTGCACCCGGTCGCCGATGCAGTACAGATGCAGCGTCGAATACATCGGGACCCACGCGGCATCCTCGACAATAATCTTCTCGTCCAGCGCCTGATACTCTTTCTCCCGTTCAGCGTCATCCACAATGGAGGAAGCGGCGGCAACCCGGGCCATCACTTCGGTGTTGGGATAGTTTTCGCTGCGGAGGGCGCTGTTCTGCGCGTTGCCGAAAAAGGTGAACATGATGTTGGCCGGATCGTTGTAGTCCATGCCCCAGCGGGCGATAAAGCAATCCATCTCGCTGGCATTCCGCTTCGCCAGATACGAAGCCTTGTCGTAGGCCTTGATATTGGCATTGATCCCGACCTTTTTCAGTTCCTGGCTGATGAACTGGTAAACCAGCTGGGTATTGCTGTCCGCGGTGGAGTCCATGGAGAATTCAAAGGTAATGTCTCCGTCTTTGTATCCGGCTTCCTGCAGCAGTTTCCGGGCCTGGTCCGGGTCATACGGGAAACTCGTCTGCTCATTGTTGTGGCCCCAGACACCGGAAGGAATGAGGCAGTATTCCCGCTTCGCGTTTCCGTTGAAGATGTTTTTGATGATGGAGTCGATATCGATGGCCATCCCGATGGCCTTCCGCACATTGACGTCCTTCAGATACTGGTTGTTCTCGTTCATGATGATAAAGGTCAGCCCCACATCCGGCGTGCTGACAATCTTGTCCGCATACTGCGTCTTGTAGGTGTTTTCCACGATCATGGTGTCCATGTTCTTCAGGTCGATCAGGTCCAGCTCGCCGTTCTGGTACATCAGGTTCTGCGTGTTGGCGTCCGGGATGACCTTTACAATCAGCTTCTTCACGCTCGGCTCCTCGCCATGGTATTTGGGATTATATACCAGCGTATAGTGGTCATTGGCAACCCACTCGGTCACAATGTAGGGGCCGGTTCCGATGGTATCCGCGGGATCCACGCCGAAGTTCTTCACCTGCTCCGTCGTTTCGGCGTCGACGATCGACATGGCCGGTGCACTCAGCTCCGCCAGGAATCCGGCGTTCGCGTTGTTCAGCGTCACGGAGAAATGCGTGTCATCCGTGACCGTGAAGCCTTCCAGGGAATCCGCTTCGCCTTTCATCACAGCCTCGCCGCCGACGACTTCCAGCGGAATATCCGTATTCTGGTCAGCTAATTTCAGCAGCCGTTCGAAGCTGTATTTTACATCGGAAGCGGTCAGCGCGCTGCCGTTGGAGAAAACCACCCCGTCCTTCAGCGTGAAGTTGTAGGTCTTCCCGTCCTCGCTGACGCTGTAGTCGGTGCACAGGCTGTTCACAATCTTGCTTGCCCCGTTCTCCGGGCGGCTTTCAAACAGGCGGTCAAACACATTCATCGGTATGAGATAGTTGTCCGTCGTATGCGCCACGTCCATCGTAGAGATTTCATAAAGGACCGCGGTGACCATCGTCCCCGCTTCCTCATCGGCGAAAGCCGCCGGCACGAAAAGCGCCGTCAAAAGGGCCAACACGACCAGTAATGCAGTGATCTTTTTCATGAGATATCCCTCCTGAATCATGATTATTTCCTGTATGAGTAAAGTTCGGTAAAAAACAACAGGAATATTTTACAGAAAAAGAAGGCTTTTGTAAATGAGAGATCAGGAATCGTTGACGCGAACGGCATTCCCATGTAAAATTAATGGGCAAACATTCCTTAACGTAATCACTTGCTACGCCTCAAAGCCTTCCCCTTGATGGGAAGGTGCCCGCTTGCGGGCGGATGAGGTGTCTAAAGCAGAGCCGAACAAAGGAGATCTTACATATGTCAAAGCTTGTCATGGGATACTGGGATTGCCCCTTCTGCGGCGCCAAAGGGGTCCGCGGGGACGTGGTCAATTGTCCTTCCTGCGGCCGGGCCCGCGGAGACGTTCAGTTCTATATGAAGGACTACGATGAGGGCGAAACCCGGGAGGAGAACGAACGCGCGGATATCGAGTATCTCAGTGAGGAGCAGGCGAAATACGTCAGCAAAAACCCGGACTGGTACTGTTCCTTCTGCAATTCGCTCAACAGCGACAATGCGCAGTTCTGCGGCAACTGCGGCGCCAGCCGGGAGGATTCCGAAAGCAACTACTTCCAGATGCTGGAGAAAAAGAAGGCGCGCGAAGCTGCGGAGGCTGCCGCGCAGGCCGGGAATAAGGCCCCGCAGAAGCCGTCCCGCAAGCCGCTGGTCATCATTCTGGCCCTCCTGCTGGTCATCGTTGGCGTGTTCGTATTTATGAACGGGAACAAGACCGCCGGAGACCTGACGATCACCGCCCTGAACTGGGTCCGGAACATCAATGTCGAAGAGAACAGGATGTTCAGCGAGTCCGGCTGGGAGCTGCCCACCGGTGCGGAGCAAACCAACGCAAAGAAAGAAATCCACCATTATGACCAGGTGCTCGATCATTACGAGAATGTGCAGGTTCAGCGTTCCCGCCAGGTCGTCGATCACTATGAAACCTATTATACCTACTCCGATAACGGCAACGGCACTTTCTCCGAGGTCCCCCACGAACGTCCGGTCTATACCACGGAATACTACACTGAGACGGTGAAACAGCCGGTTTATCGTCAGGTCCCGCGTTACGCGACAAAGTATTACTACAACATCTGGCGCTGGACACCGTCCCGGGATGTGACCGCCTCCGGGAATGACCATGATACCGCCTGGCCGGAGGTGACCCTGACGGAGAACGAGCGAGAGGGAAAACGCTCCGAGGTCTACCGTTTCACCGTGGAGCATACGAAGAAAAACAAGCCCTCCGAAACCTATAGCTTAGACGAAAATGATTGGATGAACCTCAACGTCGGCGATCAGATCTATATCACCGCGAAGCGTTCCGGCTCAAAACCCTATATTTCAGATGAAAAGGGGAATAAGATCGCGGACCTGGTCCAGGAAAAATGAAGTGAGGCGGTAAAGGATGAAAAGCTATCTGCTGATCCGCAGCGGAGCGGATGCATCCTCTGCGCCGCTGCCCCTGAACGGATCTGTCAGGGAAGTATATACCGCGGAAGACGCTGTTTCCATCGTGGAGAGTGGTGAGCTTCTCTCTGCCGTGCTGATCGACACGCCTTCCGTGATCCCCGGGATTGAAAAACTGATCCGCTTTGTCAACGACCGGAACAGTGACCTGCTGGCTTTCCCGATTCTGATCCTGACTGACAATGATCATATCGAGAGAGACGAGGCCTTTCTCGGCGGCGTCGTAGTGGACTGTGTTGAAAAGCCGGTCCGCGAAGCCGTGCTGAAAAACCGCCTCGCAAACGCGGAGCAGCTGGTCAGTTCCGTTTCCTTCACCGAGTTTTCCCGGATGCTCCAGTCCTTGCCCGCGAACATCTACCTGAAGGACAATCAGGGCCGCTACGTTTTCTCCTCCCAGACCTGGCACCACCTGAATACTGACAATGACCCGGACTGGACCATTCGCGGCAAAACGGATCTGGATATCCGCAAGGATAAGGAAAACGCCCGGAAGGCGCTGGAATCCGATCTGGAGCTGATCCGGACAGGGATCGGCAAATCCTATATCATAGAGGAAAACGACGGGGAGCAGGAATTCCTGCAGATCATCAAGGAGCCGCTGTTTTATGAGGACGGCCGGGTTCGCGGGATCATCGCCCTGATCAATATTGTGACTGAGCAGGAGCTGATGCGTCGGAAGCTTCGTGAGCGCTATATCACAGACCAGCTGACCCGGGTCTATAACCGCAGCTACTATACGGAATATCTGGCGCAGATTGAATTCGGCGCGCCGGATCCGCTGAGCATCATCATCGCGGATTGCGATCACCTGAAGCACGTGAACGATACCTGCGGGCACATTGCCGGGGATGACTATATCCGGACCTGTGCCGACGTCCTTCGCGGCTGCCTGCCGAAGGAAGCACTGATTTTCCGCACCGGCGGGGATGAGTTTGCCGCCTTCCTGCCCGGGATCGGCGCTGAAGAAACAGAAAGCCTGGTCAACCGGATCCGGGATGCACAGGGCAAGTACCGGATTGACTCCAACCCGCTTTCCGTTTCCCTGGGCCACAGCACCATGACGGGAGGCAGTGACCTGAAAAGGCATATCTCCGAAGCGGATCAGAACATGTATGCCGACAAGCAGCGGAAAAAAATTCAACGATAAAAACGGAACAAGGGGACGGTTTTCGCCGTTCCACGCATGTGGAACAAGAGAACTGTCCCCGACGTTTCGGAAGGGAGAAAATTGTGAAAACTGAACTCCTGATGGAAATCAAAGTCAAATGCAATGACCCGGTCAGCGTGACCGGGTCAACAAAACAGATTGTCATGATCCCCTTTACCGCCGAAGCCTCGGGACCGTATTTCTGCGGGCATGTCATCGGACCCGGAGTGGATACGCAGACCGTCGGCAAGGACGGCCGCGCGGTTCTCTCCGCCCGCTATATGCTTGAGGGAACGGACAGCGCCGGAAACGCCTGCAGGATCTTCGTTGAAAATCAGGGAACCTGGGAAACCGGTTTCACGCCCTCGGTGGTAACGGACAGCACGCTGCTGGCCGATTGGGAAACGTCAGCGCTCTCCGCGACGGTCGAAGGCATTCCGGACGGCGTCATGATCCGGATTCTCCGGAAAGAATAATCATTTGACTTCCAGCCCGTTGGGAATGTACCTCCCGTTGCCGAAGGGGAAGACCACCCGGCGTACATGGCCGATGATCATGCTGCGCTCGATCGCCCCCTGGCTGCGGCTGTCGTTGGAATTGTTCCGGTGATCGCCCATGACGAAGTAGTAATCTTCATCTACGGTAAAGTTCTTGTCGGATATGGATGTCAGCAGCTTCGCCAGTTCCTCGGCATGTTCCTGGTCATCCTGGTTATACGTTTTCCCGTCGTACACAAAGGTTTTGCCGCCGTCCTTGACGGTCAGGGCCTTTCCGGCTTCATCCTTGCACTTCATAACCGAGTTGCTGAGGGCAAATCTTTCCCCGTTCAGCAGGAAGGAATACCGGTTATCCTCAAAGTGGACGGTAAACCCGTCGCCCTTTTTCGGTACCGTGTACTCATCCATTGTGTTGAGCGATCCCGTGCGGTATTCGTCATTCACATAGGGTTCTTCATACGCGGTTCCGTTGACATAAAGCTGGCCGTTCTCCAGCTTAACCTTATCCCCGGGCAGGCCGATCACGCGTTTCACGAAATTGGTGTCTCCCCGGCCGGGATAGCGGCAGATCACCACGTCAAACTGCTTCGGGTTGCCGAAAAGATTAATGCGCGGCGCGTTTTCCTTTGCCTCGTTGCTCTGCCAAGGAAAACTGAACCATACGGAATTGTAGTCATACTTGGAAACCAGCATGATCTCCTGATCCGCCAGCGTATCGTCCATGGAGTGACCGTCCACGCGCACAGGCTCGAAGATCACGGCACGGATCACCATCGCAACCGCGAACGCGATCAGCAATGTCCATACCCAGCTGAGGATCTCCATGCCCAAGGATTTCTTCACCTTTTCTTTTTTCTTCTTTTTGCTGTTTGCGGTCTGTTCTTCCGGGTTCGCAGTCTGCACTTCCATGGCCGGCTGCTGTACCGCTTCCGCAGCTTCCGGTGCCTGCTGTGCCGCCTCGGCCGCTTCCGTCGTTCTGTCTTGTTCGCTCATATCAGTTGACTCCCTTCAGTCGTAAAATCTCTTTTTCCACTGCTTCCTTGCTGCAGTAGTTCAGCGGGGAGAAGCGGCCGACCACCGCCTTCTCCAGCTTTGCCAGGGCAGCCTGATTGTCCCCTGCTTCCTCGTCGTAGCGGCTCAGGAAATACAGGGTGTCGATCTGACTGTCCTTTTGGGCCAGCGCCTTTTCAAACCATTCCTTTGCGCCGGCCCGGTCCTCTTTGACCCGGTAGAGGAACTGCCCCATGTTATCCAGGCAGATCGGATCCTCATCGTCATACTCCAGGCTCGCCTTGATAAAGGCCTCCGCCTTCTCCACGCCTGCGTCCCAGGCCTCCCGGGGAGAAAGCTCTTTTTTGTCAGCAGCAGCCTCCGGCGCCGTCTGTTCGCCCGCCGTTTCCTGATCAGGCTGCTGCGCGGGTTCCGCCTCTCCCGAAGCGGACTCTTCCGCTGCTTCTTCCGTTGCTTCCGGTTCTTCCGTCACCGCGGTCTCTTCGGCTTCTGTATCTTCTTCCGGCGGGAATTCCGGCTTGTTGGCCGCGTCATATTTCTCCACATACAAGTAGCCCAGCGTCTGATAAATCAGCCCGGTCTCACCCTTGCGATGCTGCTGTTCCAGCGTGTTGATCCCCTTGTCGACATCGCCGAGTCGGGTGCAGCAGACAGCGTAATCCACCAGCAGCGTAACCCGCTGGTCCGTCGTCATGCCCGGCGCCTTCTGATGCTTGACCAGGAATTCTTTCGCCTTTTGATACTCTCCCTTGCGGATGATCAGCAGGGCATAAGAAAGAACGTACCGCGGATCGTTGAACCCTTCCGCAAATGCTTCCTCGTAAATTTTAATGGCTTCCTCCGTCTGCCCGTTCTTCTGCAGGCGGTATGCCTTGTTGGCTTTGAGTCCTGTCATGAATCCCATGGTTCTGTTGCTCCTTCAGCTTGCGCGTTAATCGTTGACGGCGGTATTGTAACTCATTTTTCGCTTCTTGTACAGTTCCGCTTTCCCGGAGGACCGGCTCGCTGAGCAGCGCCAGCGCCTGCTCAGTCAGCTTCAGTGCGGCGGCAGGATCCCGGCGGACATGTTCTTCGTGCTTTGCCAGTTCCACATAGGGCGTAATGCCACCCCTGTGCTCGTGGATCATCTCGTACCAGATCTTGGCGGCCTCTTCCCTTTCCCCGCTGCGGCGGTAGCTGTTTGCCAGCGCCGTTCCGGCTGAATCGCCCATACGTCCCTTCCGGGCCAGCCGGTAGCAGTGCCGGGCGTTTTCCGTCCGGTTGATCCGCTCCAGCGCCCTGCCCATGGAATATACGTCCTCGCTGAACCGGATCTTCTCCGGATGGAGATACAGGTCAGCCATATGGTTGAGCAGCACGCACAGGCTGGCGATGTCCTGCGCGTTATGCTTCAGGATATCGTCCAGCAGAGACATCTGCTTTGTCTTCAGATAGGTAAAATAGCGCTGAGGCACCTCGCTCCCGGGCAGGTCGTCCTGCCTGGGTTTTCCCAGCACAATCTCCTCCAGCCGGCCCAGGTTGCACCGCCCCAGCCGCAGCTTCCACAGCCGCCTGCACATATGCAGCAGGTCCAGATGCGGCAGGTCCAGGCAATTTCGGTCCATCCGGTTCATCAGGAAGCGGCTTTCCAGCAGCGGAACGTCAAATGTCGTTCCGTTGAACGTGCACAGCGCGTCGAACTTTCCCAGTCCGTTTGCCACATGCTTCAGCAGATATGGTTCCTCCGGATAGTCCCGCATCAGGAACTGATGCACCTCAAAGCCCTCATCGGTCAGGAAACCCATCCCGACGAGAAAAGCCACGGTGCCGCTTCCGCCCAGGCCCGTGGTCTCGGTATCCAGATACAGAATCCGCCGGGGGTCAAAGTGCTCCGGCATCTCCTTCTCGCTCATCAGGGCAAGGGTATCCCTCGTCAGGTCCCATGCCCCGGGAAATTCTTCCGCCGGTCGGTAAACGGCAAAGTGCCGGCAGTCCTTTTCCGCCGGCTCTGCCGGCGTCTGCCGCTTCACGCCGCCTCCGTCCACCGCCCGGAGCTTGTCCCGCAGGTTCATCTGGTCAGCTCCTTCAGCAGCCAGATCGCCGTGCGTTTCCCGTCCTCGCCGATCTCGCCGACGGGCCCGACGCAGGAGGGACAGCCGTAGGTGCAGGAACAATCTTCCGCCACCTGCAGCGCCTTTTCCAGCAGCAGTTCCTTCATGCCGAAGGCCTTGTGGCTCAGGCCGATGCCGCCGGGGCAGTTATCATAGAGAAGAATTGTCGGCTGATCCGTGATGGGGCTCTTCACCTGATAAACCACGGCGATATCCTGCGGCGCGCACATCAGGTATAGCGGACACACGATCCGCAGCAGGTTCGCGATACCCATCATCCCGTTCTTCAGCCGGTCGCTTGGCACTCTGGAAGCCAGTTTTTCCGGCAGTGTCCACCACATGCTTGTGGTATGCATATCCGTCTCCGGCAGCTGGACGTGGCCGAAGCCGAGGGTCTCATGGGTATCAAAACGGATCTTTTTGAACATGGTCACCAGCGCTGTCACCTTGATTTCGCCCAGGCCCGCGACACCGCCGGCTTTCGTCTCCTCTTCCTTTTCAATATCCAGCAGGCTCAGGTTAATGTTCAGGTCCGCGTCCGTATAGTATCCCACGTCCACGCTGCGAATAAAGGCCTTGCAGGCGTCAAAGTCCAGTTTTTCCACCTGGAACTGACGGCCCTCATGCATATAAATGGCATTCTCATGCAGCAGCATGGGAGCCGTGAACCGGTCCATCTCGCCGATCACCCGATGATGGGCGGGGTCTGTAATATCGATGATCAGGAAGTTTTCCGCCGCCGCGGATCGCAGGGATATCTCGCTGGCCGGGAAGTCCTCCGCGCTCCAGTGATACCGCCCGTCCACATGATGCAGGATCCCCTGCTCGTCCAGATAGTCCAGCAGTTCTTCCGTTGAACTCGTGTTGCCGAAGGAATCGCCGTCGGAGAAGGGCAGCTCGAAAGCGGCGCACTTGAAATGGCTCAGGAGAATATACAGGTTATCCGGATTCAGCAGGGCATTCTCCGGGCTTTTCGTCAGCAGATAGTCCGGATGGTTCACGATGTACTGATCAATCGCCGCGGAAGAAGCGATGAAGAAGATGATGCTCGTCCCCTGCCGCCTCCCGGCGCGGCCGGCCTGCTGCCAGGCGCTGGCAATCGTCCCCGGATAGCCGCACATGACGCAGGCGTCCAGTGCGCCGATGTCGATTCCCAGTTCCAATGCGTTGGTGGAGACCACCGCGTCCACCTGTCCGCTACGCAGGCCGCGCTCAATCTCCCGCCGCTCGCCGGGCAGATAGCCGCCCCGGTATCCCCGGACCTTGCCGGCGTTGCCCAGCGGATCCCGAACCATGTCTTTCAGGTACCGGGTCAGCACCTCCACCGTCAGGCGGGACCGGGCGAAGGTAATCGCCTGAATCCCGTTTTTCAGCAACATCCCGCTGATGGACCGGGTAATCGGAATAGCGCCTTTGCGGATCCCGAGCTGCCGGTTCACCACAGGCGGATTATAGAATACGAAATGTCGTTCGCCCATCGGGGCGCCGTTTTCGTCCACCAGCGTTACCGGCCGGCCGATCAGCGTCTCCGCCAGTTCTTTCGGATTGGCAATGGTCGCGCTGCAGAGGATGAACTGCGGCTTGCTCCCGTAGAATTCGCACAGGCGCATCAGCCGGCGGAGCACATTGGCCAGGTTGCTCCCGAACACGCCCCGGTAGGTGTGGATTTCATCGATCACGATGTACTGCAGGTTTTCAAACAGCTTCACCCATTTGGTATGATGCGGCAGAATCCCGGAATGCAGCATGTCCGGATTGGTTACCACGATATGCCCGGCCTGCCGGATTGCGCGGCGGGCCGCTGCGGGCGTATCCCCGTCGTAGGTATAGGTTTTGATGTCGACTCCCATGCCCTCGATCATGTCGTAAAGCTCGCTGACCTGGTCGGCGCTGAGTGCCTTTGTCGGAAACAGATACAGGGCGCGGGCATCCTGATCCTTCAGAATCGCGGAAAGCACGGGAAGGTTGTAGCACATAGTCTTTCCGGAGGCAGTCGGCGTCACGACTGTAACATCCTCCCCGCGGGCGGTCGCTTCCAGGCTCTGCGCCTGATGGGTATACAGGCTGTAGATCCCCCGCTGGTTCAGCACCGGAATCAGCCGGGCGTCCATGCTCTCCGGAAAGGGGCTGGTCTTTGCCGGGCGTGCGGGAATCACTTCCCAGCGGGTTACGTCCTTCATGAACTGGCTGTCCCGCCTGAGCTGCTCCGCAAGCTGTGTTACGTTCATTTTCCCGGCTCCTTTCTTTCCTGCCTTTTCTCCGAAGGGGTTAAGGGGGCGATCGGAAAGCCCCCTTGTTTATTATAAAAACTTCAACTATTCATTGCAAGGCGAACAAATTTTTTTCATTTTGATTCCGCCCTCCTTTATGATATAATTTCCCCCGTTGTGTGCTGTATCTTCTTCGGAAGCATCACATCACCTGCAACTCTGAACTCTGAATTTATTGGAGGTCCCCAATGAAAGCAGCAATCTTCGGCGCTGGTTCCCTGGGAACCGTCATGGGCGCTTACCTGACAAAAAACGGCGTGAACATCGATCTGGTCAACCGGAACAAGGCGCATACGGAAGCCCTGAAGGCAAACGGCGCCCGGATCACCGGAACCGTCGATATGACAGTCCCCGTTCATGCGTTGTTCCCGGAAGAAATGACCGGTAAATACGATATCATCTTCCTCATGACCAAACAGCTGAACAACCGGGAGACCGTCACCTTCCTGAAGGAGTACCTGGCAAATGACGGCCTGATCGTCACCCTGCAGAACGGCATTCCCGAGGATGGGATCGCCGAAATCATTGGCGCGGATCGGACCATCGGCTGCACCGTGGAATGGGGCGCCACCATGACCGGCCCCGGCGAAAGCTGCCTGTCCTCCGAGCCGGACAGCCTTTCATTCCATATGGGCGGCATGCCGGGCGTCCCGCAGAGCAGCCTGGATAAGGTCAAATCCGTCCTGGAAAAAATGTGCCCCGTTGATATCGAGTCCAACCTGCTCGGTGCCCGCTGGTCCAAGCTCCTGATCAATGCCACCTTCTCCGGCCTGGGCACCGTCATGGGTGGTACCTTCGGCGATGTGACCGGGGATCCGCAGGCCCGTGAGCTTGCTGTCCGCTGCATGAAGGAAATCATTGACGTGGGCCGCGCCGCCGGGGTCACTTTTGCGCCGGTTCAGGGCAAGGATATCGTCAGCCTCTTCTACTGGTCCAACCCCGTGAAAAAAGCCGTCGCAAAACTCATCCTGCCCGTCGCCATGAAAAAGCACGCAGCCATCGAGCCCTCCATGCTGCAGGACGTAAAGAAAGGCAAGCCCTGCGAGGTCGACGCAATCAACGGCGTCGTCTGCAATTGGGGAAAGAAAAAGAGCGTTCCCACCCCCGTAAACGACCGGATCGTCTCCCTGATCCATGAAATTGAGAGCGGCAAAAGAAAACCGTCCAGAGAGAATCTGAACAGTTTCTGATCAAAAAGATATATCCAATGAAAAAAACCGGAGAGGGCGACAAAAGCCCTCTTTTCTCATTCTCCGGATTCTGGTATAATGTGATGAATACAAATTATCGTTTTGAATAATTCCGTCGGATCAGCATGACCGGAATCATTTGAGGAAGTGAAGACATGGCACGCAGAAAACTGAGTTTTACCTCCCGCTATGTGCTTGCCTTCGGTCTTCTTATGCTTCTGGCAAATACCCTGCTCGGCGTCATCATCCTTTACCAGTCCAACGCCACCGTCCGGTCCCTGATCAATAAAAACATGCTGGATGTCGTCAGATCCGCCGCCGGGCTCCTGGACGGGGATACGCTTGCCGCCCTGACCGAAAAGGATGTGAACGGGGAAACCTACCGGGATATTGAGGACAGACTCATCGTCTTCCAGAGCCATGAAGATATTCAGTTCATCTACACAGTAAAACAGGCTGGGGAAAACCGGTTTGTCTTCATCGTGGATCCCGATCCGGACGATCCAGCCGCCTTCGGCGAGGAGATTGTCGTGACGGAGGCGTTGATTCAGGCCGGAAAAGGCCAGCCGGCGGTGGACAGCATGACGGCGGCGGACCGCTGGGGAAATTTCTACAGTGCCTACTGCCCTGTCTTCGATTCGTCCGGCAATGTCGCCGGCATCGTCGGCATCGACTTTGACGCTGCCTG
>Ga0265298_10006116_pt1 | contig 14938 bp, 20 predicted proteins | sample AusTroGonzalo_MG_3_FD_193486 | JGI IMG/M metagenome (GOLD analysis project Ga0265298, IMG submission 193486) | Bovine rumen microbial communities from tropical cattle in Woodstock, Queensland, Australia - Gonzalo_01 | ecosystem: Host-associated > Mammals > Digestive system > Stomach > Rumen ... | reverse complement strand
TGTGGGACACGCGACGGCTGACGCAGGAGGCGCACTGGTTCCTCACCCGAAAGAGCGGCAAGACGGAGCTGGGCGGCGCGGTGGACTTCACCGAGGTGGGATTCCTGGGCGACGTGAACGGGCAGGCACTCATCTGCACCAACTCCAGCGAACAGAGCCAGATAGCCTACAAAGCCATCCGCGAGTTTGCCATGCAAGTCGATCCGACGTGCTCGAACCGCATGGGCGGCAAATACTTCCGCATGACGCGCAACGGACTGAACTGGCAACCCGGACACCCGATGAAAGGCGAAATCAAGTGCATGGCCGCCGGAAAGACATCAAAGGACGGTCTGTACGCCAGCGTGGTACATGCCGACGAGCACGGTCAGGCGGGCTACGTCAACGCCCACTCCGACATGCAGGCGGCAGTCGATACGTGTTGGGGCTCAACGGGTCCGCGTCGTGAAAAACTGCTGCTCCACACCACCACCGCCGGCCGGATAAAAGAAGGCCCCTACAAGACGAAGATTGAACAGGTGGAAGCATCGCTGCTGGGCGAGATGCAGTACCCCCTCGGCCAGCGCATCCGCACATCGGACGACTACTGGTGCGCCTTCCTGCTCCAGCTCGACAAGTGGGAACTGACCGACGACCTGACGAAGCTCGACGACCCCGAACTCTTCAAGAAGGTGAACCGCTCGATAGGCACCACCGTCCAGCCCACCTACTACCGCGAGCGACTGCACGAAGCGGCCACGGGAACGGAAGACACGAAGCAGGAGGTGCTGACGAAGGACTTCAATATGTGGCAGGGCTCGCGGGTGTCCAAATGGATAACGGGTGACGACATGAAGCACCTACAACGCGATATGCGCATAGACCAATGCACCGCCGACCAAGGGTGGGTAGTGTTCACTGGCCTTGACTTCTCGCTCGGCGGCGACTGGAGCGGCCCCGGATGGTTGGCAGCCCGCAAGCACCCCAGCGGACGCGGTACGGAGTTTTTTGCTGATTGCGACGTATGGATCAGCGAAGACGAGTACGAGAGCTCACCGTTGCACCCGCTCTATGAGCAATGGATAAAGGCAGGGTGGATGCACCTGTCGCCTGGCAAGACGTTCCAGCCGGAGCTATTCGTTGGCCGTCTGGACGAGCTCATCAAGAAGGGCGTGCAATTCATGTACTTCGGGTACGATAAGTACAAGTCGAAAGTGCCCATCACTGTGCTGAAGTCATACATGCAAGTGTCGCTGAACATACAGAACCCCGAACCCTACGTGCAAGTGGTAAGCCAGCTCAACTCTGAGTTCAACGGTCCCACGGAAGACCTCTACAACGCAATGATGGCACCCGTGCCGTTCATCAGCTTCAGCAACAGTCCGCTGTGGCAGTTCTGCTTTAACAACGTGGCACTGGAGATAGACAACCGCGAGAATATCCGACCGGTGAAAGCCAACCAGAGCGCGTCGTGCAAGATTGACCCGATACAGTGTATCGTGATGGCGTTAGACCTGTATGAGAGGTATGAGGGCAGTTTGCATTGAGAAAATGAAGAATGAAGAGTGAAGAGTGAAGAATTTTCGCTCTTCGCTTTTTTTGTTTGAACACGAATGAAACGAATTATGAGAAAAGCAAAGATAACAGGCTGTGTGGTTGAGACGGCAGACATCGAACTGACCAAAGCGGCCATTGGTGTAGGATTCAAGGTGGGCAGATATGAGCGATATGCGCATGTGGTGTTCCCAATCGAAACAGTGAAAGAGAACATCGACAGCAACATCAATACAAAGAGCGAAATACTCATGGAATACCTCATGAAGTATGTCCGCCAGGAACTGGAAGATTGGAATGAGGGAGACACCGACACCACCGACCTCGAAAACATTATGCGCTTGAAAATGCCATTCCTGATTCGCAAGGCGGTGAATTATGAATTTGGCACAGAACCAATAAAGAAGAATTATGAAGAACGAATACAAAAAGAAAAAAGGCGAGACGCTGGGTAAGTGGGTAGAGCGGCTGTCGAAGGATGTGCTGTGGCAGCAACTCGAACCGCACGACATACAAGAGATTCTGCATGAAGTCAGCGTCACATCCTACACTGAGGGCGTACATAAAGCATGGGGATAAAATCACAAATTTAACGAATTTATAAGATTATGAACAGACAAGAAATTGAAAAGAAGGTCAACGACATTCTGGTTGACAAATTGGGAGTCGATTACGACGAAGTGAAGAACGAAGCAAAGTTTGAGGATGACCTTGGCGGTGATTCGCTCGACTGTGTGGAGTTGGTAATGGAGTTTGAGCATGAGTTCGGCATCAGCATCAAGGATGAGGATGCCGAAAAGTGCGAGACAGTCAAGGACATGTACGACTTAGTGGAGCAAGCACTATGAGTAAGTTCTTAGGCAGACAACGCAGGGTGCCAGGGCTGAGCATGTTCAGCCTTGACACTTCGACGGGTGAGATTACGAACCTCGGCCAAGATTGCAAGCGCATCGACGTGAAGCCTGGTTGCTTCTATCGTCAGGCTCTCAATCGTAAGAACTTCGTGCGAAAGCTCATCAAGGAAGGTATTATCAAGGTTGTACCAAAACCAAAGGAGGAGGACAGACTATGAACAATGCAGACAGATTTATTCTTGCCGTGACACTCGGCATCATTATGATGTGCGTATTTATCATAGAGCGACGTGTGGCACTATTGAACAATACCATATCGCTGCGTGACTCGACTATCCTCAGAATGCAGAAGCATGACGGATTCCGCGACAGCATCATGTGGTGCCACATCGAGCAAACGGATAGTATGCACATTGAAGCTATTCGACAAATAATGAATCACTAAACGCACAGCTATGAGCAAGAGCGGAAGCAAACGACCGACATGTGCAAGGTTATGGACGGCACAGAAAGGACGGCACGTTACGGTATCGACAAAGATAACGAGAGAGGAATACGAGCGGTTCGCGGCTATTTTGAAGGCAAACCGAACAAACAAAAATGAGGTCTTGAAAATGTTTATCCGCTCATACATTAACAACTTTACATAAACCCTTTGCACCAAACGTAAAAAGGAGTGCCAAGACAAATTGAAGGACAACGGATAATGGCATCTGGGCGCGGTTTTTTACTCAACAATTACTATTACTCAACAATTTATTCAGTAAATATGAAAGAGATTGGACTTACATTTTTAGGATGCCTGCTGATATGCGGCATATTGATAGGTCTTGCTACCTATGCGGATAATGTGTGGAAGATTACATCTGAGGCGAAAGCCAAAGACCCCACATATATAGAACCACCCAGACACAACCTTATATCGGGCAAAGGTATGGCGGGATTCTATCAATACCACGATCCCGACTGCGAGCTTTGCCGCAAGGACAGACGTAAAGAGATAGAACATATTGTGGACTCAATGTTAAATATCAGAACCCTTAACCCTGAACCATGAACCGTGAACCAAAAATGTACAAGGCACTGCTCCAATTAATGATTGAGAAGGATATAGCATTGCCAAAGGCGGCAAGCATCCTCTGGCAGTGGAAGATATGGGAGGAAGCAAAGGAGGAGGAGATGTACGGCATCGCACGCGGTGCAGGACTCGATGCCCAAGCCCACCTCCACAAGGTAGCTGAGATGCACCGCCTCCAACTCGAACACTACATGGTAGTGGCCAATATCGACGATGAGATGGTGGCGGCGATAGTCCGCCACCCTCATTGAGCATTGAACATTGAACATTGAACATTATTTTTTTAAACATAAGAATATGAACAAACCAGAAAAAGCGTACAAGGGATGTGGATGGACAGCCATCGCCATACTCCTGCTAATGATTGCATGGCTGATTGTCGGGGCTGCAAAATGAAAGGAGTCTGACTATGATAGTAGATACAATGACGCATGCGGAGGTGTATGCGGAGCTGGCGAAGGAGCGCGAAGCGATAACAACCTGGTGGAGGCACCAGTTAGAATCTGAGCGGCGTAGGGCGATAAAATGCAAGAAGTTCCCATTGGAGATATTCAGGGACTACACCTCGACAAGGAAGAACAGGTATATGTTCTACAGCCGTGTGTTCGACAAGCGAATGCGCTATATCCTGACGGGTGTATGTGTGATAAGGCTGGCACCGGAAGGACTGACGGCATACACTACATGGCTGGGTGACCAGCGGCTGATCCGTCCGATGGTGCTCACACCCCACATGTTGAGGCGTTATGCCGAGCGTGCGAAGGTGCAGAAGACAGGCTCTGAGCTGATGAAGCATTACTTTACACATAATCCGCACGGGGCGGACTCGCACAATAACCGCGTAGTCGGTCGTTCTGTACGATGGAACGGTGAGGAGCACCAGTCTTGCTGTGTGGAGGAGGGTATATTGCTTGGGCAGGTGGTTGGCGACATCTACATCGTTCGCACCTTCATCACCTACGACATGTGCACCGGCCATCAGCAGCAGGAGTTCGAGGCTAAGCGCAAGGAGATACTGAGCGGAAGAGATATGTACAACAAGATAATAGGATTCTATTTGTAGGACCTATGATTGACCCCCTCCAGACCTCACCAAGTGGGAGGGGAGTAATCCCATGAGGTAATAATGACTGATATATGTGTAATAAACCATAAACATTAAGCGATATGAGTAAGAAGACATTCAACCTGATTGTAGGTATTCTGACGGCAGCCAGTACCGCCGCCGTAGCAATCGTGACCAGTGTAGGCCCCGAGAAGGCCGCCATCATCAACAGCTCCATTACCATTGCCGTTGGTGCAGTGATTGAGATTTGCAGCCTCTTTACCAAGGAGGAGGAGAAGAAGTAGGAATAGCATCTTCTGTCATTTGTAGATGTTAATAACTTTGCGGGAAAGTCGAATCGGGGATACGCCAAGAAGCACCGTATGATACTTCCCGTTTTTAAAATCATGAGATAACATGAACTTGGAAATCGACAAATATACTAAGGCGCAGGAGCACAAGGCCAAGGAAAGACTGGGGTGCCTGGGCAGTATGCTGATATTGGTAGCCATAGTGATTATTCTGCTGTTCTGTTACGGTTGCACTACCACCAGGTATGTTCCAGTCATTGAGCACCGCACAGATACCGTTCAGATCACCCGCCAGCAGCGCGACAGCATCTGGCTGCATGACAGCATCTATATGCACGAGTACATGCAGGGCGATACCACATTCATCCTGCGCGACCGCTGGCATACCAAGTACATTGAGAGTATCAGTCACGATACCACATATATCAGCAAGCGCGATACCATCCCCTGCCCCTACCCCGTGGAGGTGGAGGTGGAGAAGCAGCTGACATGGTGGCAACGATTCCGAATCAAGATGGCTAACTACATCATGATTGCTTTGCTGATATGGGGCGTGGCATGGGGTATAAAACTATATTGGAAGAAGTTCCTTTGAGCCTTTTTCACATGGCGGCATTGCCGCAAGTGGTAAACCCGTGCAACAAAAATAAGAGATTATTAGAACGTATTAATACTTATAATTATGTCTAAGCAATCTAAAATCGTAAGGAGTGAACAGGCAGATGAACATCGCACTTACCTGTTATCGCGTATCACATTCGCAGTATGCTTTTTCGTATCGGTGGGGCTGATTGTGGGCGGCTTCTTTGTCCCACCAATGGGCATTATTGATGGCTCTGTTTTAAAAGCCGTCGGTGAACTTTTACTGTTCCCTACCCTCTTATATGGTTTTCGAGCGATAGAACTTGGCCTGACCATTAAGTTCCAGAAGGGGGAAACGAGTATAGAAATCCACCGTGAAGAACAAGATGAAGACTAATTAACTTATAAACCCAAAAACTAATAAACTATGGAACTATACAGAAGAGGCAGCACCGGACAGATGGTGCGAGAGATTCAGAAGGCCCTGCACCTGATGCCCGACGGCATCTTCGGTGCAATTACGGAAGAGGCAGTGCGCAAGTGGCAGGCAGCCAACGGACTAACGGCTGACGGCATCGTGGGGGTTAAGACGCTGCTGAAGCTCATACCCCAGCGGATAAAGAAGAGCAAACGGACGATTACCGACATTATTATACACTGCACGGCTACACGTTCATGGCAGGACTACAGTGCCGACGATATACGCCGTATGCACAAGGCGCAGGGCTGGGCAGACATCGGCTATCACTATGTGGTACGCCTGGACGGAACGATAGAGAACGGCCGCGATGTTGACAAGATAGGTGCCCACGTGAGCGGGCATAATGCTAATAGCATAGGTGTAGTATATGTTGGTGGCCTGGATAATCAGGGCAAGGCGAAGGACACAAGGACGGAGAATCAGAAGTGCGCACTACTGAATCTGCTTATGGACTTGCGCAAGCTCTACCCAAAGGCTAAGATAAGCGGGCACCGCGACTTCTCCCCCGACAAGAACGGCGACGGGATTATTTCTCCGGATGAATTTATCAAGGAATGCCCCTGCTTCGATGCGGCGGCGGAATTCAGACGTATATGATAGCAACCAGATATTCATAGCAAGTGTTTAATGATTTTTCGGATGGAAGGCCCTGCGCAGTGATGCGCGGGGCTTTTTTGTCTCGGTAACCTTAAACCGCTGTTTCGGTGGGATAATAGAAACAAAAAAATACAAGATATGAAATTCCTTACGTTAAAAGAGATTAAGGAGCAGTGCCGCATAGAACCGGACTTCACGCTGGAGGACACGCTGCTTACGGCCTACGGCGGTGCGGCGGAGAATGCGCTGCTGCGTGTATGTAACCGCACATACGATGACCTGCTGGAGAACTTCGGAGAAGACGACGGAGAGGGCGGCAAGGTAGTACCGACGGACTTCCGTCTGGCAGCCCTGATGCTGGCCAAGCATCTGTACGAACATAGCGGCCCGACGGAGAATGTGCCCATCTATATGGTGCCTTACTCGATAGGCTTTATGGTTAAGCCGTTTATACGGTTAGTCACGTTAATTGAATCATAGTATTAACATATTAATAAGAGTCAGAATTATGTTAGATTTTATTATCACTCAGACGGATGCGCAGTTGCAAGCCATCCTGAACAAGATTCAACCGTTGGCCGAGTCCAACGATATGGCTACATTAGGCTTCGGCTACGGCGTATGTATCACTGATGCCGGTGACGGTGCCAAGACTGTTTCGATCCCCAACTACATCCTTCAGAAGAACGCTCCTGTTAGCGTTCAGTTCAGTCATCCCATCAACACCGACGGGGCTACGCTTAACATCAATGCACGTGGTGCCAAGCCAATCTATGTGGCAGGTTCTGCCTTGCAAGGCGGACTGGTAAAGGCCGGATGCACGGTTACGTTTGTGTATGACGGCAGCCACTATAACATTGTTGCCATCGAGGGGCTGGAGCGTCCGTCCAGCCAGAGCGACCTGTTCGTTGATATGGGATTGCCAAGCGGCCTGATGTGGGCTAAGCGAAACATAGATATTTCGCAGCCCGACGGATTCGCCGCCAGCGAGTATCAGTACGAGTGTACGTTCTTCTCGTGGGGTAATACCGAGGGTCACAACCCAACCAGTACCTCGGCATTCGATTACAACTGGGGAAGTGCGAACGACGGTCCCTACACCGAGACACCCGGCTCTAAGCTAACAGCCAATGCCGGACTGAGCCACGATGCGGCAAGAGCTATTCTTGGCAGTCCCTGGCGTGATCCATCAACGGATGATTTTGCCGAGCTGTTTGCCAACATTGACTTCATCGACTACAACGGTGACGTAATACCAAGTGCTCAGACCAACAAACTGACAACAATGGGTCCCAACCACATCCAGGGCATACGACTGAGGTCTAAGATTAACGGTAACATCATTTTCTTCCCCTGCTCAGGCTACGGCTACGGCCAGTCGTGGAGCAATCGCGGTTCGGACGGCTACTACTGGTCTCGCAGTCTCGGCTCGCAGACGAACGGCAGGGGCCTGAGCTTCTACTCAGGCGGAGTCAACCCGCAGGACTACGGCAGTCGGTTCTACGGCTTCGCTCGCAGGGCGGTGCAGTAACTGGTCTTAACCCTTCCCGTATAGTTCTTGTCGCTCCAGCAGGCGGAAGCCTGCAAAAGCGGCAAGAACGGAGAAGCGGCAACAAGAAAAGAAGAAAAAGCGGATGGCAAAAATAGCAGACGTACTACAGACAGAGCGCAACCGACAAGCACCGACGGAGTGGAACAAGATACACATCTTCCAGATGGGCGATTTCTATCGCGCATACGAATGGTCTGCCTGGCTCATCGTTGCAATTACGTATAACGATAAGGTGCGAAAGGCAACGCGCGACCGCAAACCGTTAAAGGAGAGCAAGAAGGCACTCGCCACAACAGGCGAAGAATTCTGCTTCGTCGGATTCCCGATTAAGTCTGTAGAGAAGTTCATCCCGACACGGCTTGACTTCGATTCGGTAGAGGACAAACACATCGTCATCACAATCGAACTGCCAACGCCGCAGGACGGATCGGAGGTGACATACGAGCGTCTGAATGAGGCATTCGCAAAATGGAAAGCTGGCATACCGATATCGACGAAGGAAGACACCATCGACGAGAACGGCAATAAGAGGCCACCGAAGCCTAATCCAGCAAAGACACAACCCGCCACCACATCGGCTACCGCTGTCACCGGCCAGCCAACGGGCGGCGGCATCCTCTCACAGATTATGGCATACAGACTGGAGATGCACACCGACAATGACAACCGTCAGTTCATAGCCAGCCTACAACAGTTGATATTAAGTATTTTATAACCCTATTAAAAACCAAAAAGAGTGTGGCAGTGTCACCGGCAGAGGCGCAGGGTTAAGACCAGTTCAAAGGTCGCCCGTCATACCTCCGTAGGAGGCGTGAAAAAACAAAGACATGCAGCGGCTTCCGCCTCATAGATTCCGCAGCACCAGTCGTACTAAGGTGGCGACCGACTCCAAAGCACGCCCCAGGATTTCTTCCCCTGCTCAGGCAACGGCAACGGCCAGTCGTGGAACAATCGCGGTTCGAACGGCAACTACTGGTCTCGCAGTCTCAACTCGCAGACGAACGGCAGGAACCTGAACTTCAACTCAGGCGGAGTCAACCCACAGAACAACAACAATCGGTTCAACGGCTTCGCTCGCAGGGCGGTGCAGCACTCATCATCCCAAAGGCTTCGATTCTCCTAACAGGCGACATGATGAAAGCCACACTCTTTTTTTTCTCAACTATGACAGAACCATCACAAACAGGTTACACGCTTACACGGCAGCAGCTGCTCTACGACCTATATGTGGCTTATTACGATGCAGCACGCCATAAGCATAAGATGTCGTATGTGCAGAAGTTCGAGTCGAACCTGGCAGAGAACCTGAACGAGTTGTGTGATGATCTGCTTACACGGCGATACGAGGCGCAACCGTCGAAGTGCTTTCGTTGTCACCTATCCCAAGAAGCGCGAGGTGTTCGCTGCCATGTTCCGCGACCGCATCGTGCACCATCTCTACTTCCGCTATACCCACCAGCTCTTTGAGCGCACCTTCATTGCCGATTCCTATTCCTGCATCGAAGGACGCGGTACTCACTACGGCATCAGCCGACTGCGCCAGCATATCCGCGAGGCTTCGCACAACTGGCAGGAGAAAGCCTATGCCATGAGTCTTGACATTCGCGGCTACTTCATGCACATCAACCGTAAGAAACTGCTACGGATAGCCACCGACAGCCTGAAGAAGATGAGCACCCACCGCGTAGGCATGGGCGAAGACATAGAAGGCATCCCCAGCGGTGTGCTGCTGACACCTGCAACCACATGGGCAGACATACGCGACTTCGGATTTATCCTGTGGCTCACAGAGCAGATAGTGATGCTCGACCCGATGGCTAACTGCCAGATAGTGGGCGACCTGTCAGACTGGAACGGAATAGACCATGCCAAATGTATGCGCTTTGCATCCCCAGGTGTAGCCCTCCCAATCGGCAACCTCACCTCCCAACTCTTCAGTAATGTGTATCTGAATATCTTCGACCAATTCATCAAGCGGCTCATTCGCTGCCGGCACTATGGCCGCTATGTGGATGATAGCGTGCAGATAGACCCCGACCGCCAGTGGCTTATCAGTCAGGTGCCGCGAGAACGTGAGTTCCTGGCCGACGAATTAGGCTTGCAACTCCACATGGGTAAACTGCACATCCGCGAGGTGCATCAGGGCGTGGAGTTCTTAGGCGCATTCCTGAAACCATATCGCGACTATGTGAGCCGCAAGACCTTCGAGCGTATGACCGCCCGGTTGCAACAACTTGACTTACAAGATGAGGAACGCGCCCGGCGCACCATCGACTCCTATATGGGCATACTTAGCCACACGTCAAGCTACCGTATGGCGCAATCTGTCGGGCTTGGTAATCCCCAAGCGGCATAATGCACGATATGCAGATAGTATTCACTAACCAAAAAATACGATTATGAAACAGAAAACGCAAGGAACTGTGGCAGGATATGCGCCACTACGTGACGAAGGCTCTCAGATCATCATCGGCTACGGACTAAGCCAGGTATCGGAAGACCTTTATGAATGGTTCGAGATATGTCTTCCCAAGAAGCAGACGGCACAGCTGTCAATACAGGTTGTCAGGGATGCCATCATTGCCGACATCAATGCCCGCACAGACGAGCAGATCGTGGCAGGCTTCGTCTGGACTCCCGCATCAGGTGCCGACCCTGTACCTGTATGGCTGAGTCAGGAGAACCAGTTCAACTTCAAGAGTGCCTACGACCTGGCCGTACAGAAGGAAGGCGCAACATTGCCCGTAACCTTCAAGATGGGCGAGGATGCCGAGGGTAATCCAGTATATCATACCTTCGAGGATATGGCAGACGCGGAGGACTTCTACGTGAAGGCCGTTGCACATATCAACCAGAAGCTGGCCGACGGATGGGCAGAGAAGGACTCTCTCGACTTCAGCCCATACGAACAGGCCCTGGCAGACATTCAGCCAGCTGCTCCGGCTGAAGAGGAATCCCCTAAGAAAACAACCCGTAAAAAGTAAACAGACATGGCAACAATCAAAGGACAGAACCTTAGAATCTTTGTAGGCGAGCGGCCCATTGCCGCCGCCTTGCAATGCGACCTGAATGCGCAGCTGAACGTCACCCCATACTCTACCAAGGACGATGAGGGCGACTTCACCAGGCTGGTTGTTGCCAGTCTTGTGTGGAGCCTGCATTCCAACGCCGTAGTGACGAACGACGACGAGGAGGACGCTATCGGTGCCGTTGATCTTATGGACATGATAGGCCAGCACGTAAGCGTTCAGCTGAACACAGCCGGAGGCGATAAGAACCGCGAGACATCTGGCAGTCTGCTGGGTGGTGAGGCCATTATCAGCGACGTACAGATAACAGCGCAGAACCGCCAGCGCACCGTCTATGATGTAACGCTGACGGGAGTTAAGAACATGCTTATTAACATCAGTCCGGTGAAGACCGCCGACAGCCACTACATCATCACTGCCGACAATCACCGCGTCTGTGTATCAGTAGCCTAAGCCTATGCCGACAGGATTCACATCAGGAATGCGCAACCACCGCGTGACGATTCTCAACAAGGTGCAGCCCTCCGAGCGGCAGTTTGGTGAGAAGACGGGCTACCGCAGGGACGGCTCGCTATGGTCAAGCTATGAGTTCTCGAAAGGCACCAAAGCACTCCGCGAGGGTGCTCTGGATGCCTACGACAGTGTCATCTTCCGCATGAACTTTTCGGCCAACGTCACCATCACCCGCGAGTCGCTGATTGAGTGCGAAGGCAAGGTGTATCAGGTGCAGTCGCTCAACAGCGACAAGCGCGAGAACAAAATCATCATCCGTGCAACGGAGATGACCACACAGGTGACAATTATAGAGCCTACGCCAGAACCCGAACCGACTCCGACACCAACGCCTGACCCTGAGCCTACGCCCGACCCAGAACCTACACCAACTCCGAACGATAACGAAAACGAAAGCGAATGAAAAAGACTATTTGTATAGTGCATTACAACACGCCGGAGCTGACGAAGGCGGCGGTGCTATCCATCAGGAAACAGGGTGGAGGGGACTATCGCGTGGTCATCTTTGAGAACTCGTGCGATGCTAAGCTGGCGCACGGTGAGAGCCGTGAGGCGAGGCCGTTCCCGACGGATATGCCGGGCGTGGAAATTATCGACAACAGCAAGGGGCAACTGGTGGACTTCGACGCAGAACTGGCGAAGTGGCCACGGAAGCGAAACGACGTGGAAAGCCGCTCGGCTCACTTTGGCAGCGCGAAGCACATGATGAGCGTGGACTGGCTGGTGCAGAATATGGACGCGCCCTTCATTCTCTGCGATTCGGACATTCTGCTGAAGCAACCCATCGACGATATGTTTGACGAGACGGTGACAGCCGTGGGACACGTTGACAACGGATGGCAGAACCCGGAGGGCGTGCAGCGGTTGGTGCCGTTCCTTTGCTACATCAATGCGCCTGAGTGCCGCAGGCTTGGCATCCACTACTACGACGGTGGCCGCTGCTGGGCTATCCTGAACGGCAAGAAGAACTGCTGGTATGACACGGGTGCCTCGTTCCTTGAAGACATCCGCAACAACCCCGAAGGCACGTTGAGACAGGTGAACATCATCGAAAGGATTGAGCACCTTTGGAGTGCATCGTGGAAGAAAGAGAAGGAAGCCGAGGGCCGTATGTGGCTCAATAAGCACGCCGATCTGTGGAAGCCGTCGCCCAGTCAGTTGGGTATCAAGAAGGTGGCCATCTGTGCTATTGCCCGTCAGGAGAACCGCTACATCTGCGAATGGCTGGACTACTATAAGAGCATTGGTGTGTCGAAGGTGTTCCTCTACGACAACTATCACCAGGGTGAAGAGCGGCTCATCGACGTGGTGCAGCCGTATGTGGATAGCGGCTTTGTGGAACTGAACGACTACCACGACCGCGAGTTTGCGCAGTGCCCTGCCTATAACGACTGCTACAACCGCCACGGACATGAATATGCGTGGATAGGATTCTTCGATATTGACGAGTTCCTGAGATTCGACGGCAATGACATCGAGGAGTTCATGGAGCGATACACGGCGGGCAGTGTGCTGCTGGTGAATTGGCGACTGATGACGGACAACGGCCTCGTACACTACGACCCGCGACCAGTGCAGGAGCGATTCACGGAGGCCATGCCGGTGAATCAGCATGTGAAGTATGGCTTCCCCGAAAACCGCCACATCAAGAGCATGGTGCGCGGTGGGCTGTCGGCCATGTCGTTCACGGGTCACAATCCGCACTGCCCCAACAAACCGAACCTCTATTGCATCAACGCACAGGGCAAGCGCACCGAACAATGTGCCTTTGCCGATATTGACCATTCGCTCATTTGGCTCGACCACTACTGGACAAAGACCGCCGAGGAATGGGTGAACGTGAAACTCTCTCGCGGTTATCATGGTGACACGCTCTACACGCAGCAGATCATCCAGCAGAACGACCGCAATTTCTTCTCGGTAAACAAGCGGACTGCCGAGAAAGAGGAAATGATGCGTCCGCTGATATTCAGACAACCACAAACAGAACGAATTATGGAACATATCGCAAAGACGGCGCAGGGCAGTGAGCAATGGCGACTGACTGCTGAGAACGGCTGGCTGCTGAAGAGCAAGCTGAGTGGCAAGACCTACAAGACCATCGACACCCGCGACTTGAAACGCTGGGAGGCTGTGGAAGACCCCGATTTCGTGAAGCCAGCACCGAAGGCAGAGAAGCCTGCCGTAGAACCGACAGGAACGGTGGCTGCTGAAACCGCTGGTAAACCCCAGACAAGAAAACGCACGAATAGAAAAGGCAAATAGTTATGGAAATATTCGGAACTAACATCTTCGGAGGCCATAAGCGCGAGAGCCTGACACCGCAGCAACAGGCGGGGGCAGGCATCCCCGTGACGACCGACCCGCAGCATCCGACCAACAAATCGGACGTGAAGGGCGGCTCGTTCGAGGAGCGCATTGTGTCGGCCCGTCATCCGCGAGTGGCATTGACCGTCTCGGCGGTCTATCGTGCCGTGGAACTGAGGGCGAAGACCATCGGGCAGATGCAGATGCAATACCAGGTGCGCGACCGTGAGGGCGGCAACTTCGTGATGGAAGTGCAGAAGCCTCGCGGCGGAAACGTATCATTCGGCACCCGTCTGAACTATCTGTTGCAGGTAGAGCCCAACCCCATGATGTCGGCGCAGTCGTTGTGGGAGCAGGTGACGGTGAACCGTCTGATGCTGGGCAATGGATTTGTGTATATCGAGCGCGACGAGCTGGGCGAGCCGAAATACCTGTGGCTGGCAGAGTGTGGCGGTTACAACCTCGGTACGAACACCTACGTCATCACCTACATGGGCGACAAGGGCATCGTAAAGAATAAGATTGTACCGCGTGAAGACGTGCTGCACTTCCCGAACACCTACCGCGAGCGCAACGGCTTCTGGGGGCTCTCGACGCTCCGCTTTGCCTTCGACACGCTGAGTCTGATCAAGACCGAGGGCCGTCTGGCTCTCGAAACGGCTGCGAAGGGTGGCCGCGTGAAGGGTTTTATCAGCGAACAGGCTCCGGCATCCGGCTATTCGCCCATATCGCAGGGCATGTTCGACCCCAAACAGATGCAAGACTATGCCAAGGAAATCAACGAAAAGGTATATCAGCAAGACATCGTGGCACTGCGTGGGCTGGAGAAGTTCCAGAACCTGAGCCTTTCGGCGCAGGACATGCAGATGATAGAAATTTTGGGCATTTCTCAGGACGACGTTAGTAGGTTTTTCGCCACACCGCGCCCGCTGCTGATGATGGACACCAACTCGCACTACACCACCTACACCAACGCCACGATGGAGTACCTGAGCCGCACGATTGCGCCCGACGGTGCCGAGATGGAGGCCGAGTGCTTCCGCAAGCTGCTCTCCA
>Ga0265298_10006115_pt1 | contig 14942 bp, 6 predicted proteins | sample AusTroGonzalo_MG_3_FD_193486 | JGI IMG/M metagenome (GOLD analysis project Ga0265298, IMG submission 193486) | Bovine rumen microbial communities from tropical cattle in Woodstock, Queensland, Australia - Gonzalo_01 | ecosystem: Host-associated > Mammals > Digestive system > Stomach > Rumen ... | reverse complement strand
CCGAGAAAACCAAGATTGCCTATACCTACGATATCACGGATGCCTATAAGAAGGCCGCCGGTGCGGAAAATGTCCTTTCGGCCCAGGTGACGCCCGGCTGGTGGGCCGACAAGATTGTCACGCCCAACGGCCATGACGGCATGGTGGGGCACAAATGTGCCTTCCGCGCCGTGCCGGAGCTCCAGTTTGCCGATGGCAGCACCTCCCTTTTCGGCACCGGTCCCGACAACTGGCTTGCCGGTATCGCCGGTCCGGTGACCCATGCCGCCATCTTTGACGGCGAGGTGTACGACGCCCGCATCCCGGCCGGATTCCTGACGCCGGAAAAACTCGCCGCGCCGGAGGTGAACACCGAGTTCGGCGGGGAGATTGTCCCGACGGCCGGGGCCGAGATCTGTCTTCGCAACGACCTGGCCATGAAGCCCGTGGAGGCCTATGTGTGGAAGGAGATTGACGGCGCTAAGGACGAGGAATACGGCACCGTGGTCAAGCTGCGCTCCTATACGGAGGAGATGGAGGTCCACGAAGGCGAGACGCTGGTGGTGGACTTCGGCCAGAATGCCGCCGCCATTCCTGCCTTCGAATTCAAAGCCGCCGAGGGAACGGTCCTCACCTGTCTTCCCGGCGAGATCCTCAACGACGGAAACGGGGCCCGGAGCCGCGGCATGGACGGTCCCGAGGGCAGCGTGCACCGCACCAACCTCCGTTTCCATGACGACTGCTTCATTCTCCAGTACACCTTTGGCGCAGACAAAGGCTATGTGAGCTACCAGCCCCAGTGCACCTTCTTTGGCTACCGCTTCGTTTCCATCACGGCCAGCGGCGACGTCAAGATCCGGAAAATCCGTTCCATCCCGGTCACGTCCATTGCCGCCGCCCTGGAGACCGGCACCCTCACCACCGGGAATGCACTCATCAACCAGCTCATTTCCAATACCGTCTGGGGCCAGCGCTCCAACTACCTGTCGGTCCCGACCGATTGCCCGCAGCGCAACGAGCGCCTGGGCTGGACGGCCGATACCCAGGTGTTCACGGAGACGGGAACCTTCTTTGCCAATACGGATGCCTTCTTCCATAAATGGATGCGGGACATGCGGGATTCCCAAGGGGAATGCGGCGGCTTCCCGGGCGTAGCGCCCTTCGGCCAGTATGGCTCCGGCATCGAGCATCTCATGCGCCTGGGCTGGTCCGATGCCAGCATCATCGTGCCCTGGACCGTGTGGAAGCAGTTTGGCGACACCGCCATCGTCGAGGAAAACTGGGAGGCCATGAACCGCTTCATCACGCGGGTGAACGATACCCGCTATGACCACTATGCCAATATCGTGGAGAACGGCAACTACCAGTGGGCCGACTGGCTCAGCTACGAGCCCCTGGAGAGTTGCAGCCACCGCTGCCATACCCCCAAGGATGCCAACGGAAACCGGGAGGTGGTGCCGGACGCCATCGCCTATTGGAACTACCTGGGGGCCTGCTACTGGGCCCTGGACGCTTCCCTGATGCGGGATATGGCCGCAGGCACCGGAAAGGATGCCGCTCCCTACGAGGCCATGTTGGCCGATGCCCGGGCCTACATCCGGACGCAGTTCATGACCCCGGAGGGCCTGTTCAAGACCGAAGTCCTCAACAGCATGCAGACGCCGGCGCTGTTCGCGCTGAAGCTGGACGTGGTGGACGGCACGGTGCGCGAAGAGATGATTGCCCGCCTCCGGGAGAACTTCGCCCAGCACGACGGCTGTCTCCAGACCGGCTTCCTGGGTACCTCCATCCTCATGCAGACGCTCACCGATAACGGCATGGCCGACATTGCCTGGGATCTCCTTTTCCAGCGCAAGAACCCCAGCTGGCTGTATAGCGTGGATAATGGCGCCACCACCATCTGGGAGCGCTGGAACAGCTATACTCTGGAAAGCGGCCTGGGTCCCAAGGGCATGAACAGTTTCAACCACTATGCCTATGGCTGTGTGTGCCAGTGGATTTGGGAAACGGCGGCCGGCATGGCGGCCGATCCGGCCCAGCCCGGCTTTAAGCACATCATCATGCGCCCCGTCCCGGATAAGCGCCTGGGCAGCCTGGACGCGGTGTATCACAGCGCCGCCGGCACCATCAAGAGCGCCTGGAAGTATGACGGCGATGTGTGCAACTGGACCTTCACCATCCCCGACGGCGCCTCGGCCACCGTCACCCTTCCCGGCCAGACCGAGTCGCGGGACTACGCCCCCGGCACCTACACGCTGCAGCTGTAGCTAGTAGCGGGTGCGGATGGTCAGGCTTTCCTCGCGAAGGCCGGGGGAGGTGGCGTGGAGAAGGATTTTCCCGGCCTGGGCCGATGAGGACTGCACGATGACGGTGAGCTGGCCGTTGAAAGCGTGCATCCGGGGCTCCTGGAAGGGATCCGTGCACGTGGGATCCCCGTTGGCGCAGGCGCGGAAGGAGCCGGGGCCGCTCACTTCGAAGGAGACTTCATTACAGGCCAGGGGGCACAGGTTGCCCGCTGCGTCCACGATGCGCACGGTGACATAGGCCAGGTCTTCGCCATCGGCCTGCAGGCGGCGGCCGTCGTAGTCCAGCCGGATGCCGGCGGGCTCACCGGCGGTGCGCACGCAGACGGTATCGCGTGGCAACCCCGCATCGGACAGGGACACGGCCCGGAGTTCTCCGGGCTGGAAAGGCACGTCCCAGCGCAGCCGGTAACGGGATTCCACCTCTTCCAGGCGGTCGCCCCGGGTCTTTTTCCTGGGCGTTACTTTGGTCTTTACGCCCAGGCTCTCCCCGTTGAGGAAAAGTTCGGCCGACGGGGCGTCGGTATAGACATAGACCGGGACCACGTCGCCGGCGGCCCAGTTCCAGTGGGGGAGCAGGTGCAGGGTATGTTCGGAGGTGTTCCAGACGCTCCGGAAAAGGTAATAGCGGTCTTTGGGAATGGATGCCAGATCCACAATGCCGAACATGGAACTGTGGTTGGGCCAGTGGTCGTCCTCGTAGGGCGTGGGTTCGCCCAGGTAGTCGAAGCCGGTCCAGACAAACTGGCCCAGGGCCCAGGGATAATCCTCGTGCATCGCAAAGTCGCAGTCCGGGGTGTTGGACCATCGGCAGGCCTCCAAATCGTAGGAGGAGCACTGCTGGTCCGGGCTCAGGACCATGTCCCGCGTCTTGACGGCGGGCAGGTGATATACCCCGCGGGAACTGATGGTGGAGCCGCTCTCCACGCCCAGGATGGAACGCGGGCCGATGGCTTTTTTCAGCTCCGGGAACTTCCAGGGATGATAATTGACGCCAATAACGTTGAAGGCATCCTGCCACTCCTGCTGCAGGAAGCGGTGCCACATGTGCATCCCCACCGTAACCGGGCGGGTAGGGTCTTCCCGGTGGCAGATGGCCGTGAGGTATTGGGCTTCGGCCAGGCCTTCCTTCGGGTTGTCCTTCACCTGGCACACCTCGTTGCCTGTGCTCCATAGGATCACGCTGGGATTGTTGCGGAAACAGCGGATCATGCCCGTGAGGTCCTTGTCGGCCCACGCGTCAAAGTATTGGTGATAGCCGTTTTCGCATTTGGCGCTTTTCCATTCGTCAAAGGCCTCTACCATCATCATAAAGCCCATCTCGTCGCAGAGCTGCACCAGTTCCGGGGCGGGCTGGTTATGGGAGGTACGGATGGCGTTGCAGCCCATGTCTTTGAGGATCTGGAGCTGATGCCTGAGGGCCGGTACGCTCACGGCGGCGCCCAGCGGGCCCAGGTCATGATGCAGGCACACGCCCTGGAATTTCGTGGGCTTTCCATTCAGGAAGAAGCCCTTTCCGTCGATGAATTCGGCCTTGCGGATGCCGAAGGAGCGGGTGTATTCGTCGGTTTTGACGCCGTCGGCATAGACGGTGGTGATGGCCTGGTAGAGGTTGGGTGTCTCCGGGGACCAGAGGGCGGGGGTGTCGATGGTGAGATGCCCGGTCAAGCCGTCACCCCCGACCTGATCGGGGGTCTGTGCGACGACGCGGCCTTGGCTGTCCAGCACCACCGTCTTCACCGTAATCGCCTTCCCCTCACCCCCTTCCACGGTCGTCTCTATCTGCACCGTGGCCTGGCTGGCCGATACCTCGGGGGTGGTGATGCGTGTGCCCCAGACGGGAATATGGACCGGGTTGGTGAGGATCAGATGCACGTTGCGGTACAATCCGGCGCCGGGATACCAGCGGGAACTCTCGGGAAGGTTCTCCAGCCGCACGGTCACCGTGTTCTTGCCCGGCATGACCGCATCGCTCACATCCACCGGCACCGCGCTGTAGCCATTGGGCCAAGCGTAAAGTTCCTTTCCGTTTACATACACGGTGGCATGACTCATGGCTCCGTCGAACAGGAGCGTGGCTTTTTTTCCTTCCGGGACAAAGAATGTGGTGCGATACCAGCCGGTGCCCACCCAGGGCAGGCCGCCGGTATAGCCGGGCTTCCAGGGGTCGTTCTCCGGCGAGAATGCCCCGGTGATGGCCCAGTCGTGCGGGATGCGTACGCGGGTCCAGGCTTCGCCTTCCCGGCGGAATTCCCAGTCGGTGAGGAGGGTCTCCCGTCTCGGGGAGGTGTGCTCGGCCAGGTGCGTGACCTGGAGACCCCCGATCAGGTCGGGGGTGACGGCTCCGTCATGCCCGGCTTTTCCGTCATGCCCGGCTTGACCGGGCATCTCCACGAGAACCTCCCGGGTCTCTCCCGGCATCAGGTTGAAACTGTTGTCGGAGAAACGCTTCACCCCGGGGGCGGAGAGCCAGACGTAGTAGGCAGGCTTGTCGGTGGTCAAGGACACCACCCACTGGCCATTCCGCCGGAAGGTCCGGGCCGATACATGGGCGTCGGGCACGTCCTTGAGCTCCGGGATAGGGGAGGGCTGCAGGGGGGCATCGGCCGCAAAAACGCGCTTGAGGTGATAGTGGGCCGGTTTCCAGCTGCCGTCGTATTCGAGGGTGGACCAGGAGGGGCCGGCCCAGATGTCGTTGAGCTGCCACACCAGGATGCCGTTACACTCCGGCAGCGAGCGCCAATAGGACGCGGCGGTTTCGAGGCCGATGGCTTGTTCCAGTTGGGAGAGGTATATCAGACCCCCGATCAGGTCGGGGGTGACGTTTCCGTCATGCCCGGCTTGACCGGGCATCTTCATGGGATTGAAGAGCCTGTTCATGCGCTGGAGCATGTTCTCATAGCCGCCTTTTTCCCGCATGCGGGCCTGCTGCTCCTCCATCGAGGAAAGCAGCCCGGAGAAACAGGAATGGCCGAATTCCGACATGAAATGGGGCCGATATTTATAATACTCCTCCAGCGGACGGGCGTTCTTGGAAACAGCCCAGAGGTGCATGTCGCCCTTGGAATCGTCGTTCCAGCCATTGGTGTCCAGGTCTCCGGGCCCGCCGCAGGGCGAGGTGGGCCAGTACAGGCGCTCCGGATCCAGCCGGGCCACCAAGTCACCCCGGAGATTCACCAACGCCTCATAATCGGCACGATACAGCGCCGGATGCTGCTTCCAGATCCGTTTGTTGTAATTGTCAATCCCTTCATTGTCGCCGCACCAAAGCGCGATGGAAGGATGGCTCTGGAGCCGTTTGATCTGGTGGGTAATCTCTTCCCGGACCTCCCCCAGGAACGCGTCCGAAGCGGGATACATGGCGCAGGCGAACATAAAGTCATGCCAGATGAGCAGGCCCAGCGAGTCGCAAATCTCGTAGAAACAGTCCTTCTCGAACTTCCCGCCGCCCCAGAGCCGGATCATGTTCATATTCGCATCCCGGGCCGATGTGAGCAGGTCCCGGTAGCGCTCCGGGGTCTGGGCTTCCTCCGACGTGTCGCAGGGAATCCAGTTGGCCCCCAGCGCTTTCATCGGCCTTCCATTTACCTTGAATGCCAGGTTTTCCCCCACCTCGATGCGGCGGAGGCCGATTTTTTTCTTCAGCGTCTGCCCATCGGCCCGGACGCTGAGCTCATACAGGGGCTGGGCGCCCATGCCGGCCGGCCACCAGAGCTTGGGCTTGGAAATTACGAAGCTTTGCGTGACGGTGTTGACGCCGGGGGAGAGCGTTACCCGCTTTTTCCGGGTTTTATTCCCGCAGCTGAAAGAGACGGTGGTTTTCCCTCCGGCGGGAGAAGTGATTTCGGCCGTCAGCGTTACCGTGCACTTGTCCTTTACGGAATGATCCTGCGTGCAGCGCAGATAATCCAGCCGGGCTACCTGCACGGGAATGAGTTCCACGGGTCCGGCAAAGCCGGTGTACATGCACGCGGGGCCCCAGTCCCAGCCGCCCTGATAGATGGGCTTACGGATGAGGTTCAGGTGCGGGACAAAGCCCACGCCGCTCATCGGGATGGGATAATCCAGGGCCTCGTTCAGCTGCTCCGAGATGGCCTCTGCGTCATGGAATGTACCTTCCAGCACATTCTCCCCCTCATGAAGAAAGGGCTTCACATCCCATTCCCAGCGGCGGAAACGGTTTGTGGTAGCGCCCACATAGTGCCCATTGATGCGGATATCGCAGAACGTGTCCACATCCTCGGCCCGCAGATACACCGCCTTGGCCTCCAACATCGGCCGGGTCACCTGTAAACTTTGGGAAACGACGGTCTCCTGTGCCGCCGCAGGCAGTACCCAAAGGCCCAGTGCCAGGATGAAGGAAGCCAGGCGTTTCATACTATTCTCCCCAGTCTGCCGGGTTGATGGGCCAGTCGTCGGTGCGGAAAGGACCGGCCGGAATGCCGAAGTTGTTGTAGAGACCGCCTACGGTCCAGTTGCGCCAGCAGTAGCGGATGGCCACCGGTTCGGGGACTTCCTCGCTCCAGACAACCACGACGCGTTTCTCCTTGGCATCGCGCATGGCCGTGGCGGGCACGAAGCGGTGGTCCGGCCCGGCGATTTCAAATCCGGGAATCTCGGCCCCCATCGGGGAGATGCCTTGGCTGCTCACTTCCATCTCTACGAATCCCTTGCCCTCCTGGAACGTCACCTTCTTGTATTTGGGCGCGACGGCCTCGATGGTCTCCATGCCGTAGTCTTTCTGCAGTGCCAGCCAGGCCAGGCGCTGTCCCACCTCCTGCTTGCGGCAGGGATGGATGGTGCCGTGTTCTCCGATATCCACGGTGGTTACGTAGCCCGCATGCTCCATGCCTTCCACCGACTTCTGCTGCGCTTCACAGAAATAGCCGCTGCGCGTTTTGCGGTCGTTGCCATAGGGATAGGGTGCAATCTGCACGCAATAGAAAGATGCGTCCGGCACCTGGAAATCTTCCCGCATCATCTTCACATAGGAACGCTGGAGATCTACGTACTGTTCGGCCTGACCCCGGTTCGCCTCTCCCTGATACCAGATGATTCCCTTGAAGGTGAAGGGGATGAGCGGAGCCACCTGCCCGTTGTAGAGCAGGCAAGGGTCCTGATGCGCCCGATGGATGGGATGCTTGCCATCCAGATGACCCAGATCAATCTCGGGATACTCCTTCTCAAATACCTCCCGCTTAATCCAGGTCTCAATGCGGCTGCCGCCCCAGGAGCTCACGATAATGCCCACGGGTACATCCAATGCGTTCTGGAGGGCGTCGGCAAAGAAATAGGCGGTGGCGCTGGTTTTGGCCACGGTGCCCGGCGTGTGCTGGGCCCAAGAGCCGGCGCAGCTGTCCTGGACGCTCAGACATGAGCGCTTTTCGATGTTGCAAATCCGGATGGGGCGGGATGCCTTGGCGTTCACAATGTACTGGGTGCCGTTTTTAGCCGGCTGTGAGGCGTAGCCCTTCATGGGCATTTCCATATTGGACTGGCCGGAGGCAAACCACACTTCGCCAATCAGTACATCGTGGAGAACCGTCTTGTCGCCATCGGAAATCGTAATCTCATACGGCCCGCCAGCGGCCGGCGTCTGCACGCGCAAGAGCCACTTGCCGGTCTGGGAATCGGCCACCGTACTCACGGTTTTTCCGTTCCAGGAGGTCTTGACCATTACTTTTTTGCCCGGATCCGCCTTGCCGAAGAGGGCGGCAGACGTCTGCTGTTGGAGTACCATGTTGTCACCGATGACCGGCGGCAGGGTTACTTTGGCAAAAAGGTTCCCGCAAACAAGCAGGAGGGTCAGAAGGAGCGTTGTTTTTTTCATTGTTTTTTAATTACTGGTTGAATCTTTATCATGCCATACGGCACTTGTAAAGTTACAAAGATTCTACCAGGATTGCTATGTATTTTGTCAGATATTGGACCGGCGGGTTACTTCGCAGGGGAATAGGCCTGCAGGATCGGGAGGATAATGCCTTCCATGATGGTGTAGCCGTCCTTGTTGGGGTGGGTCCCGTCGGAGGACAGGGCCGATGGCAGGCCGCCGCCGGAGTCGGCCAGGGCGGAGTGATAGTCGGCATAGGCGTAGCCCTTCTCCTGGGCAAGCGCCTGGATGAGCTTGTTCAGCTCCACGATGGTGACTTCCGGATGGGAGACCGAAGAAGCCCAGGTGAAACCCTTGCTGGGCGTGACGGAGGTGAGCACCACCCGGATGCCCCGGGCCGATGCCTCCTCCGCCATGGCGGCAATGTTGTCCCGAATCTCTTCGTTGGACACATAGCGGCCGTCGTTCTGCGCGATATCGTTGGTGCCGCCGGAGATGACCGCCTGCCGGGGATGCTTGTCTATCACGGACGCCTTGAAAAGCCGTTTCAGGTAGTCGGTCGTCTTTCCGGAATAGCCCATGCCCAGATAGTTATGGTCACGGAAGAAGTCCGGATGGCCCCGGTCCTCCCGAACCCAGTTGGCCGTAATGGAATCCCCGATGAAGACGGCTTCATACTTGTAGCCTTCTTCTTCCGGAGAATCTCCTTTGCTGCATGCACAAAAGAGTGCCATGCAGCAAAGGATAAAAAACCGTTTACTCAGCGTCGGGAGCAGCATATTCGACATTCATGGCCACTTCCACACCTTCGCTGACTCCAATGGCATAGGTCTCCACATTGTCGCTGCTGATGGCGACGGAGGGCACATCCTTCTTGGCAAAGGTCCCGGAGACCTTGATCTTGTTGTCGGCATCGCCAAACCTTAAGGTGCCGCTGGGGGTGGCGATGTAGCCGATAACGGCGCCTACCCGGGAAATCGTGGTCGAGGAAACCGAGCCGCTGAAGGAACAAGGCTTGCCGTCTCTGGCCGTCAGGCCGCTCCAGTTCTGGTTGGCGGAGGTTCTGCACCAGCCTCCGATAAGACCGCCTACATTGAAATACTTGGTATCAGCATTCTCGTCTTCGGCGATAATGGTGGCGGCACAGGAACAGCCCTTGATGGTATAGACTTCCGGATTATCCTGTACTACGCCCACCAGGCCGCCGACATACCCCTCCGTGCTACGGTAAGAAATGGTACAGCTTTCGTACACCTTGTTGCCAACCTGTCTTCCGGACGTGCCAAAAATACCGCCGACAGCCAGAATGCCTTTACCCTGATCGGCAATAATCTTTCCCCTCATGCTGCAGTAATGGGCCCAGATTTCGGCTTCGCCTTGCACTTCCTCCGACTTCTCATAATCTTCCCAGCCGCAGATGCCGCCAACCGAGCTTCTGTTTCGGTTCCCGTTGTACTTCCCGTCATAGGTAACGGTAATGTTGCCGTCGTTGCGGCAGGATTCCATGCTGACTGACCAACGTCCGGCACCGACAATACCCCCGACATAGATGCAATAGTTCTGGAGTTTGACTGCGGTACGGTCGCTGCTTATAGCGGTAACATTGACAGGAGCAAAGTTTTTACATGTCTTCATGTTGCCGCGCGCCCTTCCGACAATACCTCCGATGCTGACATATCCACCGGAACTGACAGCTGCCAGTTTATCGATTTTGGTGTGATTCAGCGTGACGGCACCGCCCGACTCGTTCTGGCAGTTGATGAAAGTGCAAAATTTCGTCGTTCCGTCGTCATATCCATAGCCAAGAATGCCGCCGACATTGATACCACGGTTATTGGGGTCATCGGAGTTCTCATCTGCCACCAGGGGATTCCTGGGATCTCCGTAATCGGCATTCAGCGTAACCGGACCGCGGTTGATGCACCCGTCCAGCGTAATGTCCAGTGAAGCACCGACGATGCCGCCCAGGCCAACAGCCTTGTGGCTGTAGCCGGTGGCCTCAATCTTCACCGTGCCGCCGTTGGAGCAGTTCTTAAAGGAACCGCCTTCGGATTTGCCCACAAGGCCGCCAATCATGAGTGGACTTGTTACATTGGCACTGGCCGTGTACGTTACATCGGCTTTGTTTTTGACATTCTCATACGTCCCATGGCCGTCTTCTCCCACCAGGGCACCGAAGGTAGTGCTCCCAGCCGTAAAGACGCAGGATTCGTCAATTACCAGGTCAACGATTTTACCGTTGTTCTTGGCAAAGATGGGTACGGAAGACTTCAGGTTCCTGATGGCAAAGCCCTGCCCCTGCAGTTCCCCGAAGAAGCCGGCGGCGCTGGTGATGGTTTTGCCGGTCATGTCGATATCGGCCGTCAGGGCTGCCACATCCGTGGTTTCCCCGGAGATGCTGCCCAGCCAGGCGACGAACTGATCCGCATTGGCAATGATGGTAGAAGGAGCCGCCGTGGTGGAAATGGTGGTCACATCGGAATAGGACATGGCGTAACCTGGTGCGATGACGCCCACGCGCACGTCGTAGGCTACACCGCTTTCCAGACCGGAGATCTTATAGGCGGTTTTGTCGCCGGAGTAACTCACGGTGAACTCGCTTCCAAGGGCCAGTTTCTGCTCTACCTGATAGGTGGCGGCGCCTTCCACGGCCTGCCATTCCACATTCAGGAAGCCGATACCGGGAGAAACCGCGATTACCGGTTTGGGAAGATACTTGGCCACTTCCACGGAAACAACATTGGAATAAGGGCTTTCCACGTCGCCGCAAGTAGCTTTTACACGGAATTCATAGGTGTTGCCGAAATCGAATGCGGTGACCAGGAAGGGGCCGTAAGTGGGAGACCCGGCCAGAACGAATTCCGCATCCGAAGCCTTCTTATACTCCACTTTGTAGCCCGTGGCATTGGTCACTTGATTCCAGGAAACCGAAACGGCTTCCCCTTCCATGACAGCGGTAATGACAGGAGCCTTCAGAACAACCTGGGGCTTTTCCTCCGGCTTCTGACAGGAGAAAACAAATGCACCCATCAGGGCAAAGGCTGAGAGGGCAGAGAGGAATTTTTTCATTATGGATTAATTTAAAGTGTTATACCTATACAATGCTTCCAGAAAATAATAGTCTGCGTAAGGCAGCGGTACATCAACTTCCGAGCCGCCGGGGAGATTCCCCACGCTGTGTAGGAGGAGGAAACCGCCATTTGTCCCCGCAGGGGCCAGGTATTCCGGGGAGGCGAGGGTCCGCAGCTGTTTTTCGGCCATCTTGCGGCAGGATTTCGCCAGCTCCTTGTCCTGGGCGAGCGTACTTAACTCGACAAAGGCCGAACACATGATGGCCCCGGCCGATGCGTCGCGGTAGGTGCCTGGAATCTCCGGGTCGTCGAAGTCCCAGTAAGGGATACCGTCATGCGGCAGGCGTTGGAGGAGCATGCGGGCGATGGCTTCCGCCTGTGCCAGGAATTCCGGAAGGCCGGTTTCCCGGTACATCATGGTGTATCCGTACAGCGCCCAGGCCTGGCCGCGCGCCCAGGCGCTGTCATCGGCATACCCCTGTACCGTCACTTTTCGCAGCACTTCGCCTGTGGCGGGATCGTAATCCAGCATGTGCCAGGAGGTGCCATCCGGGCGGAAATGATTCCGGAGCGTGGTCTTCGCGTGCTCCACGGCAATCTGTCGCAGGGTGTCGCAGTGGAAAAGCCTGGAAGCGTATGTGAGCAGTTCCAGGTTCATCATATTGTCAATGATGACCGGATAACTGCCCGCCTCTCCGATCTGCCAGCTCAGGGTGGCGCCCACGGTGGGATTGAAGCGCCCCGCCAGGGCATCGGCCGCCTGATGGATGAGCGGCAGGTACTGGTCTTCTCCCGTAATGCGGTAGGCGTTGCCGTAACTGCAGTTCACCTGGAAGCCAATGTCGTGATTCAGGGGGAACTCCAGCACGTGGGAGAGTTTTGCCGTCTCTTTCCGGGCCTGTTCCAGCACCCCCGGGTCTCCGGTAAACTTGTAAAGCATCCAGAGCGAGCCGGAGAAAAAGCCGCTGGTCCAGGAACCTACGCTGCCATCTTTCACGGTGCCGTCCGGTCGGAGGGTACGCGGGGTACTGGCCGGATCCAGGCGATCCGACAGCAGCGCAAACTGCTTCCTGGCCGTATTTACCACCCTTTTCGTCATTTGGGATAGCGACTCCTGGGGAAGAGGAATCAGTTTGATCCGGTAGGTCCCCTTCAGCTTTAGCTGGGTGGCCGTCAGTTTAATCCGGTACAGGCTCTTCCCGAAGCGGTCGCTGAACCCCAGGCCCTCCATGGATTTCTCTTCCACGGAGGCCTGGAACTGGACAGGGTCGTAGTGCATCACCACGCCCGAGTGAAGCTCAATCTTCCCGGCCTCTTTCAGCACCGGCTGCCCGTACACCAGGAATTGCAGGACGGTGGGCGCCGATGCTTCCTTCAGGGAGAACTTTTCCTTAATCACCAGCCCGCCGCTGCGTTTGAGCCGATAGGAAATCTTCCAGGACAGGCCCCCCGCCGAATCCGGGTAAGCGCCCGCGATATCGGTGGAATAACTCCGCCAGAGCCGGCAGGCCCGGCTGCCGGAAGAGGTAAACTCCTCCCCGAAGGGCTGCTCGCAGCCGTTCACCACGGGCAGGTTGTGCCAGCCGCTCTTGACGAACCAGTTCTTTATGTAACGGTAGGGGCCGAAGGTGTATTTCTCGTAATGGCCGATGCCGGCATCCACCAGCACGGGCCTGGCATCGAAGAAGTAGATGCAGGAGCCCACGTCGTTGTGGTTGTGACGCTCGCCGTTGTTGCCGCCCTTGGCTGCCAGGAAACCTTTCCCGGAACGGGCAAAACAGATATCTGTCTGGGGATAGTATACGAACGGGGTGTGCTTGACTTCGGGAGCCTGCAGCGCCTTGATTTCGCGCGTGGCGCGGATGGCTTCCAGGCCCTGGTAAAACAGGGCCCAGTCCACATCTGCGGGGTCATTCCCATAGTGGTGGAAACTGCTCACGGCATAGTCCCTCATCAACGGATTGCCAATGGCGCGCGCATAGCGGAAAATCCAGTAGGAGATGGGCCTTCTGGACGGTGTCCCGTCGGCAAAATTCACCTGCCAGCAGTCGCCGATGTCGGCATGGACGATGAACTCGCCCAGCTTTTTCAGGAAGGGATGGTCCCAGAGGGTTACCGCCCCGCCGGTAATGCGGCCCAAATGCTCCAGATAGCTGAGGAAATGTCCTACCGACTTGTACCAGTAGGTGGTTCCTTCATCGCAGGCGCCGTCCTCCGGCAGGGAAGCCACCCACAGGTCCACCGAACGCAGGGACTTTTCAACCACCTTGGCCAGGGTTTCCCGGTCGTTTTCCAGCAGCATGAAGCTCAGCAGGACGTTCTGGTTGCACCAGGGATTCCAGTTGTTGAGTTTCTTTCCCGGCCGCGGCACGAAGCCCATCCACATGAAGTCGTCCCGCTGCAGGAAGGGATCCAGCGTGCGCCGGTATATCTCAGCGCGGAGGTTGGCCTTTAGCTGAGCTCCCAGCGCGTCTCCCAGATAATAATGAATCCAGGAGAGCAGCTGGGTGAAGTTCCCGGACTGCAGTTCGATAATCTGGTCATTGGGGTCCGGCAGCGGGCTCAGGCTTTTCTGGTATTTGGCCAGGTGGGTGACTACCGCCCAGGACTTGGCCTGGCAGCACCAGGATATGCCCTGGATGATGTCCGGCAGGAATCGGCCTTCCCCTTCCGCCAGTTCGGCGATAAAGAGATAGCTCAGGGCATCCCGGTTGGCCTCCAGTTTGTCTTCGCTGGCATGACGGTCGTCGTAGCGGTCGTAGGCCAGATAGTCGTCGTCGGTTATGTCCAGCCATTGATAGCCAAGACAGGCCTCTCCTTTTGCGATAAGGGGAGCCCGGTATTCTCCCAGGAAGTCATCCCAACCTTGCCGGTCCACATAAGCCGGATAGGGCACCCATCTCTGGTCCATGACCAGAGAGGAAGCGATATCTACATCTTTCGCGGCCTGCTGCAGAATGCCTGCAACGAGCATCCACGCTACTAATAGGGCTTTCATCATCAGATATCTTCTTCGTCGTCCGTAATCAGAATTTCGGTATATACATCGCTGAATGAGGCGCAGACGGGGACACTTTCCATGGCCATCTCCAGTCTCTTAACTTCGGGTTCTATGTATGTTTTCATAATGCTTTCCAATTAGTAGTACACATGCTTGATCCCTTAGTTTGCGGGGGCGGGGGTGGGGCTTGCAATATACATATTGACCGTTGCCCCTTCGTTGGCGCCGATGGCGTAAGTGGCCACATTGCCGGCGTGAATCGTTGTAGAGGCAAGATCCTTTTTGCCGAAGGTTCCGGATGCCTGAATACTGTAGGAGGAACTTCCGAAAGTCAAGTGCTGGTTGCTACTTGTTGCGGCGATATAGCCAACCGCGATTCCCACTCTGGATACCGAAGTAGAAGTAACGGAACCTGTGAACTTGCAAGGAGAATTGTCGCGGTCTGTCAAGCAGCTCCAATTCTCACTTTTGGAGGACGTCCTTCCCCACTGTCCAATCAATCCGCCGACGTTATAATACTTATCGTCGGAATTGGTGTCCTCCGCAACGATCGTAGCGGCACAGCTGCAGTTCTTGATGGAATAGTAGGTGGGATTGTCCGATACTACGCCGACCAAACCGCCGACATAGCCCTGAGGTCCGCGATAATAAATATTGCAACTCTCATAGACCTTATTGCCGATCTGCTTGCCGGCGAAGCCGAAGATGCCGCCAATAGAAAGAATACCGGCACCGTCCGCGGAAATACTGCCCCTCTG
>Ga0265298_10006110_pt1 | contig 14944 bp, 8 predicted proteins | sample AusTroGonzalo_MG_3_FD_193486 | JGI IMG/M metagenome (GOLD analysis project Ga0265298, IMG submission 193486) | Bovine rumen microbial communities from tropical cattle in Woodstock, Queensland, Australia - Gonzalo_01 | ecosystem: Host-associated > Mammals > Digestive system > Stomach > Rumen ... | reverse complement strand
CCCGCTCTACAAGCAGGCATCTTTCAAGCCGTACATCATTGCAGCTATGATCATGCTCGCAAAGGTCAAGGATCCCGTAAGTGCTCTTATGGATCTTGATGCAGCAGACAACAAGAGAAAGAGGTTCTGATTTAAATAATCGGACAAATCTGGAGACCGGAAATCTATTCCGGTCTCTTTTTTCTGTTATAATTAGGAACATGGTTAAGTCTTCATTTACACTTGATAATTCGGAAGTAAGCAGATGTCTGCTTTGCAATGACCCTCCCTGTACCAAGGCATGTCCCCAGAATGCAGATGTGGGAAAGGCACTCAGGTCAATCTACTTCGCCAACCCGATCAGTGGTTCACTGGTGCTCAACGGTGCTGACTGCACCTACTGCAACGCACCCTGTGAAAAAGCCTGTGTTCTCAAAAAGAACAAACCTCCCGTGGAAATCAGAAACATCTTCATGGATCTGAAGGGGGATATGGAGCGCCTTGCACCTGAAAAGCTGGATGGAGTTGATATCACAACTGACATCTGCGGTGTCAAACTTGAAAACCCGTTCCTTCTTTCATCCTCCGTTGTTGCCAGCACGTACGACATGTGTAAACGTGCTTTTGAGGCGGGGTGGGCCGGTGTAAGTTTCAAGACCATCTGTAACTTCCCTCAGCATGAGGCATCACCAAGATTCTCTGCAATCCACAACCACTCGGTTTCCTTCTGCGGTTTCAAGAACATTGAGCAGCTTTCGGACCACAGCGTCGTGGAGAACATGGAGATATTCAAGCGCCTTAGAAAGGAATTCCCAACCAAGGTTATTGTTGCCTCAATCATGGGTCAGAACGAAGATGAATGGACAATGCTGGCCACAGAGTGTGAGAAGGCAGGAGCCTCTGTAATTGAATGTAACTTCTCATGTCCCAACATGGAGTCCGCAGATCTGGGAATAACAATCGGCCAGAATGCAGAACTGATTGAGAAGTTTACAAGGGCAACAAAGAAGGGTACAAAACTTCCCGTTCTTGCCAAGATGACTCCCAATATTACAGACATGGTTCCCATGGCCCTTGCCGCAAAAAGCGGTGGAGCAGACGGAATTGCAGCAATAAATACAATCAACTCAATCACAGGCGTAGACCTCCGTACCCTTACTGCCGAACCCTCGGTCAGGGGAAAGTCAATTATCGGCGGGTACTCCGGACCTGCGGTAAAACCCATAGCACTGCGCTTCATATCAGAGCTTGCAGCCTGTGAAGAGCTTAAGGGCATGCATATAAGCGGAATGGGTGGAATAGAGACCTGGGAGGACGCAATGGAGTTCATCCTTCTGGGATCAGGAAGCCTCCAGGTTACAACATCTGTAATGCAGTACGGCTACAGGATCATAGAAGACCTTCTTGACGGAACAAAGATCTACATGAGGCGCAAGGGCATTCCCAACCTGAGAAGCATGATAGGTGCTGCAGCCGGAACTGTTGTAGACCACCAGAGCATTGAAAGAGATACAATTGTGTTCCCGATGATAGACTGCAAGGCATGTAACGGCTGCGGACGCTGCTACGTTTCATGTATGGACGGAGGTCATCAGGCAATCTCTCTTGACCCTGAAACAGGTCTTCCCAAGGTTGACGGTTCAAAGTGTGTGGGATGCCATCTCTGTGCACTTGTCTGTCCCATGCAATGTATAAAAAGTTCGCATAAGGCAATCAAAGCCAACCATTGAGGCTGATGATTCTTTTTGGCTATAATACCTGCATGATGAGGAAACACGGATTCATTGCGGGTATTTTATTTCTCTTTATTGTTCTTTCCCTTACAGGCTGTTCAAAAAATACTTCTGAAGAGCAGAAAGATATTATCAGGATAGGTATAGCCCAGGATTTTGACAGTCTTGATCCCCATCATATGCAGGCAGCAGGTACGAAGGAGATTCTCTTCAACGTATTTGAGGGCCTTGTAAAACCGACATCGGAAGGGGAGATTGTTCCGGCTGTTGCATCTTCTGTTGAAAAATCTGAAGACGGTCTTACTTACACATTCACCCTTAGAGATGGTGTACGTTTCCACGACGGAAAAGATGTAACAGTAAACGATGTTCTTTACTCATTCAGACGCCGCATGGACGGCAATGACAGTGCTGCCAAACTTGCATCCCTGTCTGTAATTGAAAGCATTGAATCCCAGGGCAACAGGATTGTCATAAAACTGTCACAGCCCAGCAATGAATTCCTTGCAGCTGTAATGAATGTCTACATTATCCCCGAAGGCTATTCCGATCTGGAGTCTTTCCCCATCGGAACCGGTCCGTACATGTTCAAAGAAAGGGTCTTCCAGGACAGTCTTGAACTTGTACGCTTTGATGAATACTGGGGCCCCTCCGGAAAGACTGAATCTTTCATATTCAGAATTCTTGAAAGTTCCGATGCCCTCATTCTTGCTCTTCAGAGCGGAGCAGTGGACCTTGTTGTCCATCTTTCATCAGACCAGACAAAACAGCTTGATTCAAAGCAGTTTGACATTGTTACAGGAAGCATGAACCTGGTTCAGGCCCTGTATATCAACAACGCAGTAAAGCCGTTTGACAACGTTCTTGTCAGACAGGCTATGTGCTTTGCAGTTGACAGGAAGGCCGTCATAGACCTGGCCTTTGACGGGTACGGAATCATCCTCGGAACATCAATGTTCCCGTCCTTTGCAAAGTACTATGTGGATGAACTGACGGATTACTACCAATACAATCCCCAGAAGGCAAGGGACCTTCTGAAACAGGCCGGTTATCCCAACGGCTTCAGCATGACAATAACAGTTCCTTCCAACTATACACCTCATGTGAATGCGGCTACTGTAATTGCCGAGATGCTCAGGGAGGTTGGAATAGATGCTTCCATCCAGCTTGTTGACTGGAGCACCTGGCTTGATCAGGTCTATTCAAAGCGCAACTTCCAGACAACTGTAACAGGTGTTTCAAGCGACAACATGACTGCAAGAAAGCTTCTTGAACGTTTTGGAAGTAAAACGGGAAACAACTTCACAAACTACAGCAATGCTGATTACGACTCAATTCTTGCACGTGCCCTGACTGAAGCTGATGATGCAGCTCAGACAAAACTGTACAAGGAACTTGAGAAAAACCTCACAGAGAATGCAGCAAATGTCTACATTCAGGACATGGCAGACCTTGTTGCCGTAAGACAGAACGTCAAAGGCCTTGTTTTCTATCCTCTGTACGTTCTTGATATTTCTACAATCTACAGGGAAAAATGAAGATAATACTCCGCCTGCTTCTTACAATGCTCCTTGTGTCGTTTCTGACATTTGCCGCATTTGAAGTTGTGTCCGGAGACCCTGCCCAGACAATGCTCGGTACTGAGGCAACTCAGGAGCAGGTTGAACAGCTGCGGTCTGAGCTGGGGCTTGACAGACCCTTTATCCAAAGATACTTTCACTGGGTTTCAGGCATTTTCACAGGAGACCTTGGTACCTCATACTCATACAAGCAGCCTGTTTCGGTTCTGATTGGTTCAAAAGCCCTTGTGTCACTTATGCTTTGTCTTCTCAGCTTTGCCATGATAGTTGCGGTATCAATTCCCTTGGGTCTTGTTTCATACAGACACAGCGGAAAGGTCCTGAATCTGATCCGGAGCATAATCAACCAGCTGTGCATGGCTGTTCCCCCGTTTTTTACCGGAATCCTCTTCAGCTGGATATTCGGAATAGGGCTGAAACTCTTTATTCCCGGTTCTGCTCCGGGCTTCATACATCTTTTCTTTGCAGCCCTCTGTATTGCCATTCCAAGAATTGCAATGACTGTAAGACTTCTCAGGTCCACCGTTGTTTCAGAGATGAACAAGGCCTATGTACGTACAGCCATAAGCCGCGGAAACGACAGGTCTGCCGTTCTTAGAAAGCATGTTCTAAAGAACTCACTTGTAGGCGTAATCAGCTTCCTCGGTCAGACTCTTGCAGAGCTTGTAGGAGGAGCAATAGTTGTTGAGCAGGTGATGGGTATTCCCGGACTCGGAAGATTCCTTGTTACCTCAATTCTTCACAGAGACTATCCTGTAATCCAGGCAATAGTCCTTATTCTTGCATTCTGGGTTGTTCTCTCAGGTGTGATTGCAGACCTTGTGAACAGCGCCATTGATCCGAGGCTCAAACTTGCCGGGGAGGGAAGGGAACTGTGAAGAAGGCCGGAATCATTATCACTGTAGTCATGTTCATCCTTGCAATTGCGGGTTCAATCTGGACCCCGTACTCCCATACTGCGGTAAGCTATGACAGGCTTCAGGGTCCGTCATCCGAACATATTCTGGGAACAGACAACTTCGGACGTGATATCCTGAGCCGCATCATGAAAGGCCTTGGAACTACGATGACAGTAGCTCTTCTCACGGTAGCAATCGGAGCCCTGCTGGGAACTCTGGTTGGTGCTGTTACGGGCTACTATGGGGGCTGGGTGGACAGGGTTCTTATGCGCTTCAACGACGCTGTTACAGCTTTCCCGACCTTCCTTCTGGCCCTTCTCATAGTCAGCCTGGTAGGTCCCGGCTCCAAGTATTCGGTTGTAATCGCCCTTTCTCTGGTGTTCATCCCGGGCTTTGCGCGAGTGATGAGGACCGAGTACGCCTCTCTCTCATGCCGTAATTTTGTTATCAGTGCCCGCCTTATGGGGGCGGGCGATGTCCGCATAATGTTCCGTTACCTCCTTCCCAATACGATGCGTGTCCTTCTTCCTGCACTGACAATCGGCTTCAACAATGCAGTGCTTGCAGAAGCGGGACTGAGTTTCCTGGGAATAGGGGTATCACCCCCGGAGGCATCGCTGGGCTACATGCTCAGCGAATCGCAGAGCCTGATAGTCTCAGCTCCGTGGTATGTGCTCAGCGTGGGGCTTACAATTGTTCTTCTGGTGTTCGGAGTGGGACTGATAGGAGAAGGGAGCAAGGCCGATGCTTGAGATTAAAGACCTTCATGTCAGATTCAACGAAAGCACCCGTGAAGCCGTGGGTGGAATATCACTGCACATTAATGACGGTGAGATTGTGGGCCTTGTAGGTGAAAGCGGAAGCGGAAAAACCGTTACTGCCATGAGCATTGCAGGCCTTCTCCCCAGAAGAAAGTGTACCTACAGCGGAGATATCCTCCTTAACGGCCATGATCTTCTCCATGCAGACAGAAGTGAACTGAGAAAGCTCCATGGAAAGGAGATAGGCGTTGTTTTCCAGGATCCGTCCGACTCTGCAGACCCCCTGATGAAGATAGGAAAGCAGATAGGGGAGGTCCTTGAGATACACACAGCTCTTTCTGCGGCAGAACGAAAGGAAAAGGTTCTGAAGTCCATGAGGGAAGTAGACCTTCAGAATCCTGAGCGCGTCTACAACAGCTATCCCCATGAGCTTTCCGGAGGAATGCTTCAGAGGGCAATGATTGCAGCTGCAATTGTAATTGAGCCCAGCCTCCTTCTTCTTGACGAGCCTACAACAGCTCTGGATGTGACAACCCAGGCCCAGATTCTCAGCCTTCTTTCAGACCTGAATAAAAAGCTTGGAATTTCTATGCTTCTCATCTCCCACAACATGGGAGTTGTACGCAAGCTCTGCACCCGCATTGCCGTCATGAGACGCGGTCTGATAGTTGAAGAGGGTCCTTCGGAAGATGTTTTCAACAATCCACAGCATCCTTACACCCAGCACCTGATTCAGGCAATTCCAACAAGGGAGGGCAGAAAGAATGAATGATCTTGTGCTTGAAGTGAAGAATGTAAACGCCGGTTACTACGAACGCGGCTACCACGAGGTTCTCCATAATATAGATTTTAATATTAAGCATGGAGAAATCATGGGTCTTGTGGGTGAGAGCGGAAGCGGAAAGAGCACCTTGTGCCGTGTGATTCTGGGAATAGTCAAGGCTCAGAGCGGACAGGTTATCCATTACACCAAGCGTCCCCAGATTATCTTCCAGGATGCCTTAAGCTCCCTCAACCCGTGCTTTACTGCCAGATGGGCAGTTGAGGAGCCCCTGAAGATATTCGGCAAATACGACGAGGCAGAGAGAAACCGCAGGGTTGATCAGATGCTTGAGCGTGTAAATCTTCCCAAGGAATGCTGGACTGCAAAGCCTGGTGAACTGTCCGGAGGCCAGAGGCAGAGGGTCTGTATTGCTTCTGCCCTTATAAGAAGACCGCACTTTCTTATCGCAGATGAGCCGGTAAGCGCCCTGGATGTCACAATACAGGCCCAGATTCTGAACCTTCTCAGGCAGCTGAGGGATGAACTTGATCTGAGTTATCTTTTCATCTCACACGACCTGAATGTTGTATATCAGCTGTGTGACAGAGTGCTTGTAATGAAGGACGGAGCCATTGTGGAGCAGGGAAATGTATATGATGTATACAATAATCCCAAACACGAGTATACAAAGAGCCTTCTGGCCGCTTCCTGCTGAAATATTTTTCAACTTTTTTGCAATAATTTGTTGACTAAAAGATACCGCTGTGCTATGTTCATGGAGCACGCCAAAAGGCGGGCATGAGTTTTTTAAATAATATAACGAAGGAAAGAGAGAATAATCGGAAGCTATGAGGGCTTCCTAGTCAATTCAATTCACGAACGGAAGTAGAAAAATAAGACAGAGTTCGAAAGGAATGAGTTAGACAGGACGAATTGAAGATTATAAATATCCGGTCTTCGGACCGGAGAATCTATGATGGAGAGTTCGATCCTGGCTCAGAACGAACGCTGGCGGCGCGTTTTAAGCATGCAAGTCGAGCGGTAAGCCGGAGCAATCCGGCCTAGAGCGGCGGACGGGTGAGTAACACGTGGATAATCTGGCCTACAGTTTGGGATAGCCTGGTGAAAGCCAGGATAATACCGGATACGACGGTTTGGTCACAAGACCGAATCGGGAAAGGGGCTAAGGCCTCGCTGAAGGATGAGTCCGCGTCCCATTAGCTAGATGGTGAGGTAAAGGCCCACCATGGCGATGATGGGTAGCCGGCCTAAGAGGGTGAACGGCCACATTGGGACTGAGATACGGCCCAGACTCCTACGGGAGGCAGCAGCTAAGAATCTTCCGCAATGGTCGAAAGACTGACGGAGCGACGCCGCGTGAATGATGAAGGCCGTGAGGTTGTAAAGTTCTTTTCTGGAGGGAGAATAAGTGCTGTAGGGAATGACAGCATGATGACGTGAATCCAGGAATAAGCCCCGGCTAACTACGTGCCAGCAGCCGCGGTAACACGTAGGGGGCAAGCGTTGTTCGGAATTATTGGGCGTAAAGGGTGCGCAGGCGGCTTGGCAAGTCTGCTGTTAAATGGTTGAGCTCAACTCAATCATGCGGTGGAAACTATCAAGCTAGAATCAACGAGGGGATGCCGGAATTCCAGGTGTAGGGGTGAAATCTGTAGATATCTGGAAGAACACCAATGGCGAAGGCAGGCATCTAGCGACTGATTGACGCTGAGGCACGAAGGTGCGGGGAGCAAACAGGTTTAGATATCCTGGTAGTCCGCACAGTAAACGATGTGCACTAGGTGGCGGGTAGCAGTACTCGGTACCGAAGCAAACGCATTAAGTGCACCGCCTGGGGAGTATGCTCGCAAGGGTGAAACTCAAAGGAATTGACGGGGGCCCGCACAAGCGGTGGAGCATGTGGTTTAATTCGACGATACGCGAGAAACCTTACCAGGGCTTGACATACACCGGAATACGGCGGAGACGTCGTAGCCGCTTGCGGCCGGTGAACAGGTGCTGCATGGCTGTCGTCAGCTCGTGCTGTGAAGTGTTGGGTTAAGTCCCGCAACGAGCGCAACCCCTGCCTTCTGTTACCATCATCAAGTTGGGGACTCAGAAGGAACTGCCGGTGACAAACCGGAGGAAGGTGGGGACGACGTCAAGTCATCATGGCCCTTACGTCCTGGGCCACACACGTGCTACAATGGCCGGTACAGAGTGCTGCGAACCCGGAAGGGGGAGCGAATCACAAAAAGCCGGTCTCAGTACGGACTGGAGTCTGCAACCCGACTCCACGAAGTTGGAATCGCTAGTAATCCCGCATCAGCATGGCGGGGTGAATACGTTCCCGGGCCTTGTACACACCGCCCGTCACACCATCCGAGTTGGGGGTACCCGAAGTCGCTAGTCTAACCGCAAGGGGGACGGTGCCGAAGGTACGCCTGGTGAGGGGGGTGAAGTCGTAACAAGGTAGCCGTACCGGAAGGTGCGGCTGGATCACCTCCTTTCTAAGTAAGAAAGGTTAGTTACTGTTCTTCACATACAGTAGCGGTAACAAAGAACCGTATGGTTCGCAGGGTGAAAGACCCTGAAGAAAACGCAAGTTTTTAAAATGCTCTTGTAGTTTTTGATTCTCTCTTTCTTTATTTGTTTAAGAAGCTCAGCCTGGGGATGTAGCTCAGTTGGCTAGAGCACCGGCTTTGCAAGCCGGGTGTCAGGGGTTCGAATCCCCTTATCTCCAATAGGTTTTTTACATTATTAGCGAAGGGATGAGATAAATAATATGGTCAAGCGAAAAAGGGTCCACGGAGGATGCCTAGGAGCCGCCAGACGAAGAAGGACGTGATTAGCTGCGAAAAGCCGGGAGGAGGAGCCAATATCCGACGATACCCGGGTGTCCGAATGGGGTAACCTGAATGTCTGGATGACATTGAGTTGTACGTAAATACATAGCGTGCAGCGGATAACGTTGGGAAGTGAACCATCTAAGTACCAACAGGAAGAGAAATCAAATGAGATTCCCGTAGTAGCGGCGAGCGAAGTGGGAAGAGCCTAAACCGGATGTGTGTCAAGCACAGGAGCGTTGCATGTCCGGGGTAACAAGAGTGTGTTGGAGAGAATCCTGTTTCTCTCGTCAAGTAAGAAATCATGAGCTTAGGTAAACGATTTGGGAAGGTCGGCCAAAGAGGGTGAAAGCCCCGTAGTCGAAAAGTTCATGACTTGATGGATACAGATCTTAAGTACGGCGAGGCACGAGAAACCTTGTCGGAAGTAGGGGGGACCACCCTCCAAGGCTAAATACTGAGCGGCTACCGATAGCGCATAGTACCGTGAGGGAAAGGTGAAAAGAACCCCGGGAGGGGAGTGAAATAGAACCTGAAACCGTGGACCTACAAGCGGTCAGAGCCCGCAAGGGTGATGGCGTGCCTTTTGTAGAATGAGCCTGCGAGTTACCATATGTAGCGAGATTAAGGCATAGGAGTGCCGGAGTCGAAGGGAAACCGAGTCTGAATAGGGCGATAAGTTGCATGTGGTAGACCCGAAGCCAAGTGATCTAATTACGGCCAGGCTGAAGCTGGAGTAAAATCCAGTGGAGGGCCGAACCTAAATCCGCTGAAAAGGGTTGGGATGAGCTGTGATTCGGAGCGAAAGACTAAACAAACTTGGAGATAGCTGGTACTCCCCGAAATAGCTTTAGGGCTAGCCTTGTATGGATAGTTATGGAGGTAAAGCACTGAATGGATGAGGGCCCTTCACCGGGTACCGATTTCAATCAAACTAAGAATGCCATAACCGAATGTACAGGAGTCAGACGGCGACTGATAAGGGCCGTCGTCAAAAGGGAAACAGCCCAGACCGTCAGCTAAGGTCCCAAATACGTGCCAAGTGGGAAAGGAAGTATGATTGCAAAGACAGCCAGGAGGTTGGCTCAGAAGCAGCCACTCCTTCAAAGAGTGCGTAATAGCTCACTGGTCGAGTAGTCATGCGCCGACAATTCAACGGGGCTAAGCACGTAACCGAAGCTACGGCACAGTACGTAAGTACGTGTGGGTAGGGGAGCATTCCATGTACCGATGAAGGTGTGTTGTAAGGCATGCTGGAGGGGATGGAAGAGAGAATGCAGGCATGAGTAACGAAAAGATGGGTGAGATCCCCATCCGCCGAAAGCCTAAGGTTTCCAGGGTAAAGGTAATCTACCCAAGGGTTAGTCGGCCCCTAAGGTCAGGACGAAAGTCGTAGCCGATGGGAAACGGGTTAATATTCCCGTACCTCTTAACAATTCGATGGAATGAAGCATAGAGTAGAGCACAGCAGGGCGACGGTTGTCCCTGTCTAAGCGTCAAGCAGATGATTTTGCCAGGCAAATCCGGCAGAGGATGTGAGGCGCGAATGCGAGCGAAGCTACGGCAGAGCGAAGTGTGTGATATTGTCGTGACAGGAAATAATTTCTAAGGTTAGTTGTTAAGGGACCGTACTATAAACCGACACAGGTGGGCGAGCTGAGAATGCGCAGGCGTACGGAAGAATTTGCGTTAAGGAACTCGGCAAATTACATACGTAACTTCGGAATAAGTATGGCCACGAGAGTGGCTGCAGAGAAATGGCCCATGCGACTGTTTACCAAAAACACAGGTCTATGCGAACCAGCAATGGGAAGTATATGGACTGACACCTGCCCGGTGCTGGAAGGTTAAGAGGAGATGTCAAAGGCAACTTGAAGCATTGAATTGAAGCCCCAGTAAACGGCGGCCGTAACTATAACGGTCCTAAGGTAGCGAAATTCCTTGTCGGGTAAGTTCCGACCCGCACGAATGGTGTAACGATATGGGCACTGTCTCAACGCAAAATCCGGTGAAATTGAAGTTCAGGTGAAGATGCCTGATACTTGTGGTTAGACGGAAAGACCCCGTGAACCTTTACTTTAACTTAACATTGAGAATTGAACCATCTTGTGTAGGATAGGTGGGAGACTGAGAGGCATGGTCGTCAGATTGTGCGGAGTCGTTGGTGAAATACCACCCTGGATGGTTCAGTTTTCTAACCCGATCCGTTATCCGGACTGGGGACAATGTTAGGCGGGAAGTTTGACTGGGGCGGTCGCCTCCCAAAGAGTAACGGAGGCGCGCGAAGGTCACCTTAGACTGGTTGGGAATCAGTCGGTAAGTGTAAAGGCACAAGGTGGCTTGACTGCAAGACAAACAAGTCGAGCAGGTACGAAAGTAGGTCTTAGTGATCTGGCGGTGGCAAGTGGAAGCGCCGTCACTTAACGGATAAAAGGTACTCCGGGGATAACAGGCTGATCTTGCCCAAGAGTTCATATCGACGGCAAGGTTTGGCACCTCGATGTCGGCTCATCGCATCCTGGGGCTTGGAGCAGGTCCCAAGGGTTTGGCTGTTCGCCAATTAAAGCGGTACGCGAGCTGGGTTCAGAACGTCGTGAGACAGTTCGGTCCCTATCTGCCACAAGCGTTGGATGTTTGAGAGGCCCTGCTTCTAGTACGAGAGGACCGAAGTGGACGAACCTCTGGTGTACGGGTTATTCTGCCAAGAGTAGTTGCCCGGTAGCTACGTTCGGAAGAGATAAACGCTGAAAGCATCTAAGTGTGAAACTCTCCTCAAGATGAAACATCCCTGACTATAAGTCAATAAGGAACCAGACAGACTATCTGGTCGATAGGCCGGGAGTGCAAGTGCAGTAATGTATTTAGCTTACCGGTACTAATCATCCGAATGGCTTGACCATATTGTTGATCTTATCCCGACGAATGAGTCGGACCTAAATGAGTTCTTTGCGGGGAAATCAAACCGCAAGGCACCGCACTTAGGTTGACCCGGTGGCCATAGCAGAGTGGTAATACCCGTTCCCATCCCGAACACGGAAGTCAAGCGCTCTCACGCCGATGGTACTGCATTTTTGCGGGAGAGTAGGTAGCTGCCGGGTCTTTTTTTACCCTTTTATCACGGTTGATAATGTTTAAGAGCAATATAAGTTACTTCAGGATAGTGTGACATGACAACATAAGTTTCATTGTCCTTATTCAGCCATGCAACAAGCAGGATAGCCAATGTGTATGGATCTTTTGCAACATTGTGAATAAACAGACTTACATCATGTAATTTGCTATCATCATATTCAACTCCTGCATCATCAAACAGAGGCTTGAATTCTGTGTATGCGTAATCCTCTCCTGAATCGGCAGCGCAACCTGTGTAGAAGGCTACTAAATCAAGCTCACTCATACCCGAGAAATAGTTTGAAAGTACTTTTAGGCCTTTCTGCTGGCCGGCCATGAGCATTGGTATGAATTCTGTAACAGGAGTCTGTACATTATCAACATACTGCCCTCTGTTACTGAACCAGTCTACAGATGTAATTGTTGTAATGAGATATTCATTAAACGCACTAGGAGTTTTTTGGTCAGTGTTGGGTTTGAAAGTGGGAAAATCACCGTCTTTAAGATCAAGATCTTTTATCAGATAACTACGTAAATTGTCCGAATAAATGTCTGTTTCAACTCCTGCATGGTAGAGACCCCATTGGGCAGGTGGAATATATGGAATCAGATCTGCTGAGTTTCTTATGTCATGAACACAATTGTGTTTGTATTCATAAGCAAGAGATGCTGGTGCTTCAAATGTATAGGCATAGAGGTTTTCTTCTTGGACAATTTCTGAGGAAAGGATCTTATGCGCAACAACATCTGATATTCCACCGCCCCTTGAGTATCCCATAATCCATATCTTTATTTTTTCCGGGTTTGTAATGTAGGAATCTATGTATTCTTCCAGTGATGTGATTATCTTGTCTGCTTCCATGCTGAAGCCTGCGTGGTCTCCTGTTTTTCCTACTGTAAGGTTGTTTGCCCACTCACTCAGATAGTTGAAGCCTCTTACAGTGATGGCAATCAGGACCGAATCATCTATTTTTTTGCTTGCAAGCATGTAGGCAACACTGTCTGCTGTAGGCTCTGTGTCCCAGCCTTCCGGTTCCAGGTTGGAGAAGCCCATGCTCTTGTAGAAAGACTCGCAGGAAGCTTTACTCATTGATGAAGAAGCAGCTACATAAGAAAGCATTGCAAGATCTTTGTTGAACTTGGAAGAGTCTGAAGAGAAGTACCCAGGTTTGTAAGTGGCTTTGACAGTTATATTTGCTCCTGATTTCAATGACAGGGCAAAGGTGTTGCTTACATTGATTCCGTCAGAAGGAGGTACTATATCATCTGTACATGATACAAAGATGAGAAGTGTCATCAAGGCCAGGATGGCAATGCTTAATATGGATGTGTTTCTTTTCATATAAACAAAGGTACCATTATTTTCTGTTAAAAGAAACATTTTGTCCTTGTGGATTTGCTGTCAGTGGTTTTTTTGGTATTATTTACCCATGATTCAGTTTTTCAAACCGACTGTCAGACGTAAGGATATGGACTCTGTTCTGCAGTCTCTTGTTAATGAGCAGCTTGGCCCCGGAGAAAGGGCAGCCTCCTTCATGCAGGAGTTTTCCCAGAAGACACACTGCAGAACGTCTGCGGCCTTCAGAACATACCCACAGTGCATAGAAAGCGCATTTCTGCTGCTTGGTGCTGTAGAGGGAACAAAGGTGGCAATTTCTCCTCTTGCACCTGTTGTCTATCGGGAAGTGATGAAAAAACTGGGTTGTATTCCCGTATATCTGGATGTTGATCCTGAAACAGGCCTTGTGCCGGCAGGAACTGAGTTCAAGGATGCCACAATCCTTGTTCTTTATGAGAACTGCGGTTCTCTTCCCGTAACATACAACAGCAGCACAACTTATGCGGAGAAGCAGGAGTATGCAAACATCTCTGTTATTGAGGATGTAAGCCAGTCAATCGGGGGCTTCTGTGATCAGGAAGCTTCAGCAGGGGACTGGGGTCATATCGTAATCTGCAGTTGTGAGCAGGAAGATCTTGTAAGCTGTGCAGGCGGGGCCGTGATGGGAGTAAAGGGAGATCTGCTCTATACCCTCAGGGGCAGAAGACCTTCAGGCTACAACAGCATGACCGACGTCAACGCATCTCTTGGATTCATTCAGCTTCAGAATCTTGCGGAAAACTGCGTCAGACGCAGGGAGATAAAGGCAAAGTACATTGAGAGCCTTATGAGAACAAGACACCGTGCATTCGGAGCCAACTTCAAGGGCTTTGATGACAGCGCATCATGCTTCCCTGTATTCCTTGACTGTAAGCCTGAAGAGGTTGTGAAGTTTGCTGCAAAGAACAATGTTCCGGTAAGGATGACATTTGAGAACAGCATAGCCGCATCCTATGAGGGCGATATGTTTGTTGATTTCCCCGTTGCTGCAGCTTACTGCAGCAGGACGGTATCGTTTCCTGTCTATCCCTTCCTTCAGAATGAGGATATAAGCCTTATTTCCAAGGTACTGGCCCATCTGCCGTGAGGAGCAGGAGTTAGAGAATGAACAGAGTTGTCATTTTTGCAAATACAACAAAACCGGAAGTCATTCCCGTAGCCGACAGGATGGTTTCGTATCTGTCTTCACGCGGTGAGAAGGTTATGATTGTAGCTCTCTCAGCCACTGACAGGGACAGAAACCTGGAAGTTCCCGATGCAGACATTGCTGTATCCCTTGGCGGTGACGGAACCGTTCTTAACTGTATAAACCTCCTCAAAGGACGCAATATTCCTCTCATCCCGGTGAAAGTAGGCACATTCGGCTACATTACAGACACGCAGGCAAGTGAGTTCTCATCTGTATATGAGGCTTACCTGGAGGGAAAGGCCTTCATTCAGAAAAGGCTGATGCTGGATATCACTGTTGTCAGAGAAGGGCGTGAATGCTTCAAGGCCTCTGCTCTGAATGAAGTTGCACTCACAGCTGCAACAAGGGCAAGAATGGCTGCAATCAGGCTGTTCATTGACAATGTAAGGGCAGCAGATCTGAAGGGTGATGGTATAATCATTGCAAGTCCTACCGGATCTACAGCCTACAGCCTTGCTGCCGGAGGACCGGTGCTGGATTCAGAACTGAGCGCAATAATTATCAACCCCATCTGCCCGTTTACAATGAGTATAAGGCCTCTTGTTGTGGGATCTGAAAAGGAAATAAGGATTGAGATTCCGCCCCAGGGTGCAGCTTTGAGCATAACAGCGGACGGCCACATAGGCTTTGATATTCGCGAGAATGATGTAATCACCGTCAAAAAGAGCTGTCACGAGGCTCTTCTGGTGGAGAAGCCACAGAGGT
>Ga0265298_10006109_pt1 | contig 14945 bp, 16 predicted proteins | sample AusTroGonzalo_MG_3_FD_193486 | JGI IMG/M metagenome (GOLD analysis project Ga0265298, IMG submission 193486) | Bovine rumen microbial communities from tropical cattle in Woodstock, Queensland, Australia - Gonzalo_01 | ecosystem: Host-associated > Mammals > Digestive system > Stomach > Rumen ... | reverse complement strand
TAAAAAATGATATAATAGTTATAGCCGTGGAGGCTAGTTAGTTAATTATGCCGCTGTAGCTCAGTTGGTAGAGCAGCTCATTCGTAACGAGCAGGTCACAGGTTCGATCCCTGCCAGCGGCTCCAAATAAGGAGTAATTATGGGCAATCCTAAATCAAAAATTATTAGACGACCAGGTGAAAAGGTCTCAAAAAACCTCAAAAAATCGGCATGGTCGGCGGCTTTCGAATCGCTGGCGATGGTTATTTTAGGTATACTTTTTGTCATTTGGCCAGATACAATGGTAAGAATTTTGGCTTACGTCGTAGGTGCTTTCTTTATCATCAAAGGCACTTATGGCATCGTCATGTACTACACCGAAAAAGGTCCAAAAGCTTACTTTGATAGCAATCTTCTCACTGCTGTAATCTGTCTTTTGATTGGTGTTGCTTCATTCTTAATCGGTGAAGATATTGCAAACGTCCTTCGTGTAATTGTCGGTATTATTATTATTTACGAATCACTCGTCCGCATTAGCACCGCTAGCAAAATGCAAAGTGCCAACGTCGAATTTGGTAAATACATGCTCGCGCTAGCTATCATCATGCTAATCCTCGGGGTTTTCATCACATTCAACACCGGCGCCGTCTTCACTTTAATCGGCTGGGTAATGATTTTATCTGGCGTAATTGCCATCGTCGGCGACGTGGTATTTATCAAACATGTTAATACTATTATGGATAAATTAAGTGGGAAAAAATAATGAAAAATTTTAAAGAAAATATTAGAAATATTCGTGCAACCGAGCGCTTGATGCTCTCGATGATGATTTTAAATTTTCTCATGTCTCTCGCATTAGCAATCTATGGCGCCATCAAATTGAATCCATCCAGCTCGGTAGTAAAAGTTGGTTATGGCGACATTGGCGGCTACCGCGATGGGTCCTGGACTGATCTAATTGCATTTCCATTACTTGCTATCATCTTCGGTATTTTGCATAATTTTATCGCCGTAAGAATTTTCCAAAAACGCGGTGCTGGCATGGCTAAATTCTTTTTAATTACCACCACAGTTTTGATTGTGGGCGCATTTATCGTTTTGTCACGGTTAGTATCGGAAGGTTAAAATGCGTAAAAATCTTGAAATTCCTAGAGGCAAACGTACTATCAAATATCGTCTTTTTGAGATTTTGCCAGGGTTAATTTCTTATAGCGCAATTATTTTACTTTTCGTTTTGTCAGTGATTGAGCCAGTGCTTGGCGCAATTTACCTCTTTATTATCATCGCTTCGACTTTGGTCAAAGCCGTTGGTGTAGCTTATCGTACCGTTCAAGGTTATGGGGTAATTAAACGCGCCGAACGTGTAGATTGGCGCAAGCGCATGGAAGATTTGAGCGATCCACACGCTGCTTACGAACGTTATCACGATTCTAATTCCAAGAGTTATCATCACACTGCACATCTCGAAAACCTTAAACTTATGGCCGCCATGCCACACGAATATCCAAATCCCGAAAAAACTTTGCACGTAGTGATTGTTACTGCTTATAACGAAACCATCGACATCCTCCGCCCATCTTTAAAAGCTATCAAAGATTCCACTTTTCCAAATGATCGGGTCATCTTAGCTCTTGCCTATGAAGAGCGGGGCGGGGAAGATATGGAAAAAACCGCTCAGACTTTGCACAAAGAATTTAAAGGTGTCTTCAAAGATTTCTTGCTCGTCAAACATCCAGACGGTCTCGAAGGTGAAGTAGTTGGTAAAGGCCCAAACCTTACCTATGCCGGTCACCGCGTTGCTGAATATTTCAAAGAAAAAAATCTCCCAGTAGATAACGCCATTGTCACTTCGCTAGACAGCGATAACCACGTCCATCCAAAATATTTAGACAACGTGGCTTATGAATTTATCACTCATCCAGCTCGTCAACGTTTGAGCTATCAACCAGTTTCGCTTTTTATGAATAACATTTGGGACGCCCCAGCCCCTACTCGTGTGATTGCCGTGTCTAACTCATTCTTTAATGTTATTACCACTATGCGCCCACACGTTTTAAGAAACTTTGCTTCGCATTCTCAACCTTTGCAAGCACTAGAAGCCATGGATTTCTGGAGCAAACGTACGATTGTAGAAGATGGCCACCAATATTGGCGCAGCCTTTTCTTCTTCGGTGGTGATTACACAGTTCTTCCGATTCGCATCCCAATCTATCAGGATGCCGTTCTCGACGAAACTTTCCTGAAGACCGTCAAAGCTCAATTTATCCAGGTTCGTCGTTGGTATTACGGCGCTTCTGACGTCGCTTATGTTGGTACCAAACTTTTCTGCAAAAAATCCGAACGCCCAGTACCATTCTGGCAGCTATTTCCAAAATTCTGGCGGCTTCTAGATGGTCACGTTACGCTTGCCATCATGGCTCCGCTCGTTGCCTTTGGCGGTTGGGTACCGATGCTCATGAACACTTCCGCTCACACCATGGTCGCTTACAACCTACCAAACATCGTGAGTATCGTTGAGTCGTTCGCGATGGTTGGTCTTATCGTTACGGTCCTAGTTTCATTCAGAATGTTGCCGCCTCGCCCAGCTAAATATCGTAAAACCAAACATATTTCCATGTTCCTGCAGTGGATCTTAATGCCAATCACTTCGATTTTGTACCAGTCTTTGGCCGCCTACTATGCGCAAACTCGCCTGATGCTCGGCAAATACATGGAAAAATTCGACGTCACCAAGAAAATCGTAAAAAAATAGTTCAAAAAATACTTGCAAAACGTTTATGCTGTGTTACAATGTAACCAGAATAGCGATATTCAAACAAAAACCAAAAACAAAAAATGAAAATTCACGAACTAGATGGCTACATCAAGGCTGTGCGGGCACTTTACATAGGCGCCATTTCATCAGTTGCCATACTAACATTGCTCACTTTGAGCTTTATTTTTCCATTTACCGATAGTGATGGCGAGATCCAAGCAGCTGGTAATACTCTCAATTCGAATGCTACGCTTAGTATTAACACGGGTAGCGAAAAAGCGAAGATGGAGCTCTCGGTCAATAAAAGCTCTGGGACGTTCTCAACTTCAAGTGACAGCAATAAAGCTAAATTTAATGTAATTACCGACAATAACACTGGATATACATTGAGCATTGTGGGAACTAATAGCACTGGTGATCTTATAAATACCACTATTGGTACCGAAAAAATTGCTTCCATTACATCACCAATCTCAGGTGCTACCTTCGATAATAGTTCATATAATGGCAAATGGGGAATTCAACCTAGCAAATATAACTCAGTATCAAACAGTAACTATCTTCCGGCTCCAACTACTGACCCACTAGTGATGGACACCACCTCCGCACCAAACACTTCTGCTAACAACTATAGTATCGGCATGGGTGCTAGGGCAGATTTTAACACACCTAGCGGTGTGTACACAGCCTCATTTATTATCAATGCTACCGGTAATCCAGTTATGTACTCCATTGAATATGTCGATGACACCGAGGATAATACCATTGCCCATCTCCCAGAAATTCAATCTAGTGTTGTAGCATCAAATACCATCGCCCTTTCCACGCAAATTCCTACTAGAGACAATTACACTTTTGCTCATTGGTGTTATGGTGAAGCCAAACAAAATGGTACCATGTGTGACGGAACCGTCTATGACGCAGGTGCTGATTTTGATTTAGAACAGGTTGCCGAGAACACTATCACGCTCCATGCTGTTTGGAGCCCAAATGTAGCTATCAAAACCAATACAGGTGTCGCTAGTGTCACTTTAAATGGTACTACTTGTAATTCTTCCGATTCTGAAGCTAGTACCATTGGCTGTGTTGTTAAAAATCTCGAATATGGCCAGAGCTACACTTTGGTAGCAACTATGGAAGATGGCTACAAACTCACTTCTTGGGACCCAGGCAATGGTACCGTTGCTAACGCCGCCATTGCCGAAACCACATTCAGCCCAGGTGATAGCCCTACAACAGTTGTTCCAACTGCCGAAGTTGATAATTCTTATACCATCACACTTAAAAATAAATATGCTACCACGGCGGGCTCTACAAGCGCTAGTATAGAATACGGTAGCCGTGATCTTAGTCCAATCACCAATCCAGAACGTACTTATACTGTTTCTGGTTTTTCTACGGACTATAATAATGCTTCTGGTGCTACGGTTTCCGACACCGATACCCGCACCTCCACTTACGCCTTTGATGGTTGGTATGATGGCGATACTAGAGTTATCACGCCTGAAGGCGCCTTAGAACCGAACACGCCATACACAGACGCTTTTGGTAAATGGTCAGTTAATGAAGGAGCTACCCTTACAGCTAAATGGGGAAATGGTAGTTATGTAAGTTTGCCGTCTATCTACAAGAGTAACTGGAATTGTGGTTGGACTACAATTCAAGGTACTAGCAGCATTCAATATTCATCTGGGTATAGTAGCCTAACTCCGGCTGGAAATATGGTTATTTATGGAGTTTGTTATAGATATTCTGCAAATATTTACTTCACTTTCCAAGGCGACGGAATTGAAAGCGTCAAAGTATGTCTCGTTGAAGGAGACTGCACTGGTAGTGATCTCGTAGGTAAGACAACTAGTACAGGTAGCGTAAGTGGTGTCTATATGGGCGAAGAATACTATCTGTATCCAACTTTTGCGGATGGATATCAATTAGATCACTGGCAAGCAAACTGGGGCATGTCGCCAGTTATTACTACAGAAAGTTCGTCTACAGATTTAAACCCTAAAATACGTGTGAAAAGTGGGTACGGAGGCCAAGTAAAAATCCTTGGTAGAACCACTTGTATAAAATATAGTGGATATATGCAAAACTTTAACCCACAAACAGGTGATGATTATTGTGGGTATGGTACCCTTACCGATGCTCGTGATGGACAAGATTATAACGTAGCTATGTTAAATGGCACTTTGTGGATGACTAGAAATCTTGCCATTGGTTGTAATGGTTCAGGTAAAACTTACGGTAACGAAATTATTGGTGGAACCTTAGATAATATTGGCACGAACATTACGGAAGACAGTTGGGTAATGCCAACCGACAGCCTCAGCGGGTCAGAAGATTCTAGGACTGAGCCACGCATGGAGTGCGATTCTACTTATGGGGCTTGGTATAATTCACCAGCGGCTGTTGCTATGACGGGATACGGAACATATGATATCCATGATATTTGCCCAGCTGGTTGGCGCCTCCCAGGTAAACAATCCGCAGATATTAATAGTAACACCTATTTGTTCGATCCAGTTCTTGCTGGTGAATGGAATGATGGAGAACTCGGTTATACGTCTGAGGCATATTACTGGACGTCTGAGCTGTATGGTGAGAACAGCTGGACAGGTAGATATATTATAGATTATGACCAATATGGTCCAGGGATCAGCATGGCTGGCGATCTAGACTATGGCCGCAATATAAGATGTATACTTTCTTCAAAAGAAGGGACCATCCAGGGCATTACTTATTTGCAAGAAGTTACCCCAAGCATAGTCAGCAAGAGTAATAACCGCTCTACTGCCACACTCATTGATAGTCGCGATGGCCAAGAATACACAGTGGGCAAATTAAATAATAACCTTTGGATGACTAGAAACCTTGCCATTGGTTGCGACGGCTCAGGTTCGTCTTACGGATCCAATATCTCACCAATCACTCTTACCGCAGAGAGTTCAAACGTAGGTACCGCTAGTTGGTCTACTCCATCTGCCAGTCTTAGCTTAGGTAACTCCTACGATGAAGCACGTATCGAATGCGATGGTAATAGAGGAGCTTGGTATAATTACGCCGCTGCTACGGCCGGAACGATTACGGGCTCATCCAATACTACTGAAGATGTTTATAATGTTTGTCCAAAAGGATGGACTTTACCAAACTATGATCAGGTTATCGCCGCCACCGGTACTAAATTCACCACACCAGAGACACTATTTAATCCAAATAGCACCGATTCTTTACCGTTAACCGGTACTTATTATGCATCGACTAAGGTCTGGTGGAGCGCTACTCCATACGATGGAAGCGAAACTAATCGTGCAGGTCTATTCTATTATTCAAGTGAGAATAAATTATACGGCAGCAGTTACGAGCGTAATTCCGGCTTTCCTATTCGCTGTGTCGCTAAAAATAGCTAATTAAATTTTGACAACAAAAATGGTGGGTGATGAGGGGCTCGAACCCCCGACCTTCTCGGTGTAAACGAGACGCTCTAGCCAACTGAGCTAATCACCCACTAGACTAGATTATACCAAATTAATGGACATTTGTCCATTATCTCCTGAATTTACACTTTAAAACCAAAAATCGCCGTGTTAAAATCGCCTTATGTTGAAAATTGTTATATACGACAGCGGTTACGGTGGGGAATTATTTGCAGATCAACTCGAAGCGGAGCTTCCTGTAGTAGAAGTTATTCGAATGATCGATTGGCGGAACTCGGAGAAGGTACTAAGAGGCCCTAAAAGTGCCCGCCAGACGGCTCTAGAGGCCCTTAGACCCTATATTGGGCGTGTAGACCTAATCATACTAGCAAATCACCTATTGGCCGCTACAAGCCTCAAATATTTTGTTAGAAAGTATAAAAATCAGCAGTTTATCGGCCTCAAACTTCCCGAGGTTAATACTTTTCTAGCTCGCCCTACGGCCATCCTTACTACCAAGGCGCTCGCCAAGACCCTTAGCTACAAAAACTACCTCTTTAAACTCGGTCGCAAAACCGACACCTTTTGCCTGGATCAGTGGCTTCCACTAATAGATGACGGGGAGCTAACCAACCGCATGATTCATCGCGAACTCGATAAATTCTACCTCAAAAATAAGTGTAAACCAGCCGAGGTTATCTTGGCTTGCAGTCACTTTAACGATATCATTCCAAATCTCAGGGAAGTAATTGGCAAAAACATCAAAGTCTACGACAGTTTTTACGATACGATTCGCGATGTTTGCCGTATTCTCAAAATCCGCGGTGGTACCGGTCGCCGAAATCACTAGAGTGTGGTATAATTAATCGTAGATAAAAGAAAGGGAGAAAATGCAGAAATCTGTAATTGATTTAGATTCAATGCGCCATACCCTTAGCCACGTGCTTGCGGCTGCGGTTTTGGAGCTCTATCCAGATGCCAAATTTGGCATTGGTCCATCGGTAGACGATGGTTTTTACTACGATATTGATTTTGGTGCAACCAAGGTTACAGATACAGATCTCACAAAAATCGAGCAAAAAATGCATGCGATTGTCGCTAAAAATCTCCCAATGACAAAGCGTACATCTACAAAATCTGATGCTCTCGATTGGGCTCGTGATCACAAACAAGATTACAAAATCGAACTAATCGAAGAGCTCCCAGAAGGGGAAGAAATCAGCTTCTATGATCTTGGCGATGTCTTTACTGACCTTTGCAAAGGACCACATGTAGAGAATACTAACGATGTTGGTGCCTTCAAACTTACCCGCATCGCTGGTGCTTACTGGCGCGGTGACGAAAAACGCGAAATGCTTACCCGCATTTACGGTGTAGCCTTCTTAACTCAAGAAGAGCTAGAGGCTTATCTCAAGCGCCAAGAAGAGGCCAAAGAACGCGATCACCGCAAACTCGGTAAGGAACTCGACCTCTTTTGTTTTAGCGATTTGGTAGGTGCAGGTCTTCCATTATTCACCCCACGCGGTACCGAACTTCGAGAATTGATGGCTAATTACTCCTTAAGTCTTCGCGGTAAAGAAGGTTTCAAGAAGGTTTGGACCCCCCATATTACCAAGACTGACCTCTATAAAAAGTCCGGTCATTATGCCAAATTCGGTGATGAATTGTTTATGGTTCACTCTCAGGTCAATGGTGAAGAATTCGCTATGAAACCAATGAACTGCCCACACCACGCTCAGATTTTCGCTTCACGTCCTCGCACCTATAAAGAGATGCCAGTACGTTACATGGAAGCAACCACCGATTATCGTGACGAAAAAACCGGTGAGCTCGGCGGTATTTCCAGAGTACGTTCGCTCACACAAGACGATTCTCACGTCTTTTGTATGAACTCACAAATCAAAGATGAGGTAAAGCGCCTCGTAGCTATTGTTAAAGAGCTTTACACTACCATGGGTATGCAAAAGCTTCGCGCTAGACTTTCTTATCGTTCCGACGAAGACAAGTATCTAGGCGACAAAAAGCTTTGGGAAATGGCTCAAAAACAGATTAAACAAGCTGCTATCGATAACGGTCTAGATTTTTACGAACAAGAAGGCGAAGCCGCTTTCTACGGGCCAAAAATCGACTTTATGGCCGAAGATGCACTTGGCCGTGAGCACCAACTTGCTACCATCCAGCTCGACTTCGTCCAACCAGAACGCTTCGGTCTAGAATTCGTTAATGCTAAGGGAGAAAAAGAACGTCCAGTGATGATTCACCATGCTACACTTGGCTCAATCGAGCGCTTCCTCTCTGTATTTATCGAACATACTGGTGGTTGGTTCCCATTCTGGTGCGCTCCAGAACAGGTGCGTATCCTCACCGTTAATGATAAAGTTGGCGATTACGTAGCTAAGATTACCGATGTATTAGACGGCATCGTACTCGATAAGCCACTTAAATACAACGAGCTTCGTTATACCGTAGATGATTCTGCTGACTCTCTCGGCAAGAAGATCAAACGCGCCACTGACATGAAGATTCCTGTAGCTCTCATCGTTGGTCCAAAAGATGCTGAAGCCGGTGAAGTTTCTGTTCGTTTGAGAGACAGAGAAGAGAAGGTCAAACTCACTAAACTCGCTGAATACCTATGCAAACTCTAATCATCCTTGGCCCTACTGGCTCCGGGAAAACTGGCATCTCGATTGAGCTTGCCAAGAAACTGAATGGGGAAATAATCTCCGCTGATTCGCGTGCTATTTATAAAGGCATGGACATTGGTACTGCTAAACCGAGCAAAGAAGAGCAGCAAGGAATCCCGCATTACGGCCTCGATCTCGTCACGCCTGGCGAACGTTTTACTGTCGCCGACTGGAAGGCTTACGCGGAAGCAAAAATCGCGGATATTAAAGCTCGCGGCAAGCTGCCAATTATTGTCGGCGGCACCGGGCTTTATATTGACGCACTAATTTTTAACTACCAATTCAAAGGCCCGACTGGACAAAAAATTGGCGACTTTGAACAAAAAAGTTGTTCAGACAGAACAGAGATGAAAGGCGATTATTGCCTAATAGGGATAAAGTGGGAGTCAAAAGATTTACGCAATCGTTTGAAGCTGCGGATCGACCAAATGTTTTCAGAAGATTTATACAACGAAACCAAAACTCTTGTTCAGAAATATGGCTGGGGCAGCCAGGCCATGAAGAGCGATATATATGAATATGCCTATAAATATTTGAATGGCGAAATGACTTTAGACGAGGCCAAAGAAAAAAGTTTCTATGAAGATTGGCACCTCGCCAAACGCCAACTCACATGGTTCAAACGAAACCCAAACATCACGTGGCTAGAGCTTGAACAAATCGTGCCAGTTGTGATAAAATTATATTCAGAATGAGTAAAGAGAGTAGTACACCAGTAGAAAAATTATTTGGTTCTAAAACCAGAGCCAAATTATTACAACTCTTTTTTACCAGCCCGACTAAATCTTTTTACATTCGCGAAATGACTAGAGTAATCGACGAGCAGATTAACTCCGTCCGTCGCGAGCTTTCTAATCTCGAAAGTATTGGCGTCATCAAAAATGAGTCCTTTGATAATAAAGTTTATTACTCAGCTAACTCCAAACATCCATTCTATCGTCCAATGATTGATATCTTTTCCAAAAAAGTTAATACAAACCGCGACCACGATATCAAAGAAAGCACATGGGAAGAATACTGTCGTCCAGTCCGCAACTATCTCACCGGCCTAATCGTCACTAACCGTTTGCCAGGTCAGGATGGTCTCGACCTTCTTATTATCGGTAACGACCGCACTAAGAAGCTCACTCGCTGGGCCGAAGTGGTGGAGAAGAAACAGGGCAAAAGTATTAACTACGCCATCATGACCCCAGAAGATTTCACCTACAGAAAGTCTGTCCGCGATAGGTTCGTCGAAGACGTTCTCGAGATGGAAATCATTGAAATTATCGATCCAGAAAATATTATAAAGAGCTAAAGGAGACAAAATGTTCGACATAGAGAGTAAAAACCAAGATATCATTACGATTACTACCAAAAAGTCCACCATTAATATTAATATTGCGGACTTTACTATTGAAGCTAACCTTCCAGTTGGTAAGATTACTGGTCCTGGTGAATTCGAAATTGGTGATGCTACCATCCGCGGTATCGGTACTAAAGACAATCAAACCATCTACGATGTAGAGATTGGTGGTGTCCACGTAGGTATCATTGGCGGCATTGAAGAAAATCTCGACGATCTCGTCGCCGACATCCTTTGCACTTCATCCGTTCGCGCTGTTCGCGAACTCGAACCAAAATTAGTCGTCGCAATGGGCAATGTAGACGGCATGGTTACAGATTTGAAATTGACTGCTCGTTCCGAGAAGAAGCTCAAGGTCAAATCTCTCGATGCACTTCCAGCCACTAAAGAAGTGGCGGTCTTGTCTTAATGAGCTCTGACGATATTCTAAAAGTTGTCATTGTCCTCGCCATCGCAGCTTTTTCGGTGATTTTGCATGAGCTCGCTCATGGTATTACCGCCTATTTCTTAGGGGACAAAACCGCTAAGTATGCCGGTCGCCTTTCGCTTAATCCTATAAAACACATCGATCCTTTTATGTCTATCCTGGTACCGGTAGTCTTATACCTCTTAAATGCTCCAGTTTTCGGCGCCGCCAAACCAGTGCCAATCACTCCACACAATCTCAAAGGCAAAGAGTGGGGAATGGCGCTCGTGGCTATCGCTGGGCCACTCACTAACTTTCTTTTAGCTCTCATCGCTTTTCTAATTGGGTATTTTACAGGGGTTCTAGCCAACAGCCCAAATACTGATCTCGCTTGTTTTGCCTGTATTAAGTTCGTTCATCTAAACCTCGGCTTCCTATTATTTAACCTCATCCCAATCCCACCACTCGATGGTTCTAGAGTACTATATGCCATCGCCCCAGATGCCGTTCGCGAAATCATGAACAAAATGGAAGCTTATCGCTTTATTATTATATATGCTCTAATTGTTATCCTTGGCAATGTCTTTTCTGGTTTTATGGCCGATGGTATCAATGGTATCATCAACTTTTTCTTCACGCTAGTCGGCGCCCAGGGCTTGTGATATAATTAAAGTAGCCTTAGTGGCGGCATGATTTTCCTGAATAATCATGTTTTAGGGATTTCGTGGCTATAGACCGTGGTCTATTCGCATAAGATTTTACCCACCTTGTATATATTACGGGGAAAACAGGCTACTAAGGCTCCTAGAAAAGAGTGGGCATGAAACAGAGAATTCGCGTAGTTGCAATTATCAAAACAGGGGACAAAGTCCTAGTTTTGAAGAGGAACCGAGGCCGGGTGGAGGCACCGGTTTTTTGGGAACTTCCTACCGGTAAGATTAAATTTGGCGAACAGCCCGAAGAAGCTATCACTAGAACCTTAGATGAATATCTCGGCATCACCCCTGCTACTATTGAGCTAAAAGACGTCATTACCTTCATCGCCCCTGATGGTGCTAGCCGTCTAGACAATCTTTATATCATATACGAAATTACTACTACGGATAAACCTGAGCCAAAAATCCGTTATACTGCCTTTAAATACATTAACGACCCTGCCACTGCTGGGGTGCATCTCAACAATGCCTCAGTATCAGTCTTAGAGATCGAAAGCGGTCAAACAGTGGTAAATCACCAGTCAGCTCGCGATACCGCCTCTTCTGCTGTGGTCTATGTAGATGGCGCCTCTCGTGGAAACCCTGGCCCATCTGGTATCGGCTACTACATCAAGGACGCTACCGGTAAGGTTATTGATAGAGGAGGGGAATTTATCGGCTTTACCACCTCTAGAAGCGCTGAGTATTACGCAATGCGAAAAGGGGTAGAAAGAGCTATTGAGTTAGGCCTCAGAAGTGTTCGCTTCATCTCTGATAATCTGATGATGGTCAACCAGCTCGCTGGTGTGATCCGGCCAAAGAACGCTGACATCATCCCAATTTATGATAGTATTGAGACTCTTATGAGTAAGTTTGATTCCGTCGCCTTCATCCACGTTCCAAGGGAAGAAAACGAGGAAGCCGACGCCGAAGCCAATAGAGCTATTGATAATATCATGAAATCATGATAAAATCATACGGAGCCCGAAAGATGGCCGCCTGTTTTTTCTACAGGAGGAAAGTCCGGGCAACATAAAGCGAGGTAGTCGCTAACGGCGACCGTCCGTAAGGATAGGGAAAGTACCACAGAAACTATACCGCCCATTTGGGTAAGGGTGAAAAGAGTGGGGTAAGAGCCCACAGTGAGTCGTAGCGATACGTCTCGGCGGCAAACCCTACCTGTTGCAAGGAGTGCTATTAGCCCCTGCTCGGGGACGCACGCTCACCGCTTGAACGTTATAGCAATGTAACGTCTAGATAGATGGCCATCGGTTATCATTCGATAACTACAGAACCCGGCTTATTGACGGCTCATTATCAAAAAACCACCCGAAAGGGTGGCTTTTTGTTTAATCAAGTCTTAAGCTTTCTTAGCAGCTTCCTTAGGGGAAGTGATCAAGCCTTTTTTCTTGAGGGTTCTAAGGGTAGAAGTAGAAACGTTGCATTTCACCTTCTGACCATTAATAATAAGAGTTCTCTTAGATACGTTTGGTTTGAAAACCTTACGAGTGTGTCTTTGGGAGAAGGACACGTTGTGCCCGTACATCTTACCTTTACCGGAAATTTCACAAATCGCCATCTTATTTCTCCTTCACTGCGGCAACGATTGCCTTAAATGCTTCTGGGTTATTTACAGCGAGATCAGCGAGGATCTTGCGATCTACGTTGATGTTCTTAGCTTTCATCCCAGCGATGAGCTGAGAGTAAGAAATACCAAGTTCGCGAGATGCGTTGTTGATTCTAGTAATCCAAAGAGCTCTTAGATCGCGCTTTTTGTTACGACGATCTCTGTAGCTGTAACGGAGAGCTTTAATCACGCCTTGCTTACCGAGACGGAAGCTGCGGCGGCGATAATGTTGCATCCCCTTAGTTTTGTTCAAAATCTTCTTGTGTTTAGCATGTGCTGCTACGCCTCTTTTTACTCTCATACTAAACTCCTAATGCTGTCTTAATATTTTTCTTAATTTTGCCACTGACAACCGCATCAGTTTTCATGTTGCGTTTTCTGGCTTTAGATTTCTTGGCAAGAATATGGTTGCCAAATGCCCGTTCACGGACAATTTTGCCGGAGCCAGTGATTTTCACCCGCTTGGCAGTACCTTTATGCGTCTTTAGTTTCGGCATAATGTATTCCTTTCGTTTAAGTTGATATCTAACGTGCGTACCGGCAGCCTAGGGAAAGTAGGAATTACTTTCTTCGTACTTGCACCGATAAGTTGCGTCCAGCCATCTGGGGATTGCCTTCCATGACAGCATCTTCGCCGAGAAGGGAAATAGCTTTTAGAAGAAGTTCTTTACCGATTTCTTTGTGGGCCATTTCACGGCCTTTAAAGATAATCATCACCTTCACGCGGTCACCGTCATCGAGAAAACCTCTCATTTTGCGGACCTTGATGTTAAGATCGTTATCAGAAATCTTAAGACCAATCTTCATCGTTTTAAGCTCAGATTGCTTTTCGCGAGCCTTTTTACGATTCTTGGCCTCTTCTTTCATCTTTTGATACTGGTATTTACCCCAGTCAATAATTTTAACGACCGGAGGATTAGCATTAGCGGCAATCTCCACTAAATCTACTCCTTGCTCCTTCGCAAGCATTTGGGCATCTTTGCTAGACATAATGCCGAGCTGCTCACCGCTTCCGCCAATTACACGTACCTCAGGATAACGAATTTCTCCATTAATACGAATATGTTGTTTTGGTGAGTTTTTGATGATGTCCTTTCTACTCTTGAATTAACCTGTAACTATTATAGCAAAACCGCCTAGAAATTGCAAGGGGGTTAGGTAGGAATTGCTAGCGTGTCCTTCGGACACGCTCCGGGCCGCTCTGGCCAAGTCCTTATGTTCCGTAGAACACATTAGCAATTCCTACCTAACTCGCCTTCTGTATGTCAGTGCTTCTGCAATATGGTTAGCTTCAACCAATTCAGTACTCTCAAGATCCGCAATCGTGCGCGCCACCTTGATTGTTTTAAAGTATGCGCGGGCAGAGAGCTGTAGCTTTTCTGAAGCGCTAGCTAAAATTTGTTCCGCTTCCGGCGTCATTTTAAGAAGCTTGGTAACTTCGTATGAGGATAGGGAAGAATTAAAAATCCCGTCTTTACCGTACCGGGCCTTTTGTCGTGCAACCGCCCCTGTAATAGTATTTTTTACAACATTATGTTCATCTGTTATTGGTAGTTCTGTCTTTAGATCCTTGTTTTCTACGCGCTCCACATTAATGCACATATCAATCCGATCAAACAGGGGACCAGAGAGCTTTTTCTGGTAATTTTGTATTTGTTGCTCGGTGCATTTGCACTCGTGCGTTGGGTCGCCGAGGTATCCACACGGGCAAGGATTCATCGTTGCTACCAGCATAAAATCCGCCGGATAAGTAGTTTTGGCGCTGGCGCGAGAGACGGTCACTACCTTATCTTCCAAGGGTTGTCTTAGCGCTTCTAAAACCGGTCTCTGAAATTCCGGTATTTCATCAAGGAACAAAACCCCCTTATGAGCTAACGAAATCTCACCTGGCATCGCGCCAGCGCCTCCCCCGATAATCGAGGTAGCGCTCGCCGTATGATGCGGCGCCCGAAACGGCCGCTCCTCTATAATTTCATCTTTAGAAATCCCAGCTAGGGAATAAATTTTAGTAATATCAATCTTCTCATTAGGGGTAAGCTCT
>Ga0265298_10006108_pt1 | contig 14946 bp, 15 predicted proteins | sample AusTroGonzalo_MG_3_FD_193486 | JGI IMG/M metagenome (GOLD analysis project Ga0265298, IMG submission 193486) | Bovine rumen microbial communities from tropical cattle in Woodstock, Queensland, Australia - Gonzalo_01 | ecosystem: Host-associated > Mammals > Digestive system > Stomach > Rumen ... | reverse complement strand
ACGAGGTAATCTGTCGCACATCCTGCGCGTTACCTAATGTGAATGAATAGACATTGAAAGAGCCACGATCACGCTCGCTCAGGAAATAAACGGTTTTGCCGTCAGGACCGATAATAGGATTACGGTCCTCACCGGCACGGGCAGTAAGGTTAGTGTGCTTACCCGTCTTTACGTCATATTGCCAGATGTCCCTTGATACGGAAGATGTCTGGTGCTTACGCCATTGATCCTCAAAACCTTTCTGGTCTTGGTAGAGGAACATACTGCCATCCTTGCTGAAATTCACCATCTCGGCAGGCGTGCCCAATACCTGGGTAGTTCTGCCTCCGGCAGATGGAACCTGGTATAACTCTGTCATCTGAGCACGAGGAAACATAGCGCTCGATGCAGGGTCTTGTATGGTAGCTGAGAACAAGACATACTTGCCATCAGGGCTGAAAGTCCAGGGAGTCTCAGCGGCAGAGTTGGTAGTCAGGCATTTGGCAGATCCACCTTCAGCCGGCATTACGAAGATGTCGAAATTGCCGTTCCGGTCACTCGCAAAAGCCACTTGTCTGCCATCAGGCGACCAGATAGGGTTACACTCGTAAGAGTCCTGTGTGGTGAGCTGCACAGCCGTACCACCTTGTGAACTTACCTTATATATATCACCTTTATAGCAGAATAGTATTTGCTGACCGTCAGGTGAGATCTGCACATCACGCAGCCACAAAGGAGTGACGGCCATGCTGCTCAGTGAAAGTATGGCCGAAGCCAATAGGGTAAAAATTCTTTTCATATCAATAAATGAGATTAATAATTTGGTGTAAAGTTAGCGTTTTTTTGGCGGTTTTAGAAAAATATTTTGGAAATATTGGCGAATATCGAGAGAAAAGTGTATCTTTGCAACCGCATTCGTATGATATGCAAAATGTTTGGACTATGGTGTAATGGTAGCACAACAGGTTTTGGTTCTGTTTGACTGAGTTCGAATCTCGGTAGTCCAACCTAAAAAGCTGGTAAACCTCAAAGTTTACCAGCTTTTTTTTGCCCCAACCCCAAATTCACTCTTCCCGTAGTAGAGCGCCGTCTCTCCCGTAGTAAAGCGCCGTCCCTCCCGTAGTAGAGCGCCGTCTCTCCCGTAGTAGAGCGCCGTCCCTCTCGTAGTAGAGCGCCGTCTCTCCCGTAGTAGAGCGCCGTCCCTCCCGTAGTAAAACGACAGGCCCTCCCGTAGTAGTATTTTTAGTTTTTTGCCCAAGAGAACCTACAACCTTACAACCATACAACCCAACTTGCAACCAGATAACCCATAAGTATCAACATGTATTTAGAAAGGTTGTAAGGTTGTAAGTCGTTTTCTTTCGCCCCGTTTGACAAAGATGCCTCCTTTGCCTCACTCCAGTATCTGCTACGGGGTGAAGGAACGTCATCTACGAGGGAAAGGAATAATCCCTATGGGGGTATAACAGATATCTCTTTCCCCCGTAGATGGCTTTCCTTTCCCTCGTGGGGATTATCGGAGCGGGTGAAAGGTGCCGCCGCCTTCATAAATGGCAGTATCTCAAGCCAATAATGGCAATACCTTTGCCCTTTCGCTTACTGTCTCAGTGTAACTTTTTTAAGAAGTTACACTCAAAATAACATATGTTTTTTATTAGCTATCTCGACGAAGTGTAACTATGTAGGTAAATTGATAAAATAATTATCTAAGATTGTCCTAAGAAATACCATAGAAGAATGTCATGGTGTAATTTGTGAAAACAGAAGAATAATATATTAAGATTAGTAGCTGCGGATTGGGTGAATGTCTTAGAAACGTCATAATAATGTCGGAAAAGATACCGGAAAAAGACACTATTAATCAGAGGACTATTGAATGAGACACTAGAGGATTCTTATAAATACAGACTACGCTTGGATAATTGACATGGAGTTGTTATTTTTGAATTGTTCAATGGGAGAAGTCTGTTCAAACCCCTTCATCCATTTTATGGTCTTCTATTAATGTGTCTATAGTTTTTTTGTCTGCACACATTAAATCTTTCCAGAAAGTGTTGCTTTGTCTTGATTTTTATTTACCTTTGTGTGTGTTCACTTATGTATATTATCAAATAGCATTGATGTTTTGACAGTAATAATAATGTAGTATGATAAGTCGATGCAAAATAGAGAATAAAAGATATAGCTATTATTCATGGTCTTTTGTTATGACTATGACTATAGTTTTGTGCTCTCTTTGTTGTTTGACTTGTGCTGCACAGACTAAAAGAGCCTTGTTGATAGGTATCTCTAATTATCCTCAAAATGGCGATAATTCATGGAATAACATTCATGGCGAGAATGATATTAGCCTGTTGGCTCCTACATTGAAAGAGCAAGGTTTTAAGATTACGAAGCTTACAGGGAAAGATGCCACTTCTAGTAAAATAAGGAAAGAGCTAACAGCTTTATCACATTCTTGTCAAAGTGGAGATTTTGTGTATGTCCACTTTTCTGGTCACGGGCAACCCTATGAAGATTTAGATGGCGATGAAACAGATGGTTGGGATGAAGCTATTGTGCCGTATGATGCAAGGAAGGTATATAAAATTGGTGAATATGAAGGTGCCAACCACATAACTGACGACGAACTGAATGGTTACATTAATGCTATCAGATCAATAATTGGTGCCAATGGTTTTTTATATGTGGTATTGGATGCTTGCCATGCAGGCTCTTCTTTTAGGGGAGAGGAAGAAGAGGTGATAACTCGTGGCACAAACAAAGGGTTTTCTGCTTCTGGAAAAATGTTTGTTCCTCCAATAGATAAAAGAGGAAGAATAAAGATTGATAATATTGATGGCTTGTCAAATATCTGTGTGTTAGAAGCATGCAGAGCTTATCAAGTTAATTCAGAGATAAAGGAAAATGGTGTTTATTATGGATCGCTTTCTTATTATATCTATGAGGCTATCAAGCAATTCCCCATTTCAAGAGATATTACATGGACAGAAACAGTTCGTCAATCGATGAACAAAGATGCTCGTCTTGTAAGACAAAACATTGTGATAGAAACAAGCTTATAAAACGAGAAGCCATGAGAATATCGTTATTTAAAGATAAGGAAACATCGTTGCTGGATCAGTTTGATGCAAAGCAAAGAAGAAAAACTATAGCTTTCTTGAAAGGTCAGTTTGCCTTATCTGAATATGACTGTGATGATATCTACCAGGATTCTTTCTTGACACTGTATGAGAATATTAAGAGTGGTAAGTTAAAAGAGCTGACATGTTCTGTAACAACCTATTTCACTTCAATATGCAAAAATAAAGCGATGGAGTTTCTTCGCCAAAACGGAAAGCAGGCATCTTTAGATTATGATATATCAGAGATATGCGACCACACATTCCTTGATGCAAAGATTGAATCTATTTTGTCATTAGATACTGAAGATAAGGTAATAATGGAGAAAAAAGAGGAGCTTGTAAGAAACATCGTACGCAATCTTTCTGCACCTTGTGATGATATATTATGGGGCTATTATCGTGATGGCTATTCTCTAAAAGCATTGGCAGAGAAATATGATTATGCATCTGAGAGTTCTGCGAAAGTAACTAAACATAGGTGTTGTGAGAAGTTCCGTGTTCGATATAATGAATTGGTTAAATCTCTTTTCTAATAGAAGCTTATGGATAAGGTAGATAAAGACATAGAGAATTTGCTTATTGATGATGATCGCATTAGTTTGTATCTCCTAGGTAAAATGAGTGCGGATGAAGAGGCTTCTTTTGTGGAAGAGCTTAAAACAAATGATGGTCTTCGTCAGCGTGCTGTTGCCCAGGCTCGGTTAATAAGAGGGATGAAACAAGCAGACGAAGAACTGGTTGATGCCTTTAAACAGGCTGATAGACAAACGATCATAAATGCTATTCATAAACCTAAAGAATCTGCAAATGCAGATTTTGATTCAGACAGGGTAAAAGGATTTGATTCTACAGAGAAAGAATTGTTTAGTGAAGATGGGACTGTTGAAAGGAGTAAAGGTCGGTTTTCAATGCGATGGCTCGCTTATGCTGCTTCCATCATCCTTATTGTCTTTGTCGGTTTTAAGGGGTATGATTATTATAGCACAGTAAATCTTGGCAAGCAATATGCCAACACTTTCGTGCTTTCAGAAATTGTTAGAGGTGAATCAAATACTGATGTAGAAGATGAGTTAAAAACTCTATTTGATAATGTGATTAAAGGTAAAGATCTACGTAAAACAACTGAAAGACTTGATGCCATTTGGCAAATAGCCAAGCAAGATACATACAATACTTATACCGATTATGCTCCATATATTGGCTGGTATCTGGCGATTGGGTATCTGAGAGATTATGAAAAGTTAAAAGCAAATAAGATTCTGGTTGAAATGAATGAAATGTACTCAGAGCATACTGTAATTGGTACAAAAATTGAAGAAGTTATGAAAGAATGCGATTTATAAGATGTGTCATATTAATTATAGGGCTTGTATGTTACAACTTACCTTCATTTTCACAAGATGAAGTATATGGCTCTGTTGGTGATTTAATCAATGATGTTTATGGTAGAAACTCTCAGGAATCCATATCTTTCATGGAAAATTATCTATCTTCGATTGAGAAGAATCTAAACAAGCAATCCCAAGATTCTGCATATGTTGGAATGATATCATTATTAGTAACGGCATACATTCAAAATAACCAACCATATTTGGCAGATTCTTTACTTTCTCATTCCATAAATTATATGATTGAAACAAAAAGAACCTCAGATGTTTTATACCTTTTGTATTCTGCGTATGGTTCATTATATTTTTATCTCCAAAATTATAACTTAGCTACCACTTATTACGAATCTGCGATTCAATTATATAATGAAACAAATTTAGTAAAAGGTGCAACTTATGCTGTGATGTTAAGTGTATTGGCTGCATGTCATGGGAAACTTGGCAATTTGCATAAAGCCTATCTCGAAATAGAAGAAGCTATTGATATAATTGAAAATTCAGAGGAGGTTTTTTCTGTAGCAAATAAGAGGGGCATCTTCCAGAAAGCAGGAACTATTTATTATGAGTTAAAAATGTATGATAAAGCAGAAAATATTACTAGACAAGCATATGAATTATCAAAGAGGTCAAACTCTATAGGAGATATCATTAATTCAACACTTAATTTAGCCATTTTTGAGCAGAATCAAGGTAGATATAAAGAATCAATAGAACTCTTGAAGGAACTGGAACAATTGACTCTTACAGTTAATGATAGGGTGAATCTGTATAGCTTGTTATATGTTGCATATTATATTCTTAACAATGAAGAAGAGACTGTAAAATATGCCCAATTGTATAGCCGAGCTATCACTGATTCTTCAAGTTTAGCTTACTCTTCTTTCCCAATCTCGATAGTTGAAGATTATTGGGAAGAATATTCATCTCACCTTATGGGTTTAATGGGAACATTAAATAAATACTCATCTAACCATCTTGTAAGGGAAATGTGTTATAATAATGCCTTGTTTATTAAAAACTTATCATTTGATCAAATGGATGAAATACGCTCAGTATCAGGTAAAAATAAGGATATTGGCAAAACGGTTTCTGATATTAAAAATATTAAAACCGTATTATTTGGTGGAAATCCTTCATTGTATGATGAGTTATATCAACAAGAACAATTATTGATAAGGCAAATTCGAGAAGATACAGATTACACAAAAGAAATAGAGGTGTACACGTGGGATAAAGTGAAGCAATCTTTACGGATAGGTGAATGTGCCATCGAGATAGTGCCCTATATTGGCATTAGTGAGAATAATAATGATGATGATGAACTTCCTCAAAAGTATGGCGCATTGATTCTATTCCCAGGAGATGACTCACCACAATTTATAGAATTATGTACATATGATCAACTCAGGGAGATTGTGCTAAACACTTTTGCAGAACAGGAATTAGGTGTTAGCCAATTGTATCGAAAAGAGACTGAATGTGTCTTATATAATTTGTTCTGGAACAAAATAGAGCCCTGTTTAGATGGGTTTAAAACTCTTTATATTTCTCCTGTATTCGATTTTCTTTATATTAACTTTGGGTTCATTCCATGTCCTGATAATAAGTATGTTAATGAAAAAATTAGCATTCGTATGGTGTCCTCAACTTCTTCAATTTGTAAGCCAAACATAACTAAGAGCTTTACAGATGTTGCCATATATGGTGGTATAGAATATTCTAAGAGTGGCATTTCTAAGGATGGAAACTCTTTACGAAATATTGCATTAAGGGGATTTGAAGAAACTTCAAGAGGATCATTCGGGTATTTAAGTGCTACTAAAGTTGAGGCAGATTCCATTCACGCCATTTTAACTAAAGCTCATTTTCATTCAATTCTTTATGAAGGTATTAGTGCAAATGAATCTTCTTTTAGGAAACTTGATGAGAATGCACCATCAATAATTCATATTGCTACTCATGGCTTTTATTTAGAAGGATATGATAAATATGAAGATTATTTTAGTAAGCTAATCCCTTATTCATATAAAGATCCATCCTTGTTATATTCGGGTTTGTTACTAGCAGAGGCTAATACAGCTTTTAGTAATCCAGAAATTTCTAATGCGTTTGATGATGGTATAATCACAGCAGAAGAAGTATCATGGATGGATCTTTCTGATACTGAACTTGTGGTCTTATCTGCATGTGAGTCTGCAGTAGGGGTAAGCTATCAAGAAGGGATTGGCGGTTTGTTTAAGGCTTTCAAAAAAGCAGGTGTAAGCACAATACTCGGAAGCCTGTGGAAAGTTCCAGATAATGCTACAGCAATGCTTATGATTTCTTTTTATAAAAACCTTGTTTCAGGTATGGAGATACATTCTGCCCTCTTGTTAGCCCAGCGTGAAGTCTCTTTGATCTATCCTGACCCGTTTTATTGGGCAGGTTTCGTTTTGTTAGATTGACATCTACTGAACTCAAGCCCTTTCAGAAAAAAGAGCTCATTAATTTTGTTTTTTGATTAAAATCATTTTCCTTTGCATACGAGATTCTTAGCGAAGTATCTTCTTGATATTCTTTTGTTCTTAAAAGCTTCATTATGTTGCTCTCTGTATGCTATAAATATTGATAATAAAGGAGAGATTATTGTTATGAAAAAGTTATGACATAATGGGGTTATCATTTTTTGCTATTCGTATAATATTTGCTATGGGTCTTTATTATTTTATTAACTTAAAATTTTAAAGAAGATGGAAATTATTGGGATAACATTATCTTTTGTTGTCCAAGAAGATTCAATTGATTCTTGGACTGAATATGTTAATAACATTTGTATTAATGTAAAATTTGAAAGGTATGGGGCTTATACTTTTCGACTAAAGCATCCAATATCTTATAGTCAAATTGATGAAATGCTCAGAGAATTATGTGGTAGATTGGAAAATGATGTACCATGTAAAGCAACTTATAGTCCAATTGAAGAAAGGACTTGTTTAAAACCAAGGTATATATGTAGTGCAAAATATGTTGTGCAAATTGAGCGTTTTGATGACATTTATTATTAAGTTCGTGGTTGAAAGATGATTAAAATAGATAATATAAATATTAGTAATGAAGAACTTAGGTATAAATATCCAAAAGCTCTATTTGTAGATGTTACTCTCTTTTCCTCAAATGATGAATTTAGGAAACTTAGTCCTTATTTTATTCATAAAGACATACCTGTTCCAAATAGTTCCGGCTATTATGCAACAAGCGTTGCTTCTATTTGGGAAGGACTTAAAGTTTTTGAGAATTGTGGGATTGATACAACGGTATTTGAAAAAACTAATCTCAGAGATATAATACGATCAAATGTTAATTATGGTAGTTATATAGGTCATCAGTTTGGTGTGTATGGACAAAGAATTATGGATTTGAGAGAAGCAAGAGAAAAAATCCTAATCCCGGCATACAGAAGTATGTTGGATTATAAAGTTCAAGATATTATTAAATGGATAAGGGCATATAGTGAGAATAATAGTCTTGTATTATTAGATAGTGAGGTTAATTGTAATGTCGATGACGTATCTTCTCCATTATCAAATGCGTTTCTTGTGAAAGCGTATGCAGAAGGTACTTACCCGTATGAAGATGTGTATGAAGCCGTTCGAATTCAAAAAAGTTATACAGGAAGACATCTTCATGTTTGGTATGAAGAAGAAATAAGATTGAAGCACATTAAGCCATTTGAGAAGATAAGACAATTGAGTTTTGATTTTGATGGAGTAAACCGTTAGATATGAGTTAGGTGATAAGTCTTTTTTGAGGTTGAGTTGATTGTTAAGATCGATATAGGTCGCTACCTTATAAAGTATAGTGATGGAGGTGTGTAATTTGTGGGAGTATCTGAAAAATGGTACTCCTGCATTTTCTGTTTTCCTTGTTAACCTTTTGCTGTCAGTAGTCATTAAGGAGTATAAGAAGATAAAAATGAACGTATTAAAACTGTAGAAAGAATGGTTAGGATTAATTGAGTAGCTTTCAATCATTATATTAGTATGTGTAACATACGGCGCTTGTAAGGTGGTCTGTTGTGAAACAGGCCATTTTTTTTTACCAAAAAACGAGATGTTGTGTTAACCTTCCAGCATGTGTTGTCATAAAGAGTAGAAACAAGAAAAAATGGCAATTAAAAAATTACAATTATGGAAAGATTATTATTGATAGTTATTGCCGTCTCATTGGCATTTGCAGTAGGTTACTGGGGTAAGACTAGGAAGATAGGCTTTGGATTGGCTTTTGCACTTTCCTTGCTCAATCTATTTATAGGGATAATAGCAGTCGCATGTTCAACAAAAATTGATAATATAAATGAGGAGGAAGAAAAATGAAGACATTTGGATGGGTATTAATAGTATTAGGTGCTTTGTCATTTCTGGGTGCAGCTTCAAAAGGGCATGATGTTTTCGGACCATGCTTCTGTATTGGAGTTGGTGGATTGATTGTTTATTTGAAAAGAGAAAAAGAAGAGAATAATTAATAACACTTATTTGTTAACCTTTCCTGCTTTCCTGACATAAAGAGTAGATACAAAAAGTAAGCGCTATGATTGAGAAAGATTTAAAACTAGACCCAAACAATGCCGAATGGCAGGTGGCTTTCAACATGGTTGCCTTTACCAATACTTCTATGTTCATCACAGGAAAGGCTGGAACGGGAAAGACCACTTTTATTAAGCACATCCAGCAAGAGATCAAGAAGAACTTCCTGATATTGGCTCCAACAGGAGTAGCAGCTGTTAATGCAGGAGGTCAAACCATGCATAAATTCTTTGGCTTCCCAATGGAGGTAATTAACCCTTATTCATCGTTTTCACCTTCTCCAGAGAGACGGGAACTGTTAGAGCATATTGACACAATTATAGTGGATGAGGTGTCCATGGTGAGAAGCGATATGGTGGATGGAATGGATTGCTATCTGAGAAGTGCTTTTGGTACAAATCTTCCATTCGCAGGCAAACAGGTGATCTTTGTGGGTGACCTATTTCAATTACCCCCTGTGGTTAGAACTGGAACTGCAGACGAGGAGATGCTTGAAGATTACTATGGTGAAGGACTCCCTTTTTTCTATAAGGCTTTTGTGCTGAAAAGGATGAACTTGCCAAAAATAGAGTTTAGAAAAGTATATAGACAGAGTGATCCCCTTTTTTTGAATCTGCTCAATAATATTCGTGAGAACAAGGCTACTCCAGGTGATTTGGCTGTGCTCAATGATCATGCCGTGCATGGGGTGCAATCCGATGATTACTCTATTATATTAACCACAGTCAACAAAACGGCTGATGAAATTAATCAAAACAAACTATCTGAGATAGAATTAGATGAATATGAGTACAAAGGTGCCATTTCTGGTAATTTCAAGACTTCAGATTGCATCGTGCCAGAAGTGCTGAAATTGAAGGTTGGCGCACAAGTGATGTTTTGCAGGAACGAACAGCGTTGCACAAATGGCACTATCGCTGTGGTTACTGCTTTGGAAAATAACAAGATATATGTGAAATTGGATAGTGGCCGAATTGTTGATGTTGAGAAAGCTGTGTGGGAGAGTAAGGAGAAGGTGTATAACCGTGAGACCCGTAAATTGGAGACCAATGTCGTAGGTACTTTTACTCAATATCCTTTAAAACTTGCATGGGCTATCACCATTCATAAATCTCAGGGCATGACTTTCGACAGGATGCATCTGGATTTGTCACGCCGCTTCTTTGCCTCAGGGCAAGCATACGTTGCTTTTAGCCGTCTGCGCTCTTTAGATGGTCTGACAATGAGTGGTAAAATTTATAAATCTGATATCATCCAGAATCCTGAAGTGCTTGCCTTTGCCAATACATTCAATGACGAGAAGATGATCAACGATGAGTTTGAATTGGGCAAGTTGTTCTATAGCTACTTGAAAAACAGGGAATATGATAAATGTACGATGGCATGCTTGTCGCAGGTGCTTGATAAAACCGCCAAGTTTGAATATCGTAATGCTGCTTTGTTGGCAAAGAAGATGTTTGATGTAATGGTGGATGATGAACACCTGATGGGTGAGACTGATGATGTGAGATTGTTGAAGGATTACAGTATGACCGCTAATTTCCTGAATGCTGTATTCTGTCTGTATGGTAACAAATTTGATGAGGCTATTGGCTATGCTGATTTAGTGCTCAGCAGGCGTGAGTGTATTGAGGCAATGTTCATCAAGGCTCGTGCATTGTTTGCGATGGGCGATTATGATCGTGCTTATGATATGAACAACCAGATTATTAGCGCAACCAAAAGTCATGAGGATAGGAAGGGTATTGACAACAAATTATATCTTTTTGAGGCTAAACTAAATGATAAGATAGGCAACTCAAATATTGCTATATGCAAGAAGCTGATTAAGAATTGCCCTGAATGCCTGAAGACGTTTATTCTGTTGAGAAAGAACTTCTTCAAGGAAAACTTATCTCTTAATATTGAGGAGGATGAGGAGAACGTAGAACTGGTTGCTGCTTTCAACAATCACGAGATTAATCATGATGATTTCCAGAAGATGCTGGAAGGATGTGATTTAAAGAGCAGGGAGTTCTTAAAACTCCAGAAGAAAGCGTCTAAATTTAATGTTTGATAGATTGTTATGATAACAAAGCGATTAATACTAATCTGCCTATTAATAATGTCTGCTTGCTCATTAATGGCTCAGACCTACAAACTCCAGACCTATAGCTTTTCAAGTAGGTCGAAGAATAGCTATGGGGTATGGTCTGACTGGTCGAAGTGGGAGGCTTCGGATATGTTGGTGGTCATTAACCAGGACAAGGATAGGATTACCATCTATAGCAGGAAAGTGCAGGAATATGATATTTACAGCTATGATGGGGAAGAGGATGACAGATATGGGGGCACCACTATTTCTTATAGCTGTGTGGATGATGATGGCTTGAGATGTGGCATCCGTCTGAGAGCGCAAGCTGATGGTAGCCTGCAACTCTATGTTGACTATAATGATGCTATGTGGGTTTATGGAATTAGGAGGAAATGAAGATGAATGATAATGTTTCTAAATATACGAAGACTTTTATGAAATGGATAGCACTTGTTGTAAGCTGGCTTACACTATCGCCTGTTTTCTACTATCTTGCTAAGCGATGGAACTTCTATGGCAAGAAGACAAGGTTAGTTGCGATGCTTGTCTCTCCGATGTTTCTGCTGATTTATCTATGTGTTTTCCTGTCTGCTGTTTTTTGGCAGGCAAATTATTCAAGGGAAAACTATTTCCTGGATAGAGATAGAATTGAACGAATAACTGACGTGAGGTTACCAAAGTTCAAGGTGAAGGATTACACTAAAGGAAGCAATAGTTTTAATGGGGATTATAATGATGGTTTTTATATAGAGTTCAACTCTCCGCTTCCAGATAGTTTGTTTGAAAGAATTGATTCTCTTATTGTGAGTGGCAATCAATATTGGGAAAAGAGTGGCTACAAATATACATATTATAGAGTGTGGGGAAATGGTATTCCTGCACCGAATGGGGAGAGCGATAATGATGATCGTTTCTTTGGCTTAACAATTGTTCGTTTTAGTGAAACAGGATATATTGGTCATGGAATGTGGTAAAACAAAAGGTAGAAGAGAAGAAGAACGTAAACGTAAAGCGGAAGAGCAGGAGTGGAAAAAGAAATACTCAACGGGTGAGCTTTTTGGAAATAAGGACCATGTAGAATATTACTGCCCTCATTGTGGTTTCGAAGTTAAAGTGAATGAGAAGTTGGCGCTGCAACTTTTTTACTGCAAGCGATGTCGTGAGGTACAAACGCAACCTACTAAACAGGTGGTTGAAACTGTCAGGGATAAGGAACGTCGTGGCTTTTGGCAATGGCTGTTCAACAAACCATCTACTGTCAAGCGCGAAGTGCATGCTGATATCATTGCATACAAACCTGTGTGTTATAGCTGTAAACGATCGGATATGATGGTGCCGTTTGAAAAGAAACACTGCCCTGTTTGTGGGGCAGTGCTATTAACTTGATGACCATGTTTTGTACCCGGAGTGGGACTTGAACCCACACAGCTGCAATAGCCAAGGGATTTTAAGTCCCTCGTGTCTACCGATTCCACCATCCGGGCAGCCTTGGTTTTGCGGTGCAAAGATAACTGCTATTTTTTATTCTGCAAAAAATATCAGCAACTTTTTATACTTGCAAGTAGTTGATGCTCGGCTTCTGCTACTTTCGCGAAGCCAAATTTATCCAGTTCGTGCTGCATCAAATCACTGATTTCTGCATTGCAGAGTCTGCCAATGCTTCCTTCGTGGGTGTGATGCACCTCTTGACTGTGCTGGAACTTGCCTTGCTCAAATTCTATTCCCACTTGCTTGTAGGCATCCCTGAAAGGTACTCCTTGCAAGACCAGTTCGTTGACTCGCTCAACTGTAAAGATGGGCTGGTAGCGAGGGTCATCAAGGATGTGGGTGTTCACACTAAGGCGACTGATGATATAGGTAGTCATCTTCAGACAGTCTTTCATCTCTTCGAACGCAGGGAGGAATACTTCCTTCAATATTTGATAGTCACGGAAATAGCCGCTTGGCAGGTTGTTGCTGATAAGTACGATCTGCTGAGGTAATGCTTGCAGCTTGTTGCACTTGGCACGGGTCAACTCGAAGACATCTGGATTCTTCTTGTGGGGCATGATGCTGGAGCCTGTCGTACATTCATCGGGCAATTTCACAAAACCAAAGTTCTGGCTGTTGAACATACAGGCGTCAAAAGCCAGTTTGGCAATGGTTCCGGCTAAGCTGGCCAAGGCATAGGACACGTTGCGTTCCATCTTGCCACGACCCATCTGGGCATATATGACATTATAGTCCATGGAATCAAATCCTAACAGTTGGGTGGTCATGGTTCGGTTCAATGGGAATGATGAACCATAGCCGGCTGCAGAGCCAAGTGGGTTGCGGTTTACAGTCCGATAGGCGGCTTGCAACATGGTCATGTCGTCAACCAGACTTTCTGCGTATGCTCCTAACCACAGACCGAACGAAGAGGGCATCGCTATCTGCAAATGTGTATAGCCTGGCATCAGCACGTCTTTATAGCGCTCGCTCTGCTCGACCAACGTGTCAAAAAGCTGCTTTGTCAGACCTACTAATTCTTTTATCTGGTCACGCGTGAAAAGCTTAAGGTCAACCAATACCTGGTCGTTTCGTGAACGTCCGCTGTGTATCTTCTTGCCGATGTCGCCCAATGCACGGGTGAGCATGAGTTCTACTTGTGAGTGTACGTCTTCAATGCCTTCCTCAATCACAAAATCTCCTTTGACGGCTAACTCATAGATTTTCTTGAGTTCCTGAAGTAGAACGGCGAGCTCATCGGCTGTAAGCAAACCAATGCTTTCAAGCATGGTAATATGAGCCATACTTCCCAGTACATCATAAGGAGCCAAATATAAATCCATCTCACGGTCTCTGCCTACCGTGAAACGCTCTATTTCTTTGTCAATTTGTGTGGTTTTCTCCCAAAGTTTCATAAGTAATTTGGTGATGGTGGCTTAATAAGGTACTTGTGCCAAAGCTTCCACGATGCGGTTCAAACCGTCTTTGATGGGCTTTTGCACCATACCTAACATAAAGGCATTGAGCTGCAAACCTGCAATCAGTTTCATTTCACATGCATCTGGACCTTTGGGTACGAGTTCCATGCGAATGTCGAATGGAATGGGCGACTCAACGGTGCCGTAGGTCACGCTATGGAAGGGCTCGGTAGCTTTAATTTGCATAGAAACTGCTCCCATGGGGGTCTTGAATGTCAGCATGCCGTTGTCAAGGCTAATGTTGTCAAGCTTGTCGGCTGGGATGCGCTCTTTCAGTTTCTCTAAGTTTTCTGCGTTCGACAACTTCTCAAACACGTTGCGTTGTGGAGCTTCAATCCGCTTGGAATCGCTCTCAAAACTCGTAGTACTCATAAATATCGCTTTATTTTAATTCGTCACCCCAATGTGCTGGGTCTTTTCTCCACTCGTTCAGAGTAGGAATGTCTTTTTCCTCAATATAGCCTGTCTTTAGTGCTGTCTCAATCACTGCATCATAGTCGGTGAGGGTTACCAATGGCACTTTTGCTTCCTTGAATGCTTTTTCTGCCACAGGGAAACCGTATGTGTAGCTGGCCACCATGCCAATCACCTCGCAACCGTCTCTGCGAATGGCTTCCACAGCCTTCAAACTGCTACCGCCTGTTGATATCAGGTCTTCAACCACTACTACTTTCATGCCAGGGCGCAACTCGCCTTCAATCAAGTTCTCCAGACCATGATCTTTTGGTTTAGAACGAACGTAAACAAAAGGCAGGTTCAAAGCATCTGCTACCATCGCTCCTTGTGGAATGGCACCTGTAGCTACACCTGCAACAGCATCTACTTGTGGGAAATGCTCCAAAATAATGCGGGTAATCTCAAACTTAACAA
>Ga0265298_10006107_pt1 | contig 14947 bp, 10 predicted proteins | sample AusTroGonzalo_MG_3_FD_193486 | JGI IMG/M metagenome (GOLD analysis project Ga0265298, IMG submission 193486) | Bovine rumen microbial communities from tropical cattle in Woodstock, Queensland, Australia - Gonzalo_01 | ecosystem: Host-associated > Mammals > Digestive system > Stomach > Rumen ... | reverse complement strand
GGTAAATAACCTCGCCAGCATCCGTTGGCGCCTTATTGTAGCCGACCACGTTGGCCGATTCAACAGCCAGGAGGCTTCCGCACATTGCTGCCGCAGCAGCACAAAACGCGACTTTATGCTGAACTGCGGCGACACCCCTCTCCCGACGCGCTTTCGTGCCGTCTGGGGCGTCGCGTGGTGCAGTTGAAGTGCAGTGACGTGCAGTAGGCGGCGATGTACGCGAGAAAACCGAAGCAGACGACCACGAAATACCTCGAAATCGCAGACCCAAAGGACGCCGTGGGGCTGTGGTCGCATCGTGCGGCATACGTAACACCGCTGAACCCTGTTGGGAACACCCTCAAGACGCTCGGGCGCACCCTTGCCGAGGACATCTCGCGCTGGGAGACCTACGACGAGATGAAGGCCGCGATGGACGCCAAGGGCTGGAAGAAATCAGCGTCGCGGCGGCTCCGCGAATACGCGGCGCAGTATCTCGGCGAGGTAGTTGACGAGGCGGGCGAGCGCGAATGGCTGTCGGCGCCGCGCTGGTTCCGCGCTTGGCGACACTTTGCTCGGTGGATCGACGGCACACAGACCGTGCCGCGCCCGGACTACGTGCGGATGTCCTTCGGCTTCTCGACGGCGGGGTTCAACTGCAACGAGCGGAATCTCCGTGGCGGGCGCGCGTTCTTCCTCAAGAACGCCGAGGGGCGGAACTTCGTCGCGGTGATGGCCATTCCCGCGTCTGACCCCGCCTGGGCATCGTGGCTCTTGATAGAGGATAGCCATTGGAATCCCGGGAAGTCATGCTACAGGCGGCTCGTCATCGACCCCCGCGGGGAATGCCGCTGGACGGAACTTGACGCGACGCTCGTAACGGAACTCGTCGCCGACAAAAAGCTCTGTCTCTTCGAGCTTGCGCCAGATCCCGTGTTCGATGCCGTGACCGACCCCGACCTCAACCCCCGCGAGCAGTACGCCCACATTTCAACTGACTTCGTCTTCTGCGCCTGTCCATGCAAAGGCGATTTCACCTTCGCGCTCCGCTGGGGCGTCACCTACAACCCGGGGCGGACGCGCTACGAGAGCGTGGACAAGACCGTGATCCTTACCCTCGACATCGCCCGCGAGCGCAGGAAGTCGTGGGCAAAGAGGCCGGTCGAAGTCAAAGACTGCGCTGACGCGGAAAAGGCCGCTCGCGAAGTAGTACTCGCCAACGGCTGCGCACTCCTGCCAAACGATGCGCCAGAGGAGCTTCGCCACGCCGTCATGAGGGCGCTTTTTTTCGTGACTTTCCCCGACAGGCGACCAAACGAGGTTGGCGGGATCCTTCGTGGCTACCAGCTGCCAGGGCGCATGGTGCGCAGCGTCGGCAAGGGGCTTAGGGGCGACAACACCACCCAGATCGTCGAGCGCGTCCGCGAGATGGGCAAGGCGCGTGCCGACGCGCGGCGGCAGCTCGTCGTTGACACGCTTCTCGACCGCACCGCAAAGGCACTTGCCGCGAGGAATGGGCTCGACGAAAACGACGCACGCCGCCGCATAGAGGCCGCTGGAGGCCGCGCGACGCTTGCCGCCGCCGCAGGGCGGCTTGGAATGCTGGAAGGCAACGCACTCGCTCTCTTCACGCCGAAGCCGGGGGCGGGCTCGCTAAAGCTTCCCGACCTCTCGCTCGCTTTCGCCTTCGAGCGCCGCCTCGGGCTCGAAGGATCAGGCGGTGCGGTTGCGGCGCTCGTGCAGACCGCGCGTGTGCGACCGCTCGACGATACGCCTGGCTCGATGCGCCTTGCCGTCCCTGTCGTCGCGACAGCGACAAGAATGTGGAAGCCCATGCGAGGGCGCGAAAACGCGCCGCTCGAGGTCTCTCCAAAGCACCCGCCGCGAATCCTACGTGAAGACGGGCGATATTACCTTCTCGCCGTTCCGCGACAGGCCGGTGCGTTCCGCTACGACCGCGACCTTGCGTACGATGCGGGCGCGAAGAAGAAATCCGTACCAATCTCGGCATACTCCTTTCGGTCGGCGAAGGGAGAGCGCTCGCGCGAATCGGTTGAACTTGTCGTGGAGACGTTCGACTGGCAAAAGGTCTCCAGTATGGCGCGAGACGGACGGATGATGCTCTATGCGCTGGACTTCGGCGAGGGCAGGCGATGGGCTGACGCGGCGTATCTGCCGACGAATGCCGCGCCGTGTGCGTTTTCCACGACCGTGCCGAAGATAGAGGCCGTCGGCACATCTGCCGCGCCAAGGGTGTTGGACGAAAAAGCGGCCGTCCGGCTGACGTTTGTTGTCAACCCGACCGTTCGACGCGACAACCGCAAATGGGGCATTCGCTCGCTGGCCGCCTATCTCGACGCCTATCCCGACGAACAGGCGAGGCCACGCGTCACGTTCGACCCCGCGTCTCCGGCGGATTCTGCGCTTGAGGCGGTGCGGAAGGACGCGCTTCTCGTGGCGAGGCGCGAGGATGCCGATGCGGCGCTCAAGGCGATGGGCTACGTCGTGGTGCCGGGGCGGGGACTGCGGGAGCCGGGCGGGCTTTACAACGGCTATATGCTCATGGACAGGGTTTTCGCCGATGATGCACCGAATGCGGCGCGAAACCGCGACCGGAGAAAGGGGAAAATGCTTGCCGACGTCGTTCAGCCAGGGAAGGTCGCGGCACTGGAGCGGCATTTCACGGCGCTCATAGAGGCAGACGGCATAGCGGACAAGAAGTCGGCGGGGCGCTTCAAGCTCGAAAGGCCGATCAAGGTCACGCCGGAGCTCGCCCCCGCCGTGGCGCGGGAGTTCCGCCGCGTCGTCTATACTGGCACGATGGACGCCCGCCGCCAGCTCGTCCGCCCCGCCCACGAAGTTGCCATCGGCATCTGGCTCGCAACGCTATAGTTCTCGCGGTTTTCTGATAGACGGCGAACGCGGTTTTATGGTACTATATGTGTGCTCTCCGGAATTGAACTCCGTGGCGACGGAGGTACGAACGGGAGCCATGAAAGCCGTGGGTTGAAACTGACATAGTCCTGCTGAGAACGGATCGAAAAGCCTGAAGGGTGGGCGGACGGTCCGGGAGGGGGTGTTGATGTCGGGAACCACGGCGGCCGATTTGGAACGTGAGGAGGAGGCTTCCTCCGCGGGCTTGAGCGCAAGATGCGCGGCCTAAGCGTCGTCGGCATTTGGCGAGGCATCGCCTATTCCAAAAATGCGCCATAGGCGTATTGTACCTTGTGGCCGACGTTCGGTCACGCAATGCGTCGGCACAGCAAAAAGGAATAGGAGCCTTAATATGGATCAGATATGTCCGAAGTGCGCTACGGGAACATGCCCTTGGCGGGATGGAATAATGTGCAGAAACTATGTCTGCGCGCGAGATGACGTCGATAGGCGTGGAGAGGACCTCCTCAAAGACCTTCCGCCTGGTTTCGCCGAAATATTCCAGAGGTTCGATTCGAATGGGCGCTCGCGTTGAGCAAAGGGAAGGTATAAAAGGAGGTGTCACCATGAAAAGAGCGAAAAAGTTGGCCGGCGTTGATGAATCGGACTTCGCCTCTGTCTTGGACATAATTACGATGCATCGCTCTCGGGCATTGATGTCTGTCAATGTCGAGAGCCTGATCACTTATTGGGAGATAGGCGCGTTCCTGTCGCCGCGCATCCATTCCGGCAGTTGGAGTACCGCCGTGGTCGGCCGGCTTGCGGACTACATCAAACGCAATAAACCTGAGTTGCGTGGGTACGGGAAGAGCAATCTCTATAACATGGCGAGGGTTTACGATCTGTTCTCAGACGAGTCATTCTTGTCCTTGACCACTAGGTATAAAAAACAATTGCCTGCACCCGACAACTTTTTCCAATTGCAAAATGGAAAAAGTCTGCCGACTGTCTTGGCGCTAACATCCTATACGAATCTTGTGATAATTGCCAATCATTGTCGTGATGCACAGGAATGCCTTTTCTATATCGTATATGCAAGCAGGGAACACTTGAAGAATAAAGAGTTGGCGCGCTGTATTGAAACAGATTCATATACATCTCTGCTTGGGGGCAGCAAGAAGAACTACTCGAATAGGCTAAAGGAGCTTTACCCGACGGCGCCAGTTGTTATCAAGGATCGGGCGTTTCTTGACTATCTCGCGCTACCGGAGCGGTGCCGGGAGTCAAAGTTGCGCCGCGAGATTGTCTCGCACATAAAGGACTTCATTCTTGAAATGGGGAAGGAATTCCTTTTTGTCGATCAGGAATACACTCTCCCTGTTGGCGGAGAAGATTTTCATTCTGATTTGCTATTCTATCATCGCGGGTTGCAATGTCTTGTCGCGTTCGAGTTGAAAACGCGCAAGTTCAGGCCGTCCGACATGGGGCAGTTGGAGTTTTATCTTGAGGCGCTTGACCGTGACATGAAGAAGGAGAACGAGAATCCGTCCATTGGAATAATCCTCTGTCGCGACGCGAACCGCATTGTGGTAGAGTACGCTATGTCACGTGCGATGAGCCCAGTTATGGTGGCGCAGTACAAACGTTTGCTTATTCCTAAGGAAGTGCTTCAGCGGACTTTCGAGGAGTATCTTGAGTTACCAGTGGTGTCCTGCTGAGAGCGGATAACATGAGGGCTGCAACAAGCTTCTACAGAAGGCCTTCTGTGAAGCTAGGTCGGAAAATCCTGCTTTGCCGCATAAGCGCGCGGGGGTGGGGAGAGGCGCGAGCGGCGGGGAGATTGGGGTGAACGAAAAATTCTTCAGCCGGCATTCCCGTTCCCCATTCCCCGTTCCCCGTTACCCCAAAAATTGGGGACAGACCCCACGATAGTCAATAAAATCAAGGGTCTGCGCGATTTTCGAGGGCAGAGCGGGGGCGGAGGACGGATGGCGGGGGCTGAAAAATTTTTTTAATTCCCCCTTGACACCCCCTTGCGCGGCGGATACGAAATAGTGTATAATCGCGTCGTCTAAAGGAAGGATAGGCGAATCGCACAGGGATGCGAATGGCCTAAACGAACCGACCTAAGACAACAAAGGAACACAAATATGAAGAAAGTCGCGTTTTGTGCTGCTGCGGCAGCAATGTGCGGAAGCCTCCTGGCTGTTGAATCGGCCAACGTGGTCGGCTACAATAAGGCGCCAACGGATGCTGGCGAGGTTATTTACCGAGTTGCGACTTTTGAGTCTGTTTCAGGGACAGATTCTACATTCAAGGTTGGAGATATTTCGGTTGGCGAAGAGGATTTCGCCTACTGGAACTTCGACTACATCGCTACGGTTGATGAGTATGGTTCTCAGGAGCAGTATTATACTTGGGACCCAGATGCTAACGCCGGTAAGGGCGGATGGTTCGAGTGCGACGACCTTTGCACCGTTGACTATGATGCTCCTGCTGACTCAGTGGAATTACCTCTCAACAAGGGCATAATTATCTGCTCTCAAAACGGGGTCGATCTGACATTTGCCGGTGCGGTAATGGCTGGTGACACCGAATTGTATGGCGTAGCAGGTGAAGTTACATATACAGGTAATTTCACTCCGGCTCAACTTACTCTTGGAGACATCGTCGTTGGAGCGGAGGATTTTGCTTATTGGAACTTTGATTATATTGCCACGATAGATTCTTATGGTGGTCAGGAGCAGTATTACACATGGGATCCGGATGCTAACGCCGGTGAAGGTGGATGGTTTGAGTGCGACGACCTTTGCACCGTTGACTATGATGCTCCTGCCAACGATGTAGAGTTTGATCCAAACATGGGCTTCATATTCTGCACACAGAATGGAGTATCTCTCAACATTCCTAGCCCTCTGTAATTGAATTTTGTGCGGCGGGTAGTCTGCCGTGCAGAAAAAAAGGAAAACGAAAATGAAGAAACTAATGATCGCAGTCGCTGTAGTTTGCGCCTGCGTTGCTGCAAAGTCAGCAACAGTCAACTGGGCATCAGGAGCTCTCCAGACGCCCACTTCCGCCACAGATGGTACGCTTAGCGGATCAAAGATTACATCGTCGTCCGGTTATACGGTTGCGATGTATGCCTTTGAATCTCTCTCGGCGATTTCCTATGATGCGGGAGATCTGTTCAAGTGGTATCAGGCCGATCCAACGGCGAAGTTCAAGGGATTGGATGCAATCTCTGGTACGGTCACGATGGGTACCTCGTCTACGACTGCTGCTGCTAAAGGTGTAATATCCGAGGATGCGGGGACAACTGTTTATGCAGCTGTTCTTTTCGTTCTTTCGGATGAAACATCCGGCGAAGCGAAATGGTACATGGAAAACTCCGCGTCAAAGGCTACGGCCAAGGCAGCTGTCAATGTCTCTAACCTTGGTCTCAAGGTTGGCGGCGGTTCCAGCACGACCGCCACCGCGTGGACGGCTGTTCCTGAACCGACGAGCGGGTTGCTCATGCTTCTCGGCATGGCGGGCCTCGCGCTCCGTCGCCGTCGCGCCTAAGCGAATCGCTCAAAGTTGAGCCAGGAAGCCCGTCCGAGCAATCGGGCGGGCTTTCAACCATTAAGGGGATAATAGATGACTTGGCTTGTAACATTCAGAGGCAAGGACGGCGACAAGAGACAGGAGGTGTTCGAGGCCGACAGCCGCGAAGCGCTGTTCAAGCACCTTGAAACCAAGGGGATATCCGCCATTCGCATCGAGGAGTCTGCAAACGGACGCAAGCCCGCCAATCCTCGGAAGAAGAGCCCTCAAGCCGGAAAGTCATCCCGCAGGGTCGTCGTGTGTGCCGCTCTTGGCACCGCAGTTGCGCTCGGAGCGTTCCTGGCGGTGATGTACCTTGGCAGCGACGGCAAAACCCCCGAGCGCCCCACGACCAAGCCAAAGGCAAAGCGAATCGCAGATGTCGGCCCCTCGTCTCCTGCCACCGGGACCAATGCCGCAGAGGTTGCCGAAAAGGAAGACCGCAACTCGCTCGAATGGCTCAAGAAGCACGACAAGCGGTACATCGTTCCGGAGGATGCCGTCCGCCGCCCTAACGGCCGCCTTTACACGAAGGACGGACGCCGAATCCTCGAAAGGCTCCCGGCGAGGACGATCCGCGCCGACGCTGGGCGCAAGCGCGTGTTCGAGCACCAGGCGGAACGCGAGATTGCCCGCCTGCTGAGCATCGAGCCAGGCAAGTTCTTCATCGGCAACAGCAACTACGGACCGAGGTTCCAGCAGAGCTTCGCCGAGGCCGTGGCAAGTCCAACGCCGATCCTCGAAGACGATGACGAAGAGACAATCGCCCTCAAGAAGGAAGTCAACGAGGTCAAGGCGGACCTCGCCAAACGGCTGAAGAACGGCGAAGACCTCGTGCAGATCATGAAGGACACGGAAACGGAACTGCGGACGCTCGCGACCTTCCGAAACGATATGAAAAAGGAGTTGGCAGCGCTGCGCTTTGACGAATCCGTGACAGAGCAGGACTACAAGGATTTCGTCGAGGCCGCGAACAAGATGCTCAAGGAGCGCGGTCTGAAGGAACTTTCCTCGCCCGTGTTCGCGGAAGCCCAGCTCAAGTACATCCGCGAGGTTCACAAAACTAAACAAGCTGCTAAGGGGGCGCGCGAAGCCGCCAACCAGGCAAATTGAAACATACAGGGAAACGACCATGAACAGCATAAAACTTTATCTCGCAATTCCGTGCCTCTTCGCTGGGATGTTGACCTTTGCGGAGGACAGCGCAACGCCTGCCGCCACGGAGAAGTCAATTGCCACCGCAGAGGCGCGCCTTGCCGAGCTCGGCGGGTATGTGATTTATCCCGAGTCGCAGAAAGGGCTGGTCTCATTCATCGATACGCAGAGCGCAGTGGACGTCTCGGGTGATTTCGACGAGGTGATTGGGCACTTCCGTCGTCAGGTTCCCGTCAGGATTGAAGTCACGAAGGGCGCTGCCGGAGAGCCGGGCGCCTTGAAGAGGAGTGCGAAGGCGAACTTCGCCGTCGTGTTTGTCAGCGATGACAAGGCGCCGCCCACGGTAGTCGTTCCGGAAGAGGGATATGCCGTCGTGAACTTCGCGAAGTACACCGCGGGGTTGAAATTGCCGGCGGACGAGGCGAAGTACAAGCGGCGCTGCGCCAGGGCCGCGCTGAAGGCATTTGTGCTTCTCTGCGGTGGCGGCAGCTCCCGCTATCCTGGACACGTGGCGGCGGCGCACACGCCGCAGGAACTCGACTTCGCACATGACAAGCTGCCCATTGACATACAGGATTCCGTCAAGAAATACCTTGGCGCGGCTGGGGTAACTACCATGAAAAGGACAGTCTACCGCAAGGCCTGTGAAGAGGGCTGGGCGCCGGCGCCGACGAACGATGTGCAGAAGGCGATTTGGGACAAGGTCCACGCGCTCCCCACCGAGCCCATCAAGATCAAGCCCGAGGAAAAGAAGACCGAGAAGTGACAGCTTCTACAGAAGGGTCTGACCCTTCTGTAGAAGCTTGAGCGATGAAATACACCTACGCATACAAGACGAGCGACGGGGCGCGGCACGAGGCGGCGATGGAGGCCGAGAGCCGCGAGGCCGTGTTTTCGGCGCTGAGGGCGCGTGGGATAAAGGCGATCAAGGTCGTCGCCGCCGACGGGTCTAAGGCGAATGGCGAGGTGCGGCCCGCAAAGACCGCGATTATAATCGGCTGGAGCACTACAGTCGCATCGCTTCTCGTTCTCTCCTTTGCGCTCTATGCGTTCTTTGCGGCAAAAAGAACTTCCGAGTCCGCAGTCACGTCTACGCCGCGCCACCAGATCTACGGCGACCCTGCGATCATGGAGGGTTTGGAGCGCGGCGACTTCGCGGCGGTTCTGCCGCGCGTCGGCGATCAGATGCTCGCGGTCTTCGCCCAGCCGGGGAAGCTGATGTGTGCCAGGGGCGCGAATCCGCGGCTCTTGGACGCGGCAATGGAAGCGGCGTTCACGGGCTACGCGAAGGACGAGCTTTCCGCCGAGAGCGACATCGCGATCGACGCTGGCGAGGCGAGGGAGCTAAGGGAGCTCAAGCAGATTGTCAACGGCATCCGCGAGGAGATGCGCTACTATCTTGCCAACGGCAATGGTACGCCGCGCTCGTTCTGGCGGCGGCTCAACGAGCGCACAGCGCAGGAGATGCAGATTTACGAGCGCACCCGCCGCGAGCTCGAGAACGAGACCTCGCCCGACGCCTGGGAATCGAAGAACGAAGCCCTCCGCCGCATAGGGCTTCGCACAATCGCCAATCCCAACGAATAGACGACTGCCTTTTGCTTTCTCCTTGTATTGGTAGAATGTCTGGTAACGCCAGATGAAACCAATACGAAAGGAGATTGCAGATGGCACGTACAAGGGGAACGGGAAACCTCCAGCAGGAGAAAAACGGAACATGGACTCTTCGCGTCGGCTGGAAGGGCAGACGGCTGAGCCGCTCCACGGGAACAACGGACAGGGCAAGAGCAGAAAAGGCGCTTGCGAAGTTTCTCGCCCCACTCGGCAGCGGCGAACGCCATCTCGCGCTCGCGGATGCATGGCCGGAATACATCAAGTCGCCAAACAGGCGCGACCAGGCGCCATCGACGCTGAACGCGAAGCGAAACGTCTATCTCGCCTTTGCCCGCTGGATGGCCGCCGCGCATCCAGAAGCCGACGCCCTCAAGGACGTCTCGCGCGAGGCGGTTGCCGAATATCTCGCGGATCTCCGCTCGCGCGTCTGCGCAACTACATACAACTTCCGTGTTTGCGTGCTGCGCGAGATATTTATCTGCCTCGCAGGGCGAGCGGGGCTTGAGCGCGACCCTTGGGATGGCGTCACGCTTCTCGTCGGCGACGGGCATTCGCGCCGGGAGTTTACCGTGGGCGAGCTATTGCGGCTCCTCGCCGCCGCGGCACGGCAAGGTGATGAATGGAAGACGCTTTTCGTCATTGGCATCTACACCGGGCTTCGGCTCGGCGACTGCTGCTGCCTCAAGTGGCGGTGCGTCGATCTCACAAGAAGGGTAATACAGATTATCCCGAGCAAGACGAGCCGCCATTCGCATGGCCAGCCAGTCACAATCCCGATTCACGACGTGCTTTTCGCAGCGCTCGCGGCCGTACCGGAGTCAAGTCGCGGCGAAAGTGTGCTGGAGCGACTTTCCGAGTGGTATCGTTCCTCTCGCGGGAAGATAAGCTATGGGCTTCTGCGCATTTTCCGTTCGGCGGGAATCGCGACAAGTGTGCGGATAGAAGGACGCAGGCGCAAGACGCCTGAGGCGACTTTCCACTCTTTGCGCCATACTTTCGTGTCGCTCGCCGCTAACGCTGGCGTTCCGCTGCCGGTTGTGCAGGCAATCGTCGGCCATGCCACATCGGCGATGACGCGCCACTACTACCACGAAAACGAGGACGCCTTGCGCCGTGCAGTGGCCGCACTTCCGGCTCTCGGCGAGGAGTCGGCGCGGACGCAATCGCCGTTTGCGCCCGCCGTCGTGCCATTTGCATCGGTGCCGTCAGCTGGAATTTCCATCGAGGCGCGGCTAAAGCGACTTCAGCGCCTTTCCCGCCAGGGACTTGTGACCGACGCGGAGTTTGCGGAGCTTCGCCGCAAGATGCTTGCGATGCTTTGACAAGTGCCTGTTGCGAGGGCATCTGGGATGCGAATGCGATTGGCAATACGCGGCATTGTTTGGCATCCATCGTTTTGGTATAATTGACGCAATCAGGAAACGGTTGTCGCCTGCCGCTGTGGAAGTCCATTGATGGGATGGTTGGAAGCTCTGGCATGGGCAACAAACAAAAGGGATGATGCAATGAAGCTGAATATTGATTCTGTATTGAACGAAAAGGATGCTTGGACTGCCGCTGGCGTCGCGCTTCCAAAGTTCGACATCGCCGCTATGCGCGAGGCGACGGCAAAGACGCCAGAGTGGGTTCACTTCGGCGCTGGCAACATCTTTCGTGGTTTCATCGGCTCGCTCTCGCAGCGACTGCTGAACGATGGCCTCGCGAAGACCGGCATAATCGCGTGCGACACGTTCGACTACGAAGTGATCGACAAGATCTACGACGCGCACGACAACCTGACGCTCAATGTCCTTCTCAATCCCGACGGCACGACGACGCGCGAGATCCTCGCTGGCGTCGCCCAGGGGCTCAAGGCGAACTTCGCGGACGAGAAGTCCGCCGCGCAGCTGAAGGCGATCTTCCGCGTGCCGTCGCTCAAGATGCTCTCGTTCACGATCACCGAGAAGGGCTACCAGCTTCGCCGCACCGATGGCTCGCTCATGCCGGTCGTCGAAGCGGACATGGCAGAGGGCCCCGCAAAGGCGCGTCACGCGATGTCGATAGTCGCCGCGCTTCTTCTTGAGCGGTTTGGCGCTGGAGCTCTCCCGATGGCCGTTGTCTCGATGGACAACTGCTCGCACAACGGCGAGAAGCTTATGTCTGCCGTCCTCGAAGTCGCCTCGGCCTGGGTCAAGAACGGCTTTGCTCCCGCCGCGTTTCTCGACTACCTGAAGGACGAGTCGAAGATTTCCTTCCCGTGGTCGATGATCGACAAGATCACGCCGCGCCCCCACCCGATGGTCGAGAAGTCGCTCGCTGACGCCGGCATCGAGGGCATGGCGCCGATCGTGACTGACAAGAAGACTTTCATCGCGGCGTTCGTCAACGCCGAAAAGCCGCAGTATCTCGTCGTCGAGGACAAGTTCCCGAACGGTCGTCCGCCGCTCGAAAAGGCGGGCGTCTATTTCTGCGACCGCGACACCGTGAACATGTGCGAGAAGATGAAGGTGACGACGTGCCTCAATCCGCTCCACACGGCGATGTCGATGTACGGGTGCCTGCTCGGCTACACGCTCATCTGCGAGGAGATGAAGGACGCCGACATCGTGAAGCTCGTGAAGCGCCTTGGCTATGCCGAGGGGCTTCCCGTAGTCGTCGACCCGAAGATACTCTCGCCAAAGGCGTTCATCGACGAAGTGGTGAATGAGCGCCTGCCCAACCCCTTCATGCCCGACGATCCGCGCCGTATCGCGACCGACACATCGCAGAAGGTCGGCATCCGCTTTGGCGAGACGATCAAGAGCTACATTCGCGAAGGGCGCGACCTCGGCTCGCTCGTCTCGATTCCGCTTGCGATCGCGGGCTGGCTCCGCTACTTGAACGGCACGTTCGACGACGGCACTCCGCTTGAAGTCTCGCCCGATCCTCTCAAGGACGAGCTTATGGCGAAGGTGAAGGAGGGGAAGATCCGCGAAATCCTCTCGAACCCGACGATCTTCGGCCTCGACCTCACGACGACTCCGCTCGCCGCGAAGATCGAGGGCTACTACGCGCGTCTTCTCGAAGGCCCCGGCTCCGCCCGCCGCCTTCTCCAGGAAGAGCTTGCGTGAGCGTGCGCCGCGCCATCGCAGCGGCGATCGCCCTGTTGCTGGCGTCGCTTGCCGCGGCGGATGTCGTTTCGCCGTTCGACAATCTCCAGCCGCAAGCGAAGCGCGTCGTTGCGGCGGATGGCATCTGCGGCAATCCTGCATCGGTCAGTTTTTTGCGCGGTGCGATCGACGGCGTTAGGGAAGATCTCGCTGGCGAGGCGTACGAGCTCGTGATCGCACCTGACGGTGTGACGATCCGTGCGTCCGATCTGCGCGGCGAACGGTATGCGCGGACGACTCTTGCCCAGCTCGCGAAACTTGCGGACGGGAAGCTCCCCTGCGGAACGATAGTGGACTGGCCGCAGTACCGCTGGCGCGGCATAATGCACGACTGTGGGAGGAACTACCTCGACGTCGCTTCGATTAAGAAGTTGCTCGACCTGATGGCCGCCTACAAGTACAACCTCTTTCACTGGCACCTCACGGATTACCATGGCTGGCGTCTCGAGTCGAAGAAGTATCCGATGCTTCAGGCGCCGTGGGCGTTTAGGCGCCAATTGATGAAGTTCTACTCGCAGGCGGAGTTTCGCGAGATCCTCGACTATGCGGCGGCGCGCGGCATCACAGTGATGCCCGAGTTTGACGTGCCGGGGCATTCGCTCGCGTTTCGCCGCGGGCTCGGCATCGCGCGCATGGACGACCCGAAGGTCCAGGGCATCGTCTGCGATCTTATCGACGAGCTTTGCTCGCTCGCGACGCCCGAGGAGATGCCATTCGTCCACATCGGTACGGACGAGGTCCGCACTCCCGAGGAGAAGGCCGCCGCCACATTCTGCCCCGCGGTGGCGGAGTGCGTCCGCCGCAACGGGCGAATCCCTGTCGGCTGGCATCCGGGCGAAGGCATTACGGCGTCTAATGGCACAAAGAGCGTGCGAATGCTGTGGCAGGAATCCTACTTGCCGGACGACGACGAATGCGTGTTCGACGCTACGCGGCTCTACTTCGGGCACCGAGACTGCATGGACATGATCAACGCCCCGGCGTTTTTGAAACCGTTCAGGTTTGCGCACGACGAGAGGATGAACCTCGGAGTCGTCGCGTGCTCGTGGCACGACGACATGATTGGAGACGACCCGGCTGCGCTTTTCCGGAACAACATCTTCGCGCCGGCGGTCGTGATGCATTCTTCGCTCATGTGGGAGCGGCGCGATGTCGACAGGCCCGAGTACAGGGTCAAGCTCCCGAAGCCGGGTACGGAGGATTTCGCAATCCTTCGCAAGTTCGAGGATCGCATCGTCGCCCATCGTGACAAGGTGCTTCGCGACTTCGACATGCCGTTTGCGTTCGTGCGGCAAACCGACTTCAGGTGGCGCGTCTCCGACTCGGAAGGGCGCGTGGCCGCCGAGGATGTCGCGCAGGGCACGGTGTGCCTGCACCACTGGTGTGACGACGACCAGGACCTGGCGAACTCCTACGTCGCGGGGAAGACCGGCACGGCCACGCTTGAGACATGGATAAAGAGCGATTCGCCGCGCACGGTTGGTGTGTGGGTTGGCTTCACGCACTACTCCAGGAGCGGCGACCGCGGCCGCGGGCTCCCCGAGGACGGCGAATGGGACGCGCCTTCGAAGGGCGCCCGCGTCGAGGTGAACGGCCGCGTCGTGCCGCCGCCGAAGTGGGCGCGCCCTGGGCTAAAGTACATCGCCAGGCATCCGGAGATCCTGTATTCCAACAACATCGTGGAACTGCCGTTCGCCGGTGAGGAATACTGGATGCGCGAGCCAATGCAAGTTTCGCTTGACGCCGGGTGGAACCACGTAAGGATCGTCGTTCCGCATACGGCGAAGAAGTATCGGTACGAATGGATTTCCACGTTCGTCCCCGTTACGGGGACCTCGGAGCATCCGCGCGAGGTGGAGGGGCTCGAATATTCGTCAAGGCCGCCGAAAAGCCTTCCCGGGGCGGCTGGGCAAGTGGCGCCCTGACGCGGCAAAAAACCATGCAATTTTGATTTCACATTTGACCGTCCGCAGACGGCTGAAATTTTGGCATAATTCCTGTGCTTTCTCCGAAGAGGACGTCGGTCTAAGAAGCCGTGCAGGAGAGGTGATACGGTCATTTCGTTTTTAAGGAGGATGCATGATGGCAGCAGCGAAACGCGCAAAAGAAAATCTTGAATTTCTGCTTGTGGAAGCGGAGGGTAAAGGTGTTTCTCGCGCGTGAATCTCTGCCTGTTTTTTGAGGATACGGGCCAAGGCGTCGCGGGGAAGATTACCAACGTGACGAGGCTGCGTGATCTTTGCGTGGACGATGCGCGGCAGAAACTGCACTGCCTTTAGCGGCTCATCCTTTCTATCGCCGGGAAGATATGCGCTGTTTTTGCGTCGGCGACTATTAGGAATTTTGCAATCCCCTATTAAGGAAAATCCCGAATAGGGGATTATATTGTGATTGACCTTGCTTCATGAATTTTGGTATCATTTCTCCGTCGCTTGAGAAAGGAATCGAAGATGTTCTTTGGACGTGAGGATCAGATCGCACAACTAGAATCCCTGTGGGGCAAGCGCGTGTCGTCGCTTGTTACCTGCCGAGGGCGGCGTCGTGTTGGCAAGAGCACGCTCGTGGAGGAGTTTGCCAGGCGGTCAGATGCGAGATTTATCAAGATTGAGGGGGTT
>Ga0265298_10006106_pt1 | contig 14948 bp, 9 predicted proteins | sample AusTroGonzalo_MG_3_FD_193486 | JGI IMG/M metagenome (GOLD analysis project Ga0265298, IMG submission 193486) | Bovine rumen microbial communities from tropical cattle in Woodstock, Queensland, Australia - Gonzalo_01 | ecosystem: Host-associated > Mammals > Digestive system > Stomach > Rumen ... | reverse complement strand
GAGAAAACTCCTCCGGGAGTTACTTCGATTTCTTTTTTCAGTCTTTTCTCCCTCTCCAAAAACAGAGTGTTCTCCCTCTATTTTCTCTCTGATTTTACCAAAAGTCTTTTCTTAAGGAGCAACTATACTAAAAAACTGTCTTCGTCAAATACTTTTTAGAGCCAGATAGTTACTTCGGATTTATTCATTTGAATTTTCTATCACCCGTCTGGATACAGAACCTAAAATCTGAATATATCCGTGTCCATCCGTGGTTCATAAATAATTAGATAATAAAAAACAACTTGAATAAATCAGCCGGTTTTTACGTCAAAACCTGGGGAATCTTTTAAAATCTCCCCAAATTTTTTAATAATGAATAAATTGAATGTATTGCTCACAGCGGCGATGCTGTTGAATAGTATTTTGTTTTTTGGGACCGGATGTTCTAAAAAATCAGATACTCCCCTCGAAGCTTCAAAAGCACCTGCCGCTATACCTGTTGTTGTTGCTCTGGCGGAACAAAAAGAATTCGACGTGGAGATATCCGCCTTCGGCCATGTCTCGTCCTATAACCGAGTAGAGGTGAAGCCGCGGGTCTCAGGTCATATCATCGAGATCCCGTTCAAGGAAGGTCAGGAAGTTAAGAAGGGCGATCTGCTCTTCAAGATAGATCCGCGCAAAACGGAAGCCAGTCTGGCTCAAGCCAAAGCGACTCTGGCCCAGGCTGAAGCCAAGCTGACGAACGCACTGAATAACTATGAACGCACCAAAGGGTTATTCGAGAAAAAACTGATTTCCACCGAGGAGATGGACAGTGCTTCCACTGCCCTGCTGACCGCGAAGGCAACGGTTGCCTCCGGCGAAGCATCCCTGAAAGACATTGAGCTGACGCTGGAGTTCACAGACGTGACCGCGCCCATCACCGGACGCACCGGCGCTATCCAGGTGGATCTGGGCAATGTGGTCTCGGCCGGATCGGATACACTGGTGACCATCAACGAGATGAGCCCCATCGGTGTCAACTTCTCGCTGGCGGAAAGGTTCATGCCGCAGCTGCGCCGGATCCTGAATCAGCCGCAGTCAACAGTCAAGGTCTATGACGGAGCGACAGACACTTTCATTGCCGAGGGCAAACTCGACTTCATGGACAACCATGTGGACCGCGCCACCGGTATGGTCGCCCTGAGCGCACGATTCGAGAACGCGGATCAGACACTCTGGCCCGGACAGTTCGTCAAGATCGTCATGGATCTGGAGCAGTACAAGGATGCCATCGTGATCCCCAGCATCGCCATCCAGAATAAACAGGACGGCGAGCAGTTCGTTTATGTGGTCAAAGCTGATAACACCGTGGAAATACGAGATATAACCGTAGGCGAACAGCGTGGAGAGGAATCACTTATCAGGGAAGGTCTCGCCGCCGGGGAAACGATCGTCACAGACGGACACTTGCGCCTGACTGAGAAGTCCACCGTCAAAGCGTATCACAGTCTGGATGAAGCCGTGCAGCAAACCGTAAAACAATAATAACCGGCTTTTGATCATTTACTTTTAACCTTTTTTACCCGTTTCCATGTCCTTACCCGTTCTTTGTATCCGCCGGCCTGTGATGACAACGCTGCTGATGGCCACGATCCTGCTTTTCGGTGCTCTGGCCTACAAGCAGCTGCCGGTCAGTGATATGCCTACGGTGGATTATCCCACCATCAGCGTCAACGCGAACCTGACCGGAGCCAGCCCGGAAACCATGGCCGCCACCGTCGCGACTCCGCTGGAAAAACAATTCTCCGCCATTGACGGCGTGGATTCCATCAACTCGGTCAGTTCACAGGGTTCCACACGCATCACCATCCAGTTCAGTCTGGACCGCGACATTGACAGCGCGGCGCAGGATGTGCAGTCGGCCATCAGCCGTGTGCAGCGCCGTCTGCCCAAGGACATGACCACTCCTCCTTCCTACAACAAACAAAACCCGGCCGACTGGCCCGTGCTCTTCATCGGTGTCTATTCCGACACGCTGCCCATGTATGAAGTCAACGAGTACGCGGAAAGCATCATCGGGCGCAGTCTGAGCATGATCAACGGCGTGGCTCAGGTCGGAGTCTGGGGAGGTCAGCGGTACGCGGTGCGCGTGCAGCTGGATCCGGACGCGGTAGCCGCCAAAGGGATCAGCGTGGCCGAGATCAGCAGCGCGATCGATACCGGCAACGTCAACCTGCCCAACGGCATCCTGCAAGGGAACGACATTTCCTACACCATCGAGGCGGAAGGTCAGCTGAATAAAGCCGAAAACTACCGCCCCCTGATCGTCGCTTATGAAAACGGGAACCCGATCCGGCTGGAACAGCTGGGACGCGTGCTGGACAGTGTGGAGAACGATAAGACTGCCAGCTGGTACAACCATCACCGCTCCATTGTGTTAGCCGTTTTCCGCCAGCCCGGTGTCAATACGGTGCAGCTGGTGGATGCCGTGCGCGCCGCCCTGCCGGCTCTGCAGGATCAAGTGCCGCCGGCCGTCCATGTGGATCCCTACTTCGACCGCTCGCAGACCATTCGCGAATCCGTTCACGATGTGCAGTTCACCCTGGAACTGACTGTGGCGCTGGTGATCATGGTCATCTTCCTGTTCCTGAGAAACATCTCGGCCACACTCATCCCTACCCTGGCCATACCGATGTCCATCGTCGGCACCTTCGCGGTGATCCATTTCTTCGGCTACAGCCTGAACAATCTGACCCTGATGGCACTGACCCTGAGCATCGGCTTTGTGGTGGATGACGCTATCGTGATGCTGGAGAACATTATGCGCCACCGGGAAAACGGCGACTCGCGCATGGATGCCGCCTTGAAAGGAGCCAAAGAGATCGGCTTCACGATCATTTCCATCACTTTCAGTCTGGCAGCGGTCTTCATCCCGGTGCTTTTCATGGGCGGACTGCTGGGCCGGCTTCTGCATGAGTTCGCGGTGACGATCATCTCAGCGGTGCTCATTTCCGGCTTTGTCTCGCTGACCCTGACCCCGCTGATGTGCAGCCGGTTCATCCGCTACAGCCCAAATGAAAAACACGGCATTTTCTACCGGACGATCGAAGCCGGTTTCCAGTGGCTGCTGCGGTTCTATTCCTCCACGCTGAAGATGGTTCTGCGGCACCAGTTTATTACGCTCTGTCTGACATTCGTCCTGCTGGGAGCAACCGCGTATCTGTTCATGGCCATTCCCAAGGGCTTCTTCCCCAGCGAGGATACCAGCACCCTGGATATCAATGTGGAAGGCATGGAGGGCATCTCCTATGAATCCATGAAAAGACACATCCTGGCGCTGAGCGAAATCGTAAGCGAATGCCCGGAAGTGCTGAACTTTACCTCCAGCGTGGGCGGCGGCGGTAATACCTCCGGCAACAGCGGACGCATCCAGATCCGACTGAAACCCAGGAACGAACGCAAAAAACACGTGGATCAGATCATCCAAGAACTCCGTCCCCAGCTCTCCGCCATTCCGGGCGTGAAGGTCTATCTCTCCAACCCGCCTATTATCCGGATCGGCGGTCTGGCCAGCAAGAGCCTCTACCAGTACACGTTGCAATGTGTGAACCTGGAAGATCTCTACCACTGGGCGCCTATCCTGCAGGAGGAATTCCAGCATATCCCCGGTGTGAGAGACGTGGCCAGCGACCTGCTGATCAAAAATCCGCAGCTGAACGTGACCATTGACCGCGAGAAGATCGCGACTCTGGGACTGACGATCGATCAAGTGGAGAACGCACTTTATAATGCCTACGGAACACGTCAGGTCTCAACGATTTATGGATCTATCCAGCAATACTATGTGATGCTGGAGACACTGCCGGAACTGCAGCGCAATCCCGAAACCCTGGAAACTGTCTATGTCCGAACCAGCCAGGGAGATATGATACCGCTCAGCACCGTGGCCAGCTGGGAACGCGGTCTGGGACCCATGAGCGTCAGCCACTACGGCCAGCTGCCGGCCGTGACCCTGAGCTTCAATCTGGCTCCGGGAGTCGCGCTGGGAACGGTGGTCAAAGAAATTGAGAAAATCACGGAATCGCTGAATCTGCCCAGCAGCTTGAGCGGACGTTTCCAAGGTCAGGCCCAAGCCTTCCAGGTCTCCATGCAAGGCATGGATATGCTGCTGATCCTGTGCATCCTGCTGATCTACATCATCCTGGGTATCCTTTACGAGAGCTTTGTGCATCCGCTGACGATCTTATCCGGTCTGCCGGCGGCCGGGTTCGGCGCACTGCTGACTCTGATGCTTTTCGGACTGGATCTGAACATTTACGGCTTTGTGGGACTGATCATGCTGGTCGGCATCGTAAAGAAGAATGCCATCATGATGATCGACTTCGCGCTGGAAGAACAGCGGAGCGGCAAAACCGCGGAAGATGCTATTTATCAGGGATGTATCCTGCGTTTCCGTCCCATCATGATGACGACCCTGGCTGCCATCACAGGAGCGCTGCCCATCGCGTTCGGCTACGGCGCAGGCGGTGAAGCCCGTCAGCCGCTGGGACTTTCGGTGACAGGCGGTCTGCTGGTGAGCCAGGCGATCACTCTCTATATCACGCCGGTGATCTTCCTCTACTTTGAACGGCTGAGGAACCTTTTCAAGAGAGAAAACAAAGTGGAAAAAGTTTAAAAAAGCTGGTTTTTGACTCAAATCCCCCGTTAGACTTCAGCGGTCTAACGGGGTTTTTTGGATACGGCTGTATCCAAAAAACGCCAAATTGCCGAAAAATATTTGGCCAAATTGCCGAAAAATATTTGGCCAAATTGCCGAAAAATATTTGGCCAAATTGCCGAAAAATATTTGGCCAAATTGCCGAAAAATGATAAATTATCCCCGGATTGATTTCGTTGTCATATCCATAATATCTACAAAACAAAGGATATTTAAAAAATGAAAGTATATCGGAAACGAATCGCGGATCAGCTTCTGGCAAGAAAACTGGCAAGCAAGGGTGCAGTCCTTATTGAAGGACCCAAATGGTGCGGCAAAACCACCACCGCTGAACAGGCCGCCAAAAGCATCCTGTATATGTCTGATCCGGAGAATGAAAAACAGAATCTGCTCATGGCCGATATCAGCCCCAAAGCTCTTCTGGAAGGAACAGCGCCCAGATTGATAGATGAATGGCAAATCGCTCCAAAACTTTGGGACGCAGTTCGTTTTGAAGTAGATCACCGGGATGGTCCGGGACAGTTCATATTGACGGGTTCAGCCGTTCCCGCTTCCACAGAAAACATCCATCACACCGGCACCGGACGTTTTAGCTGGCTGATGATGCGTCCCATGAGCCTTTATGAATCCGGAGAATCCTCCGGGGAAATCAGCCTGAAGTCTCTGTTTGAAACACCCGCAGAGATTACCGCTAAAAACAATCTGAGTCTGAATGAGATAGCTTTTCTAATATGCCGCGGCGGCTGGCCGGGGGCTTATTCTCTGAAAGATTCTGCCGCTTTGGATCAGGCTTTTGATTATTTCGACGCTGTGGTCAAATCGGATATCTCACGTGTGGACGGAGTTAAACGCAATCCCGATCGGGTCCGGCGTCTTATGTGTTCTTATGCCCGGAATCAAGGAACTCCGGCTTCTCTGAGTACCATCCATAAGGATATAGCGGCAAATGATGCCGATTCCCTGCAGGAAGATACGGTCTTTTCGTATATCAACGCTTTGAAAAAAATTTTCGTTGTGGAAGATATGGCTGCCTGGAACCCAAATCTGCGCTCAAAAACCGCTATCAGAACTTCCGATACCCGTTACTATGTAGATCCTTCCATCGGAACGGCCGCGCTGGGACTGGGACCCCGTGAGCTGATGAATGATCTCAGCACTTTTGGATTATTCTTTGAGACTCTTTGCGTCAGAGATTTAAGAGTATTTGCCGATGCTTTGGATGGAAAAGTTTACCACTACCGAGATAAAAATGGACTGGAATGTGATGCCGTCATCCATCTGTGCAATGGTTCTTATGGTTTGATCGAGATAAAGTTAGGCGGGGATGAAGGGATAGAAGAAGGAGCATCGTCCCTCAAAGTTTTTCAAAATAAAATAGATACAGACAGAATGAAAGCCCCGGCTTTCCTGATGGTGCTGACTGCTACCGGACAATATGCCTATCGTCGTAAAGACGGTGTTTATGTTGTTCCTATCGGATGTTTGAAAGATTAGCTGAACCCGAAATCGTCATTAGAATTTTTTTTCTAATACCGGTTTCGGGTCAATCAGATGTATTTTCCTTGTCTTTTAGGTCTTTTAACGCTTTAAAATATATCTCCATACTTTGATATCATTTCCTCTTTCATCTCTTTGAGTCGTTTTCTTTGTTCTGCGACTTCCTCCGGATGAAGTTCTTCCATTGTCATTGAATAATGTTTTTTGTCCGTAAAGGCGACCCAGCCATTTACTTTTTTACAATAGCTCAGGTCTCCATCTACTACATTGGAACGACTAAAGACAAAATGATTTAAACTGGGCATTGTTTCCAAAAAAGATAAATCTTTGATGTCTCCGACATTGTTTAAAAAAACCCGCTTGATCACCCGTAATTTTCCTAACGCCTGATAATCAAAAATCTTTGTTTTCCCATTTAACTCAAACTCTTCCAATACATCTGCCAACGAAACCAAATCATCCAGAGACTCCAATTTATGAGCTCGATACAGCATAATATTCTTTAAATGAGCAAACCTTTCTATACCTTTGAAGGATGTAGGTGTTAAATAAAGCAGCTTCAACACTTCCAAACTAGGAATAAAAGGCAATTCGGAGAAATTACCACTCTTTGGCTTGTATTTTAATGCTCTAAGAGATTTCAATTTTTTACAAGATTCGATATTGATTAGTCTTTTGTTAAAATAAAATTCTCGGCATTCCTCCAAATCCGGAAAATTACTAAAATCAACGACATCTTGCTTATTATCCTCAACTGCGAGTATTTTTAAAAGATGCAGTTTATTGATTACATCGTACCGATAACCATGAGCATCTATCTTTAAACCCTCAAGATAATCCTTCAGGTCTTCTAAAAAACTAATATCTTTTTCCTTGTATGATAGACAATTAATATCAATATGCCTGATATTATTTTCATGCATGTATTTCAGACATTCATCTAAACGACTGGAATCTATATGCAGCCATTTTCCAAAAGTATCATCATACGTTTTAAATCCATTATTTTTCTTCATTCTAATTTCCTTTCAGTTTCTTTTTATATTCAACACTGTAACGCCAACCAAATAATGCAGATACTTAAACATTTTAAAAATGAAAGGTCAAGTGATATTGAAAAATTTACGCAAAAAAACGGAGGGCTTGACAAAAAATAACACAAGTTCTATATTGATTTTGTTTTTGTAACACTTGTTACAATTTATGGGCGCTTATAAAGTTTCAGAAGATACGAAGAAGGCTCTCATCCAGGCCGGAGGAGAGCTTTTCGCGCAGTTTGGTTTTGACGCGGTCTCGGTGAGGGACATTACCCGCCGTGCCGGGGTCAAGGTCAATGCCATCAGCTATCACTTTGGAGGCAAGGAAAACTTTATCCAGTCGGTGATAGATTACGTGATGAAGGACAGCCGTCCCCAGAGTGTGGCCGACTATCCGCTGGAGAACAGTCATCTTTTTGAAACCAAGGACGGCCAGCGGCAACTGGTAAGGGAATTGATCGATCAGTTCTTCCGGCAACTGCTGTCTGAAGGTCAGCCGCTGTGGGTCAATGTGATCAGTCTGCGCGCGGTGGTCACCCTGAACAGTATGAAGGAACAGATCATGGGAAAGACTTTATTCCCCATTCGCGACGTGTTCATCCAAGTGTATCAGCGGATCACGGGCAATGAGGACAGACTGAGCGCGCTGGGATGGTTCCTGAATATCATCAGTCCGCCCATCATTTTCGCGACCAATCTGACATCGCTGACTTTCAGTGAAACGACTCAAAACATCAACACAACGTTTTACCACCGGCTTCAGCATCAAGTTACACAAAACGCCCTCTTTGGAGCGGGGCTCCTCTAATATGAAAAACAGATCTCATTTTTTATTTTTTTATTCTCTCATTATTGGTTCATTGATCCTGACCGGCGGCTGCGGCAAGAAAACAGAGCAAAGCGCCGAATACAAAGTCGGAGTCACTCTGGCTAAACCGAGCAAGCTTCTTTTTCAAAACAGCATCCATGTGCAGGGGATCATCCAGCCCGTGGAAAAAGCCATCCTGGGAGCAAAGATGGACGGCGTACTGGAGCTGCTGGCCGTGAAGGAAGGCGACACGGTCAAGAAAGGCGATCTGCTTTTTCAGATAGACAAGCTGAATCTGGAAAACCGCTTCGTGATGTCGCAGGGCGAAGTGGATCTGGCTCAGAAATCCGTGGAGGCGATGAGTGCCCAGCTGGAAATATCCAAAAAGGAAATGGAAAAAGCCCAGACGGATTACGAACGCGCGAAGACCCTGCTGGAACAGGAAGTGATCTCCAACGACAGCTATGAAAAGGCGGAAGTGAATGCCCACAAGGCTGCCCACGTCGTTACACGCGATCAGGAGCTGCTAAACTACATGAACGCCCAGCTGAGCGTGAAACAAACCGCAAAGATGGTCGCTGAAAAAAATCTGAGGGATTCCAAGGGGATCGCTCCCTTTGACGGAGTCATCACGCACAAATTCAAAGAACAAGGTGAATATCCCGGCAGCGGTTTCAGAACACCCATCCTTCGCATGGAGAATCCCGATCTGCTGGAGCTCTCCTGCCTGATCAGCAGTCTGCACTACGAAGATATCCAGCCCGGCAAAAGCAAGGTCCGCATCCACACAAACGGTGAGGATATCGAAGCCGTTGTCACCTACCGCTCACCCAGCATCGAGGAAAAGAGCCGTACTTTTGAGATCAAAGCGGAACTGCCGCCCAAGACAAAAATCACCAGCGGTTTGCTCTGCAATGTGGATATCATCCTGGATGAGCATGAGGCCTACGGTCTGCCCGAAGAAAGCATCATGCTGCGCAGCGGCAACCGCTATATCGCCTATTATTCCGACCAGGGACAGGCAGCGTGCTTTGATGTGGAACCCGGTCTCAGTACCGGCGGTTTTATTGAAGTCCGCAATATTGAATCCGTTCTGGATAAAGAGTTCGTTGTGTCCGGTCAATACTTTGTGAATGAAAAAGACCCGCTGACCGTTATCGAAAAATAGTTTTCCGCCGTATCAAAACATACTATGTCTCTGCCTGAAATTTCCATTAAGCGGCCGATCGCATTAAGCTGTCTGATCATCACGATGGTGGTGATCGGCATCAGCTCGTTCCTCAAGATCGGCATCGATCTGGTTCCCAAAACCGACATCCCCTACGTTCAGATCTCGACCATCTATCCCGGCGCCACACCGGAGGAGATCGAGGTGGAAGTCGCCCGACGGATCGAGGACGCGATCGCTTCGCTGGACGGTCTGAAGCATACGACTTCGGTCTGCATGGAAAATATCTGTGCCATGTCGCTGGAATTCCATCTGGGAGTGGATATCAATCTGGCGCTCCATAACGTGCGCGAAAAGATCAACATGATCATGGAGGATTTTCCCGATGAAGTGGAAACGCCGATCCTGGATAAATTCGACATCAACGCTCTGCCGGTCGTCATCCTCTATCTGACAGGCGACCGCACCATGGACGAACTTTATGATTATGTGGACGACAAGCTCTCCGACCGCTTTGCCAGCATTCCGGGCGTTTCGGCGGTGCGCGTCCACGGCGGCAATGAGATGCAGCTGCATGTGCTGCTTTCACAGGACAAGCTGACGGAATCGGGTCTGACCGTAGGCGAGATCATCCAGCGCATTTCTGCCAACAACCGCAAGATGCCGGCCGGACACGTCAAGGAAGGCAGTCAGGAATACAGCATCACTTATGACGCGGAATTCCGGGACATCAACGCTCTGAAGGAGCTGGAGATCGGCAATCATGCCGGGGCCCGCATCTATCTGGGCGACGTGGCAAAGATCGAACTTCGCAGTAAAGAGATCCGTCAGGAAGCCTATCTGAACGACAAGCCGGGCATCTGCATGGAGGTCGTCAAGAAGGGCGAGGCCAACGCCGTAGAAACCATCAAGCGCATCCGCAAGCGTTTTGACGAGATCAACGAAAACCATCAACTGCCGGGCGGGATGGAACTGCACTGGCACAAGGACACGGGCGAATTCATCGAAACGGCCGTGGCGGATGCCTGGACCAGTGTCGGCCTGGGGATCCTGCTGACGGCGGCGCTGCTGTTCCTGTTCCTGCATGAGATCCGCGCGACGTTCATCGTTTCCATCACCATGCCGGTCTCGGTCATCGTCTCCTTCATGCTGATGAAGGCAATGAACTACACGATCGACCTTGTGACGCTGATGTCCATCGGCTCCTCTGTGGGTGTGCTGGTGGCGAACTCCATCGTCGTCATTGAAAACATTTACAAACAGCTTTCTCTGGGGCAAGACCGCAAGAGCGCCGCGGCCAAAGGCGCGGGCGGTGTCGTCAATGCCGTGGCGGCCAGCGCTCTGACCAACGTGGTGGTGTTCGTCCCGATGATGCTGATGACCTCTGTGGTCGGGATGATCCTGGCACCGTTCGCAGGCGTGATGGTGATCGCGACACTGATGTCGCTCTTCATCAGCTTTACCCTGACACCGATCCTGGCCAGTCTGCTGCTGACCGAAAAAACTTTGAACCGCAGTCCACGGAATATCCGTATGTTCCGCTGGTGGGACAAGGCTTATGATAAACTTTGCGATCTGTTCAACCGTTCCATTCGCTACACATCACGCGCACCGGGAAGCGTCCTGCTCATCATCGGGATCGTCTGCGGTCTGATCGCTTTCCTGATCGTTCCGAGGGTCTCCATGTCCTTCTTCCCGGATACGGACCGGAGCGAGTTTTCAGTCAATCTGGAATTCCCTTCCAACACCAATCTGGATCAGACACGCGTCCGCGCCATGGAAATCATGGAAGCGATCCGCAAGCTCTCTTTTGTCAAGGAAACGGGAATGACCATCGGCTATGTCAAAGCGCTGCCGGGACAGGTTTCGCAAGGTGTCCATCTGGCTCAGATCTCCGTTGTGGCGCATCCCAAAGGAACACGCCCCTCTCTGGAAGAGATCATGAACATGACTCGTGACGAGCTGAATAAATTCCATGACATGATCTACAGCATGACCGTTCCGGAAGCTACCGGCGACAGCTCTGTGGATATGGTCGCTTATATCAGCGGGACCGACATGAACGCGCTGGAACAGTACAACCGCCGCGGCATCGAAGCCCTGCAAAAGAGCGGCATGGCAACGGATGTGGATTCCAGCATCCGCATCGGCAAACCGCAAATCACTTTCACGCCGCAGCGTCCCATCCTGCGCAATCTGGGCATTGACGCGGTCCCGCTGGGCTCCACCATCGTGGGCAGTTTTGAAGGGATCGAGGCCGGAACTTATAAAGTGGACAGCCGCTCATTCGACATCCGGGTGAAGCTGGACAACACCAACGGACTGGAGACGGTGAGCAAACTCAATGCCGGTATGTTGAACGGTAAGCCGATCAATATGGACGTTCTGACCGAACAGAAACGGGACAATGTCTCCGTGAGTCTGATCCGCCGCGACAAGGAACGCGCCACCTGGTTCTATGCCAATGCCAACAGCGGCTATGTGGTGGGCGACTTGTCCAGGGTGCTGGAAGAAAGCGTGAATCCGATCCTGCCGGCAGGCTATGAACTGAAATTCGCCGGCCTCTCGGAAATGATGAAAGAAGGCGCGGCCGATTTCGGCGAGGTGTTCCTGCTGGCCATCATCATGACATACCTGGTGATCGCCGCCATCATGGAGTCCTGGAGCCGTCCGTTCCTGGTCCTCTTCACGATCCCGCTGGGATTCCTGGGAATGTTCACCGCCATTTGGCTGGCCGGATTTTCACTCTCCATGCTCGGTATGCTGGGCGGTGTGATGATGATCGGCATCGTAGTCAACAACGCCATTCTGCTGATGGATGAATGCGCCACGCTCATCAGGGAAGGCAAGTCCACACATCAGGCCATGCTGGAGGCTTCCAGGAACAAGTTCCGTCCGATCGTGATGACCTCTATCGCCGCCGTGATCGGCATGATGCCCATGGCGTTCGGAACAGGCGTGGGAGCGGAACTGCGTTCCAGCTGCGGCGTGGCACTGGTGGGCGGTCTGGTCTTTTCCTCTATCCTGACGGTGTACCTGATCCCGGCTCTGTACTTCAAATTTGTAAAAGATAAGAAATAGAGATCACGACAGAATAAATTTACCGGGCAACTTCCCAGACCCAGTCGCCCTGGCTTCTATCCGGGATCTTCTGCCCTTTTTTGTTTTCGACATAGGCTTTCCTGCCCTGTTCATCGACACGATCCCAGCCGTTGCTCCAGAGGATGTAGCCGGTATCGGTCTGGCGGATCTGAGGGATCTTGTCCGTGACCCAGTCGCGCGGGATCTGATCCTCCGGCAGCAGGTCACGCAATGCCTTGAGCGAGGCCGGATAGCGGTCGTTCTGATGGCGGTACCGCTCCAGCGCGCAGGCGATCTGAGCCGCGTCAACGGTGAACTGCGCATAGGACATCTTCACAAAATAACTTTTTAGCGGAGGAAAAGCATGGGTCACCAAGGCATTCCTGGCCCGGCCGCTGAACTGATAGTAGTCGTAGGTTTTCATGATGTCCGCAAACACCGGTTTGAAGTGGTGTTCCTCCCGCTCCATCGTATCCAGAAAAGCATCTGTCATGAGGTTCATTTCCAGCACACCGCGGTAATACCAGCCTTTGGGGAAAAGAGGGTTCCATTCGGGAAGATGATAAAATTTATTTTTTTCGCCGACTAACAGCTCGTTCGCGTAGGCTCTTTCGCCCATCAGCGACAGACGCAGATCGTTCCAGAGATCCTCTTTGGCCAGGCGTTCCTGAAGGGTTTGCAAGTCCTCATCATCCCAGGCATCGGCCTCGATGCCTTCCCAAATCACCGCCAGCGGCTGACTGATCAGGACGATGTGTACCAGCTGGCTGATCATGAAGGGTTCTCTGGCCAGTGTATCGGACAGATCCAGCATAAAGAGGACATCTTCCAGGGCGGCCTTGCTCTGTTTCTGCTCCAGCTGGAAATAAGCATGAGCCGCCGCGTATTTCGATATTCCTTTCAGGGATGCCAAATGACGTACCTCCAGTTCTTCCTGTCCCGCCAGCTTGACAGAATAGCGGCATTGAGGACGCTGACGCAATCCGTCCCGAATTTCCCGGTAGAGGGATTCCCCCTGCTCCAGCTGTTCGCCAAGAGCGCGGACGGCTTCTTCATTGGTCGCGTAACCGTTTTCCAAATTGGCACCCGCTCTGCGCGGTTTGTCCCAGTGAGCGTAGATATAGGAGTCGAAATCTTTTATGAACTGTTCCCATTTTTCCTTCAGCTGTTTCTGCTCATCCGGGAGTGTTTTCGCCTCCACAAACGCAACTTCCCAAAAAGGCAGGGCCGCGAAATTTTTATCATCATCCAGCGGCGGAGGAAGAATGTCCTTGAGCCAGATGTAATTCTTGGTGCGCTGTGTGGGTACGGCAAATTTTTCGGCTTCGATCCCCTCGATCCAGCCGCCGCATTCCTTTACATACTGATCCCAGGCTTTGCGGCCGGTGTAGTTCTCAAATTGAAAAAACGCGAATACCGCCAGCGCGACAACCAATGCCAGGCCCAGCAAAACCAAAAAGATCTTTTTAATCGTTTTCATTTTATTCTTGTCTCCCGCAAATAATTTTATCTCCCAACCCCTTCTTTTTTATCAACAGAAAAATCGCGTGTCAACAGAAAAATCGCGTGTCGTGGAAAGTTATTTGTTTTAGAAAGAAGAGGTTATAAAAACAAAAAATCCTGCCGCTTTTTGAACGACAGGATCTTGAAAGCACTATCTTGCGCTACACCGCCACGGGCGCTTTGATAGCCGGATGGGGATCGTAGCCCTCCAGAGTGAAATCTTCATAGCGGAAATCGTGGATGTTTTTGATCTCCGGATTCAGGTGCATCCGGGGCAAAGGCCGGAAATCGCGCGAAAGCTGTTCCATTACCTGATCCTGATGGTTTTCATAGATGTGCAGGTTGCCGAAGGTATGAACAAAATCGCCCGGTTTCAGTCCGGTGACCTGCGCCACCATCATGGTCAGGAGCGCGTAGGAGGCAATGTTGAACGGCACGCCCAGAAAGAGATCGGCGCTGCGCTGGTAAAGCTGGCAGCTGAGACGATCGCCACAGACATTGAACTGGAAAAACGCGTGACACGGCGGCAGAGCCATCTGATCCAGCTCGCCCGGATTCCAGGCCGTAACGATCAGGCGGCGGCTGTCCGGGGATTTCCGTATCTGCTCGATGACGTTGTCTATCTGATTGATAGACCGGCCGTCGGGCGTTCTCCAGTCGCTCCACTGCGCACCGTAGATGCGACCCAGGTCACCATTGGCATCGGCCCATTCATCCCAGATGGTCACCTTGTTTTCGTGGAGATACTTGATATTCGTATCCCCGCGCAGGAACCAGAGCAGTTCATGGATGATGGAACGCAGATGGACCTTCTTGGTGGTCAGCAGCGGAAAGGTATCGCCCAGCGGGAACCGTGCCTGGGCACCGAACACGGCCAGAGTCCTGACACCGGTGCGATTCGTGGTCCAGGTTCCTTCGGACAGAACCAGTTTTAATAGATCGTGATATTGTTTCACAGCAAGGAGGTGAAAAAAAGGCGGTCATCCCGCCTTTTCGATCATCATGTAAACAATCACAAGAACCAACTAGCCGTTGGCTCTTTCCATGTATTTACCGGTGCGGGTATCGATCTTGATCTTTTCACCGGTCTTGATGAAGAGCGGAGCCTGGACATTGATGCCGGTCTCCAGCGTGACGGTCTTCATCACGTTGTTGGCAGAGTCGCCGCGGATG
>Ga0265298_10006105_pt1 | contig 14949 bp, 14 predicted proteins | sample AusTroGonzalo_MG_3_FD_193486 | JGI IMG/M metagenome (GOLD analysis project Ga0265298, IMG submission 193486) | Bovine rumen microbial communities from tropical cattle in Woodstock, Queensland, Australia - Gonzalo_01 | ecosystem: Host-associated > Mammals > Digestive system > Stomach > Rumen ... | reverse complement strand
CCACAACGCCAAGCGTTTTACTAACTTTTTTCAAAATATGAAATGGAGGTGGCCACCTCAGCTACATAGCGGTTTCTTTCTCCCTTATAAACTCATCAGCGACATAAGGGTCGCTATAGAGATAAATGCCAGTATTATACAAACTGATGAAGAACGGGAACGCCAAGAGTCCCGCTTACGGTAAGTGGTATGCCAAGGCCAAGCACGTTGGCACAGTAGACATCAACAAGCTCTCTGAAATCATGCAGCGCAACTGTACGGTGAAGCAGAGCGACATCAAGGCCGTGCTGACGGAGCTGGTGGAAACGATGTGCGACCAGCTGCAAGCCTCGATGCGCGTGAAGCTCGACGGCTTCGGAACTTTCAAGCTGGGTATCAGCAGCGAAGGCGTCAACGAGGCGTACGAGTTTAACGTACGCAGTAACATCAAGGACGTTCACGTGCTGTTCCAGCCGGAGACGACTGTCGATGCCAACAAGCAGCGTCACAAGACGTTCATTGAGAAGGTAAAGATTCAGGAGGCTCCCAAGAACGACGTGGACACCACCAAGCCGACTACCGTCTCTGACGGCAACAACACCAATGAACCCTAAAAAAGTGAAAGCAAATGAAGAATGACACTATTAAGGTGATCTTGAAGATCATCGCCGCCGTAGCTACGGCCATCGCATCAGTACTCGGCGCAGGCGCCATAGCAAGCTGTATGTAAGAACACTTTATTCTCTGAAAGAAGCACCCCGGCCTCTCATACGTAGGTCGGGGTGCTTCTGTTTGTTTATATGTTCAAATAGGTCAACAGCACTTATTCTTGCTGTTGACGGGGTTGGCATAGATGCCCAGGAAGATGTCCTTCAGGATCTCAGGCTCGTTGATGTCGTAGTCGTCGAGCTTCTCCATGTACTTGAGGAACGCTGCTTGCTGTTCCTTGGTATAGTGGTCCTGATAGAGTGTCTGACCGTAACGGAGGTCATGGGCGATGTAGTTATTCGGGGAAAGGTGGTAAGCCGCATTGATGCGTTCGTCGAGTAACAAAGCCACCTGCTTGTGGTACTCGTTGTTGGTGCAGGCATTAAACTGCATCAAGTCGTCCTCAGTCACCTCAGGACAGAAGGTGATGTCGACATGTCCCTTCGGTTGCATGATGCCCGTCAGGATGCTGTTCAGGTCTTCGCCAGGCTTCTTGATATACTTTCCACGACGTGACTCATAGAGTTCCAGCGTCTTCAGGATGTCGCACGACTCCCATTCGTAGCTGACTGACACGGGAACGATGTGCAGGTCAGCGAGTGCGGCAATCTTATCGTCGGGCTTGCTCATACAGAACATCTTGATGATGCCCTGGTCGGTAGCGTCAATGCCGTCCTTGGTACGTCCGTTGCGCTGGGCAATCCACATGCTCTGTCCCTTCTGGGTCAGCACATAGCGGATATACTCGCTAAGGTGCTTTGACGAGAGGTAGAAGTCCTTCATGTTACCCCCTCGCTCCACACGGAACATCTTGTTGGCCTTGCCGATGTCGATGACTAACGGAGAGGACATGAGGTTGGCACCAAAGGTGATCTCTGTCGTCTCACGCCCGTTCATATACATGATATACTGCAAGAGGCAGGCGTCGAGCATGATGTCGCGGTGATTGCTGACAAAGAGATACTGCTTCTCCGGATCGAGCTTATCAACCCCGCTATAGGTAAAGGCTGTCGTCGAACGGGCAATGACCTGTTCGTTGACACAGCGCATCACCTCTAACTGGAAGTCGCGGATGGTACGGAACGACAGCATCATCTGCCTGACTTCCTCTTGACTCTTGTCAGGATAGACATACGTACACAGCAGCGCAAAGAAGTTGCTCTTGACAATGTTCTGCATGGCAGCAGGTATCTCTTCGTCGTAATAGGGACGGATGTCGTCGAATTGTTCGGGTTTATACATATTATTAATAAAGAATTAAGTGAAAAATCAGGAGTTATGAATCAGGTCGTTGAGCCAGCGGAGGAACTCGTCGAACCAGTGGCTGGCCTCTTCAGACGTCTTACTCCATGTAGTCCCAAAGCCATGGCCGCCCGTCTTGTACTGGATGTAACGATGGGGTACACCATGAGCGGTTAGTGCAGAGTCCATCAGCTCGGAGTTGCGATAGTTGACGATGGGGTCGTCGACACAGTTCATGAGGAACACGGGGGGCATGTCAGCCGTGACATGACGCTCTAACGAGAGGCTATCTCGCATACGACGTGACGACTTCTTCCATTCGCCCAACAGTCCACGACGGGAACGTTTGTGAACGCATGGGTGCGACATGGTGACCACGGGATAGCAGGGTGCAATGAAGTCAGGACGCAACGGTCCCTGTCCGAAGATGGCTGCAGAGAGTGCCAGATGGCCTCCTGCCGAGAAGCCCATCACCCCTACCCGACTGTAGTTCTTCTGGCGTACCTGCCGCATCGCCTCCTGAACGTCGTCAAGGGGCATGGGATGGTGATGGCCGGGAATAATCAGACGGCTGTGGGTAATGAAGGGAACGATGCCCCCCGTACGGTATTTCAGCACGTAAGCGGCAATGCCCTGAGCCTGCAACGAACGAGCCACGCTGTCGCCCTCGGTAGCATAGTCGAGCCAGAAGTAGCTTCCTCCCGGACAGACGATAATAGCCGTCTGGGAGGGCTTATCAGGCAGATATTCTGCCAAGGTAATGGCCGACAGCCGTAAAGCCGCAAACAACAGGAGTGCTATGAGCAGTCGTCTTCTCATGCGTTTTGGCTCAATATGGCCTTCACCTTCTGTGGATCAAGCTGATGATACTTATGCTGCAGGTCAGCATTGAAGTCAACCTCGAAATACTCTTCGTCGTAGAACGACAACTTGGAATTGGTATCAGGGGCACACTCGATATAGACCATATCGTCGAAACGAAGTCCTTTTGCCTCGCAAATCTGGTCTGCCAGCTTACGTCCGGCGTATGTGATGCTGGTACCCGGATTTTCCTGATACAATTCTGTCACAACCACGTAGTACTTACCTTCGTACTGCCGGATCTTCAGTCCACAGGTAGAGGGTTCGTCCCAAGTGCCGCGGAACTCAAATATCTCGTCGTAATATTCTTTAGGAACCTTCATTGATCATTAAGAATTAAGAAATAATATATTATTCTATACGTTCACGTTACGCTTTGAGCGGTCAACCTGATGACCGAAGCTCTGGTTCATCAGCTTACGGTCACGAGGCCGGTAGGTACCCTCGTTCATCTCACGCAGTGCCACATTGCAGAACAGGTTGAACATCTTCTGTTCCTGCGTCTCATTCTTATAGAACGACTGCCATGCATAGTCGTAGACATTCTGCAACTGTTCAGGGGTCATGTGCTTGGGTTGGAACACCACCTGTCCGGCATTATAATGGTTCCAGTCGAAGTCGAAGATGCGTCCCTGACGCAGCAAGTCATCGTAGATCTTGGTGTGGGGGAACGGTGTGAGTACCGTAAACTCAGCCAGGTCAAGGTCTATCTCTCCCAAGAAATCAATGAGACGCTTACAGTCGTCTTCTGTCTGGTTGTCGAGTCCCAGGAGAATCGTTCCCTCAACACCGATACCATGATCATGATAGCGCTTGACACGCTCCTTGATATAGTCGCTGGTATCGTAGACAGCCTGGTAGACATACCATGCGCCTGCCTCGTAGGCCAGTTGCAGCACCTCCTCGTCGTCCTCGATGGTATGACTGATCCACTTCTTCTTCAGCGGAGCAATGGCCCGGAAAAGCTCCTTCTCCCACTCCTTGTTCTGAGCTAAGGAGTTGTCAACGATAAACAGGCGGTTGTTCTCAATGGCCGCCATGTCCTCGACCACCTTGTCGATGGGACGCGGACGGAACTTACGGCCACCCAGATAGCTGACGGCACAAGGATAGCAGCTGAAGCGACAGCCACGGGATGCGTGGAACAGGTCGACCATCTGAACACCCTTGTGATTATACAGCTCACGCTTGTAAAGGTCACGGCGACAGGGGCCGACACTCTCTATAGGAGGCATCTGTCCCATATAGTTATATACCTTCTTCAATTCACCCCGCACAAAGTCCTGCATCACGCCGTCCATTCTTCCCTCGCTCTCGCCTAAGAACAGGCTGTCGACATGGTTGACCATCTCCTCGGCATGAAGCATCGACGAGATGCCACCGGCCATCACCAGTTTGCCACGCTTGTGATACTCAGCGGCAATCTCCCAACCGCGCTTCACCTGTGTGGAAAGCATCATGGAGAGCGCCACGATGTCGCACTCCTCATTGAAATCAATCGGTTCCACATTCTCGTCGGTAAACGACACATCCACATAGTCGGGCAACGTGCCGGCAAAAGCCACCGGCCCGTGGGGTGGCAAGTTGAACGTTGTCTGCCCGGGCAGTTTCTTCCACTTCGGGTAGATCAGTTTCATCTTAATTTTTTCCATACGTTTTATTATATAAGTTATTGATTTTCTCTACCATTTTATTCTGTCCTATCATGGCCTCCACAGTATTGACGGCCGTCAGGGGCACGCCACAGATGCCATGCAGGTTGATGCACTGCCCCGTCAGCAACAGGTTTCTGACCTTCGTCCAGATAGGCAGCTGCGAGAGCATGATGTCCTTACAGTCTTTACGCACCCCGTAGAGGGCACCCTCCGGTTCGTTATAGAAGTCGCGGATGGTCAGCGGACTTGAAGACCAAAGACCGTCTATCGTCTCCCTGAATCCAGGATGCAGCCGTTCCATGCGGTCGAGAATCCGTTCCACATGCTGTTGCTTCCATCGCTCATACTCCTCGCCACGGTGTCCCACCGTCGTATCCTTCCACTTCTCAACAGCGGAGAAAGGCATCAGGCAGTTAATTATCATCTTCGTGGCATACACCTGTTCTCCAGGTTCTGCAGACGTCATATACATAAAGCCCCTGGGCCATTGTTCCACATCATAGTCACCATGCTGCCACACCAATCCATAGTCATCCTGATAGTAGCAGGTATGATTGATGTAGGGGAACTGCTCCGGTTTGAACTTGATATACACCGTAAAGGCAGAATAGGTATTGGGAATGCTAACCACACGATTTCTGTAACTCTTGGGAAAGGCTGCCGCATCCGTCATTTCCACCAATCTGGAAGGGTGTATTGCTGAAATGTAATAATCGGCTGTAAACTGCTCCCCATCCGATGTGCTGACAGCCGTTGCCAAGCGCTCATCATTTACGTGAACTGCGGTCACGAGACGTCCTGCCAGAACTCGTCCGCCACCATCGCAGATGACCTGTTTCAACGCATCGGCCAACTGCTGGCTGCCACCCTCGAAACGACAAGTCCCTTCGATGTATAGCACGTTGATAAGGGCATGGATGTAGGCTGGTGTATGGCCGGCCACTCCTCCGTACATGGGATTCATGTAGGCCAAAATGTCACGCAGACGTTCATCCTTGATATAATAGTCTATCAGCTCGGTGGCAGCCCACAGGAACTGGTCGCTGTGTGAGAAAAGCTCGTCACGCCCACTGCGCAGATAGAAGAAGTCGACCTCGTTGGCCAGCCGATATAGCGATTCCACATAGTCGCGAATGCCTTGCTCCTCATGCGGGAACCTGCTGATGAAATAGTCGGTAAAGGCCTGGCGTCCCTCTGGTATGCGGTAAGTCTGTCCATCAGACAAATAGGTGATGCTGTCCATACAGTCGTGGTCCACGTCGCGCAGCTGCAACTTGTCGACAATGCCCAAATAGTGGCAAATCTTGTGGATGGAACCGCCTTGGCGCAATCCTCCTAATATGTGCATACCTGTCTCGAAGATTGTGCCGTTGCGACGGAAGACCTGCAGGCCACCACCGATGACAGCATTCTTCTCAAGCACTGTCACCTTGTAGCCCTCCTTCGTCAGCAACGCCCCCGTAAAAAGACCGCCCAGACCGCCACCTATAATGATTACCTCTTTCCCGGTCATTCGTTCGCTTTGATTATCTCGTTAAAAATATGTTCCGACGTCAGCAGCTCTGAACATGTCACTACCGTACCGACCAGCACACCCAAAATGCCATGTGAGTTGATGTTCTGTCCTGTCAGTAACAGGTTTGGAATCTTCGTACGGTGATGTACACGGGCTGCCGGTCCTAAGTTGATGTCCTTGGCAATGCCGTACATGGAACCGCCCTCCGTACCCGTATAGTCCAGATAGGTCAGTGGCGTCGATGTCTCATAGCCTGCTATGGTGTCGCGTAATCCCGGAAACTCCTGACTCACGGCATCGATAAGCCGCTCGGCCCGTTCGTGCTTCATCTGTTCATAGTCTTCGCCACGATGTCCCACACGTGTTCCCTGCCAGCGTGTCACTTCGCTGAAGTGCATATAGCTCAGAATGACACCACCCGTGGCCCACTGCTGTCTCTCCTCGCTACAGAAGTGCATGTAGAGATAGCCCTTTGGCCAGTCCTGCGACGTATACTGCTCGCAGTCCCATGGTGACTGATGATGATAGCCGTAGAAGTTGTAGTTCATGTAAGGCATGGACTCTGGCTTGAACTTCAGGTATACCGAGAATCCGCCCACCGTCTCAGGAAGCGCTGCCACACGCCGACGATAGGCTGGCCGCAACAAGGGAGAGTCGCACAGCTCGATGAGTCTGGCGGGATGGATTCCCGAAATGACAATGTCGGCAGGGTAGAAGGCTGTTAGCTCTTGGCTGCTGGCTGTTGTCTCCACACCAATGGCTTTTTCCCCGTCGCAGACAATACGGTGTACCTGCTGACGGCAGAGCACACGCCCGCCGCTCTCTTGGATGCGCCGTACCAGTGACCTGGCAATATAGTCGCTACCTCCCACCACACGGAAGGCACTCTGGTTATAAAAATCGGTGATGAAGGCATGGGTGGAGAAAGGAGTCTTGTTACGTTCGGCAGCATACAGCGGCAGGTTGCCCACCAGCACATCGCGCAACAACGGATCGCTGATGACCTCGGAGAGAACGTCGTTCATACTGCGCAACTGGTACTGCGTACTCAACGGAGAGGCATCGGTGTCGGCCTTTCGCAGGCTATGGAGCGATGATGCCGAAGCTACCTCCTCTATCAGATCGAAGTACCGTACCAGGTTGTCACGCTGCCGTGGGAAGTCCTTTGCCAGCGTATCGATGAACGTCTCTCTGCCGTTGGCAAAACGGAACTGACTGCCTTGTAAGGAGATGACGTCGTAGCCAGTAGTATCGAGACGGCTCAGGGTAATGTCGTCGAGCACGCCAAGATAGCGCAACAGGCGATTCAACACCTGTCCCTCGTCGGCACTACCGATGAAATGCATGCCCGTCTCAAACTTCATGCCCTGACGACGGAAGCACTGCAGACAGCCTCCCACCTGGGTGCCTTGTTCCAGAACAGTAACATCATAACCGTTACGACTCAGTATCAAGCCGCACGACAGGCCTCCCAGACCACTGCCTATAATGACTACACGCTTACTCATCTTTTAACTTTAACTTTGAATGTTGCTTGCAACATCGACGAAGTCAACGCTGAACTCTCTTCCCATATATTTTCGGACATAGCCCCAATAGGGAGCCCAATAGTCTTCAGTCTCTATACGCTTACACATCTGACGATAGTGTTCCTGATAATGGTGGCGCATCTGACGGGTACGTTCCAACAAATCATGTGAGAACCGACTGTCTTGCTGTGTGATACGCTGTCCCACCTCTACGTCTATCCGTCCCTCGCGCAACAGGAAGTCCTTTTTAGGCAATACGTGACCTACGCCATGCAAGAATACGGGCAGGATGTCGGCCTGCAACTGCTCGGCCAAGAAGAATGCCCCCTTATGGAAGCGCTGTATGGAACAGTCAACCGACCGCGTTCCTTCGGGGAATACGGCAATGCTATAACCTCGCCGATAAAGGTCACGCAACTTTTCAATATGGTTCTCAATGCCACTGCTAACAGGATAGAACTCAGCACGGTGAATGACCATGCCATAGAAAGGATTGTTCCATACCCAGTCGTTGGTGAGGAAGACTATTTTCGGCGTCAGCATCATCAGGCACATCAGATCCAGATGAGACTGGTGATTGCATACCACGACGGCAGGACGCTCGAAAGTTTCCTGCACACGGTTTTCGACTTGGAACTTAACACCCGGCACACGGTGGATGACGTAGTCGGACATGCGCCGCAACATCTTATGGTATTTCAGCTTACGCTCTTCTGTACTTTTCTTAAGATGGAAGTAAAGCCACGTGTAGGGCAGAACAAACAGGTACATGAATCCCAGGAAGAAGCCGATGGCAAACAACGAATAACCAATACGCTTCAACGTAATAGGCAGAGGAAGGTGGACGGTGAACGGTGAACAGTGGGCTTTCCCCCTGACTAACCAACGGAACACCAACGGCGGCAGGTAGTAGGCCATGAACACCACCGTACCCATGCCGATGATAGTCACTTCTGCCAACGAACGCAAGGCAGGATGCTTTGCCAAAATAAGGGTGCCAATGCCTATGAACATGAGCGTGGCCGACAAAGCCACACTGCGACGGTAGCTCTTCAGCCGACGATATCCCGTGGCATACTCATCAATTAAACCCTCGGTGATAAAGATGGTATAGTCGTCACCTTGTCCGAAGATGAAAGTGGCCAAGATGATGTTGACAATATTGAACTGGATGTCCAGCAACTGCATGATGCCCAATATCCACAGCCAGCTGACGGCCAGCGGCAGGAAAGACATCAGTGCCAACTCGATGGAGCCGAACGACAACCAGAGGAAGAAAAACACCACGAAACCGCAGACAAAGCTGACATAGTTAAAGTTGTCGGTCAGGATTTCCACTAACTCAGCACCCACGTTACGAACATTGAGCAGATGCTGTCCGCCCAGGAACTTGCTCACGGGTTCAAAATAGGCGGCTCCCTGCGGTTCGAGATCAGTAGTCAGCAGCTTTTCAAAAGGAGCAAAAGCACCGGCAGCAAAACCTTGTCGTTCAGCCTCCGTCTGCAGGTCAGTCAACAAACCGGCATGGCGCTTACGGAAGTCGCTCCACTGCTGTAGCCGCTGCTGCTGAACCGACTCGGCAGGTATCATACCAGCCATATCTGCAGGCATGTCCTCCGACAGGCTGGCCAGCAACTGCATGTCGCGCTGCTGACTATCGGTCATATAGTTGATGTGGCGTATGTCGGAATCGAACGAGGTATCAAGGCTGTGATAGCCGAAGAAGAGGGTAAGCAACACGATGGCGGGGAAGGCGAGCCGACGGAGCCATACGCAAGAAGTAGACCGTGAGGCTGCTGACGTTACACCCACTTCATCGTCGGCTTTGTTCTTAGCACCCTGCCGTCCAGCCTTTGCCCACAACGGCATGAACACCAGCACAAACAAGATGGTGCCTACCAGCATGAAGGAGCCGAAGAGACCGAGGTCGCGCATGGCAGCTGCATCCATCCATGCCAAGCAGAGAAAGGCACTAACAGTGGTAATGTTACCAATGAGCAACGGTTGTACCATATCGCGCAACGTCTGACGCTCATCACGAGTCTCCTTCAGATGGTCCAGATAGTGTAGGGGGTAATTGACAGCGATGCCGATGATGACAGAGCCAATGCCTAACACAATGACAGACATGCTGCCGCAGAACAGCGACATGCAGGCCACTGCCATCAGCCAGCCGAAAGCCAACGCAGCACAGAGCCATAGCAGATCGCTCAGCCGACGATAATGCCAAACGAGCAGGGCAAGGATAAGCGTAACGGCGATGGACACCGCCAACAGCGAATCACGCTTAATCTGCGTGGCATTGCTCACCGCTATCAGCGGACCACCCACTGCCGACACCTGCACGTCAGGACGGTCAGCCATGGTACGGGCCATGGCACTGTCAAGCATTACGGCCAGTCCTGCATTACGGGCCGACTCACTCATACCATAGGGCGATGAAAGGAATGCCAACCCATGTTGTCCGTCACTGGTAAACACATAGCCTTCGTCTACAGTAAAGCGGCTGTTACGCCCCATGTCCTGTAACCGTTGCAGCACGGGTGCAAACAGGTACAACGGGTCGTCGGCCAGCGTCTGTACTATCAGGCCACCCGTGGGCAGCAATAACAGTTCTTTATCCTGATTCAGCTGTTGTCCTACGAAACCGGGAACAGCCAACAGCGAATCCATGCGGCGGTAGTCATCGTCAGTCAGATAATAGGGTGCATGACGGCTGACAAATGACAGCATGTCAAGCATCTGCGTCTCATCGACCGTCACCTGTACATCGCTAACAGTCTGTGCTGTATCGGCCTCTGCAAAACGTTCCTCGAAACAGTCCATGGCCTGCTTAACCGCTTCTTGCTCGCCAGTAAAAACAACGACGATACGGTTTTGGCTGGTCAGCTGATCCACAGCTTCCTGATAAGCCTGTTGCTCAGGGTTGACAGGCAGAAACCGTGCAATATCTTCCTCATAGTCGAGGTGCATGGCCAGGCCCAGCATGACTAACACCATAAGCAGCAGACCGCCGGCAGCCCACCGGCGGTGCGCTGAAAGCGCCTCATATATGCTAATAAATGCCTTCACCATGTCCTTGACCCATTAATTATACTCCTGTCATTCGCTCACTCCTTTGCTGATGAAGGATGGGTAATACGATGCCACAACATGCGCGGCCAACCATAGACCACCGCCAAAAAGCAGAGAACGGTGTTGAGCAGAGAGATGCGAGCGAAGTCGGCCACTGGCCTGAAGTGCGAGACACGTTCACCCTGCGGGGGATAGTAGACATGCACGGGTACAGAGACTATCTGTTCACCGCTCCATGCCGCCAATACCAACAGCTCCAATTCTGCCTCATAGCGCGAGGTGACAAGCCACATACCAGACAACAAACGTAATGGATACAGACGAAAACCCGTCTGAGTATCAGGCAACTTTTTCCAGGTCTGCACCATAAACCAGAAATTAGAGAACTTGTTGGCAAAAGTATTGCCATCAGGCATGTTCTCCGCTTCTAGATTGCGGGCACCCACAATAAGTGCGTCGGGATGCTGATGCATGGCCTCGACAAACAGCGTTATATCCTGTGGGTTATGCTGCCCGTCGCTATCGATAGTAATCGCGTATTCGTACCCTTTGTTAATAGCATGCTTGAAACCTGCCAGCAAAGCATGTCCCTTACCACGGTTCTCTGGGTAGTCCACCACCTGCAAGGGAATGTCAGAGAGCTCCGCAAGGCGTTCACGGGTATCATCAGTACAACCGTCGACCACTACAACAATATCCGTTGTAATGTCGGCAATACGACGAATAACACCACCCACAGTAGTCGCATTGTTGTAGGTAGGAACAACAACACATACTCTGTAATCCTTCATCAACTGCTGTGTGGTAGTCATCATCATCAAACTATTTGATTCAACTGGCAAAAACAAGAGAGAACTTCGTTTTCACCTTGCCATCCGACATGATAGTACCTTTTGCCTTACACTCCGTCAGAGAATCCTCCACTGACGAGAAGCATATCTCCACGACAGGACTCTCAATAGGAGAAATGGTAGAAACAAACTTCAGATTGACAATACGGGTCAACGACAGCTTGCGAGCCACACGGTCCTGTAAAAGCTCACCGATTATCTGCACGATACAAACACCCGGGGTAATGGGATTACCTGGGAAATGTGCCTGATAGATCAAATGACGGGCATTCAGTTCTATCTGTACATGATCGGCGTCACCTCCGACAATGGAAAACATTTCATTCTTCAGTTTCATCGATTTTCTTGAGACTGTATTTCAATTTGTACTTTGCATTGACTAACATAACGGTACCGTCGGTATCCAACGTCACCGTACGATGTCCCTTGGAGCCTTCTGTCTCATGACTGGCAGCAAACAGATACTGTAAGTCGCGACGCACCACTCTCCGAATGTACCAACGGTTCATGGCAGGCATCACATTCAACAACTTGACACGCTTACGGTCAGCGGAAACGGTGAAATCAAGCGCATGGACTCCAAACTCGTTGACAATGGCACCACGGCTTCCCTCAGCATCAGTCTTCACGACACAAATACCCGAGACAACAGCTCCACGAGCCTCAATGGTTACCAAAAACTGTTGCCGCCCTTCAAGCGGCAGCATCCATTCGGCAGCCAGGGCAAAACAAGCCATGGACCAGAAACTAACGAGCAGCAAACATCTTCTCATCAACACGTCCATTCGTTTTTACGTCCTTGAGGGTAATCATCGTCGTATCACCATTCTGCTCTGTCATTTCCACACGAGTCACCATCTGCTGCTTACTGCCGAAATAAAGGCGGATGCTCTTGAACATCTTCTTCAACTCCTTCTTCTTAGGCACCAAATCAGCCACCCAGTCATCGCCCTGCGTCATCATCGCACACACGAAGTCAGCATTTGTGGACAGGCTTTTGCCCGTCACACTATTCAGCATCACCTCGGCAATACTCTGGAACAAGCGGCTTTGACTGATATCAATGGTCTGTGTATTTTTCTGTGAATGGATAAAAACCTTCTGCCCGTTCAGGATGAAAGTATAGCTATAGGGGGTCTGATACTCCCAGCGCAACTTGGCGCCTTCAGCCACAAACAACATACGTCCCTGCGATGTCATCTTATCGTTAAGGAATTGCAATGTCTTAACTTGCGTAAAACTACAGTCGATGGAACGTATGGAAGCTGCCGTACGGTTGATTTTCTCAACCATCGACTTTTGTTGGGCAGCGTCAACCTTTCTCAAGGTCTGTGCATTAGCTGACATAGTAGTCAGCAACAGGCACAAGCCCCATAATAATCTCTTTATCATGAACACGTATTCTCTTTTTTCGGTGCAAAGATACAAATAAGTGAGAGAATAACCAAATTTTACAGCAAAAAACAGGTCATGACGCCTGAACACCTACCCTATCGGGCAATCAGCACACAGCCAGCCATGATGAGTAAAACGCCGAGCCAGCGGACTAAGGGAACCTGTTCATGGAAGAAAACAATGGCAGCAAGCATGCCAAAAACATAGCTGAGAGAAATCATAGGATAGGCCATAGAAAAGGGAAAGTGCTTGATGATATACATCCACAGCATGGTGGCACAGCCATAACAGATACCACAAGCCAGCAGCCACCAGTTATTCAGATTACGCACCACGAAATCGACCGACCACGAAAAGGCCCCCATGCGCTGCAAAGCAAACTTCAACAGCACCTGACCACCGCATAGCAGTATGGACTGGACAATGGAAATCAGGAGCAGGCGCATAGCAGCAGGCAACTAATGTTGTGGGAATCGCTATGATTGAGCATCAGCAAGCGATGCAGAGGCAATGGCACATCAACACCATCCTCACGCATAAAAGCAGGAGCCATACCACGGTGCAACAAGTGAGCGGCTGCATAGGCACCAAGACCCGATGCAGTGTAACTCTCGCCAAACAGATGTTTATAATGAAGTATGGGAACATTGGCCAGACGACCGGCAAGCTCATGATAAAGACGGTCGTTGAGAGGCATTCCGTTCGTACCGACGAGCACCGCATCCAACGATGCAGAGGGAGGGAGTTGCAGGTTAGAATGTGAAGAATGGAGAGTAACCGACTCCACCTCACAAAGAGCATTGTCACGGCAGGCAGAAAGCATCAGAGCAGCAGAAGCCTCGCTGGCCGTCACCTGTCCAGGCTGACCGATATAGCCTGTACGCTGCAGGATGCTGAAGTACGAGGGTGTCATCTCGTCATTACCCGTCACCAAAGCCGACTTGATATCACCTAACTGCAACTGCAGGAAAGCATCAAGCAAAGCACTGTCGAACGACACACTCTTGTGACTATAGGTCGTATTGTAGCCATGGCAATGCTGCTGGATAGCAATGAGTGACGATATGGTATTGTGTGTCGACTGCATGAAGTAGGTGGGTTTGAGCATCTCCTCACCCTCACGACACAACTGGTCGAGAAACAGTTCGGTATTCTCGATGCAGCCCAGCCCCGTACCAGTAATCACTGCCTCGGGCTGGCTGATGCCACTATCGAGCATTACCTTCTGGGCTGTAACCAATGCGCGTTTCAATATCTTTCCCATACGGCGCGACTGCAAGGGATTAAGCCAGTCGCGGAAGTTTGGGTCTTGACTGCGCTGGTAAGGTTGCGTTGGCATAACAGGACTTACAAGCCACTCTTCGGAGAGCGGCTGTTGCAATGAGATATGCGTAGCAGCGTTGATATAGACTTTCTGGGACATGTGGCTAATAGGGCTTAGCAGAAATAACAATACTGGAGTCGTTGCCGCCAAAACCGAACGAGTTGCACATAACATGATGCAACGGTCTTGACGGAACGGAAACGGTGGCAGGAACAATTCCGTCGGGCATGGGGTGTGTAAAGCCATAATTGACGGGAATGAAGTCGTGCTGTAGTGCCAGCAGGCAGATAGTGGTCTCAACAGAGCCAGAAGCACTGGTGGTATGACCGGTCAGACCCTTCGTCGACGAAACGGGAGGCATGTGGGTGCCAAAGAGTCGCTGCAAAGCTCGGCTTTCGGAAGCGTCGTTGTTGGGTGTTCCTGTTCCATGGGCGTTGACATAACTGATGTCTGCAGGCTGCAGACGCGCCATGGAAAGGGCTTTCTGCATAGCGAGAAAAGCACCTTCGCCTTCATCGCTTGAGGCCGTTTGATGAAAAGCATCACAGGCATTGCCATAACCGCTGAGTACGGCTATGGGACTGATGCCGCGCCGGCGGGCCGACTCAGCTGTCTCAATCACTATATAGGACGCTCCCTCACCAAGGTTCAGCCCCGCACGAGTGGCATCGAAAGGACGGCACTGCTCGGGGTCGAGAATCATCAGTGAGTTAAAGCCGTTAAGATGGAACTTCGTGATACATTCCGAACCGCCCACCACAGCAATCTCCGTCTGACCGCTACGGATGAGGTTGGCACCCAGAATGATAGCATT
>Ga0265298_10006104_pt1 | contig 14950 bp, 10 predicted proteins | sample AusTroGonzalo_MG_3_FD_193486 | JGI IMG/M metagenome (GOLD analysis project Ga0265298, IMG submission 193486) | Bovine rumen microbial communities from tropical cattle in Woodstock, Queensland, Australia - Gonzalo_01 | ecosystem: Host-associated > Mammals > Digestive system > Stomach > Rumen ... | reverse complement strand
ATCCTCATTTTCGTTGGTATCAAGATGCTGCTGGCCATGAACGAGTATATCAATGGCGCTGCAGAACTCGTCGGCTTCCAGCTCAACATGCCCCATATCGAGATTCCCACCCCATGGAGCCTCGCCTTCATCTTCGGTGTCCTCGTTCTCTCTATGGGTGCCTCATATCTGGTAACAAAAAAACGAGTATGACTTCTGAATACTATTACTACGGATTGGCAGCGATGCTGTATCTGGCCACGTGCTGGATGTTTGCCGCTGTGCGCTGGTTCCACACCTGCAACGAACCTAAGGAGCGCCGCCCCTACATCTGGCCCGACCGCAAGATGCAGGTGCTGTGCTTTATGTGCTCCATCGTGCTCGTACCGTACGTTGTCGACCCCACCAACCAGGCGGCGTGGATGCTTATGAAGTCATACTTCCCCGCCACCTACTACTTCTACTGCGGCCTGCTGCTGCTCTGCTATGCCGGCAGCGTCAAGCAGTGGAACCGCTGGAAGCCCGTCAGCTGGGTAGCCGCCATCATCGTCATCGCCACCATGCTCTTGCCCGTGCTCAATGCCTGGCTGCCCTTCGGTGTCATGAGTGCCGAAGGGGTACACTTCTGGCATTATGCCATCATCGTCGAGAGCCTCATGATGTTGGCCTATTGCTGCATGGCCATGTGGCAGGTGTGGTACTGGATTCGCGAAAGCCGTGACGCCAACTATTCCAACCCCGACGACTTCCCCGTGCGCTACGCCAGCATCGTCCTCTTCTACCCTATCATCCTGACGCCACTGGTCTGGCCGGCCTACGTCCTCGACTCACGTCAGGTCATGGCCATCCTCCATATCCTGCTGGCCGTCTTCAATGTCGTGCTGCTCATCACCGTCATGCCTGCCTGGCGCCGTAACTTCATGCTGCCCTCTACCGCCGATGACGACCACAGTCCTGAGGAGGAAGAGCGTCAGGATGCCCACGTCGAGGAACAGATTGAACAGACCGCCCTCGAAATCCGTGCCTATATCGAGGAGCAGCGCGCCTACCTTGACCCCCACCTGAAGGTCGATGACGTGGTAGAGCACTGTCAACTGGGCCGCACCTACGTCTCGCTGACCTTCCAGCGCCGCTTCGGCTCCTTCGCCAGCTACGTCAACGGCCTGCGCCTGACCCATTACGAGCAGTACGTCGCCGACCATCCCAACGAAACCAAAGAATCCGCCGCCCTCGCCTCCGGCTTCAGTTCCTACAACGCCTATTATCGCGCTACCAAAAAGTAAATATATTCAACTTTCGCAAGCTTCGCTTGCTTTGTAGATAAAGGGAGTTAGAAGGAGATAAAAGACAATTGTTTTTCTGCAGAATCACCGCAGATGGAGTAATGTCCTCTATCTTCCGCCGCTGAAAAGCGGCTATCTACCTCTATCTTCCTATATCTTCTTAACATGCGAAACTTGAATAAATATATATAAATGCCGACACCCCGTCGGCATTTTATGATTTGTAACACGGAATTGTTACAAATAACAAAGTCATTGCACCAAATCTTGCACGCCGTGTACAATTTGCAATGTTTCTTGCACCCAAATGCAAGAAACTTGCAGGCCTGCTGCAATAAGATTGTACGATTTGCAATGCCCCGTACGGAAAATATAGTGTAACTTTGCACCGTATAAAAATATACACGGCGGCCATAAACCGTAACCATTCAGGAAACATATAAATTATTAATCATATAACAAACATGCAAAATTTATCATTAACACTACTCGAAGTCCTCTTCGGTCTACTGGCCGTAGCGGGCATTACCCTGTTCATTGTAGCCTGCTGGCGCAATGTCAAGAAATAAATCAAGAACAATTTAAACATTTAGAGCCCCTTGATAAGGGGCGGCTATAATGCAGGGACTAAATAACACATTATAATTATGAAACAAATGATTGAAACAAAGAGACATTATCAGCGGCCGGAGATGAAGGTCGTCGAGTTGAGACAGAAGTGCTGCATCCTTACGGTGAGCGGCGGCGACAGTAAGGCCACAATGACCGTAACGTATGACGAGGAGGACATTTAGAATTAAAAAATTGAAAAATTAAAGAATTGAAGTGATGAATAGGACGAAGACACTGGGCTGGCTGGTCATGGCCGCAGCCCTCTTGTTGGCGGGGTGCTCCAGCGAGGACGGCGTGATTGAGGAACAGACGCCGCAACAGCCGCAGCAGACGGCGGCGACGATACATGTCACCGTCGGCGCGGGGATTAGTGACGGGGAGGGCGCGACGCGCTCCACGGTAGTGAAGGACGGCTCGACGCGCACGCTGCAGTTCACCACGGGCGACAAGCTGTACGTCTGGGGGCAAAAGGACAAAATCTATGACCAGTATGACAACTATTATTTTGAATACGTGGTGGCGGGGACGCTCGAGCTGGTCGCCATCGACCCCGAAGACCCGACGAAGGCCACCTTCTCGGGCGACCTCAGCGTGTATCGCGCCGAGGTGCAGGGCGATTATGCAGAAGGAACAGATATATTGATGACCCTCTATGGCGTTACTTACCCCGACGGGAACCTCGTGAGCGACCTGTCGGGCTTCCTCCAGAGTGCCGACCCGCTGGCCGGGTTCGAAAACGTGGAGGCGACGCTGATACACGAGGATGCGGTAAAGGATGTGGATTACTTCATTTCCGAAGATGACCGCATGGTCTACTATTGGCCCGATTGCGCCGCCACGGTGGAGGAGCTGATGACCACGGAGCTGTGGGTCTCCGGCGAATACGACTCGGGCACGAAGAGCTTCGCGCTGGAAAAGGACAGGAACCAGCCCATCGTGAACTGCACCATCAGCGGGCTGGAGGCCGGCGTCTCGTACAAGGTGGACTACATCTACGGCACGACGGCGGCGATGAGCGACCACACGAAGGCGCTCTTCAGCAGCATGACGGCCACCGCCGGCACGCTCTCGTTCGCCTTCATAGCCCAGACGGGCGACAAGTTCCACGGCATCCGGCTGACGAACACCGCCGAGCCCACCGACACGTACGACGTCAGCATCGGGCAGAAGGAGTTCGAGTCGAAGGTGTACAACGCCGCGAGGACGGCCATCGGCAAGAAGACGCCCCTGACGATGGAGGCCATCACGGGCGGCAACATCGTGGTGAGAGACCCGAAGTCGGGCATGAAGTACTCTAAGAACGGCGGGGCGAAGGCGGCTGTGACCTCGGATGCCATCCGCGTCAGCGCTGGCGACAAGGTGCGGTTCTACGGCAACGGCCAGAGCATCACCAGCTATTATGGCACCAGGATTTCCGGCGGCTCGGCCAAGGTGAAGGTGTACGGCAACATCATGAGCCTGGTGGACGAGACGGGCTTCGCCACGGCCACCACATTGCCAGAGGAGTATACTTTCTCTTATTTATTCTCTAACTACATGGCGCTGACCGACGCGAGCGGCCTGCTGCTGCCCGCTGAGACGCTGACCCAACGCTGCTACATGGAAATGTTCTACGGCTGCACCAGCCTGACCGCCGCCCCCGCGCTGCCCGCCACGACGCTGAGCATGAGCTGCTACGCCGCCATGTTCGAGAGATGCACCAGCCTGACCACTGCCCCCGCGCTGCCCGCCAAGACGCTGGCCAACTACTGCTACCAGGAAATGTTCCTCGGCTGCACGAAGCTGAACGCCGTGACCTGCCTGGCCTACGACATCAGAGCAACCGACTGCACTACAAACTGGCTCTATGGCGTAGCCGCATCGGGCACGTTCACCACGCCGGCCCCGTCGGGCTGGACTGACGGCATCAGCGGCATCCCCGAGGGCTGGACGCGCGTGAAATACTGAGCCGACGCGGAGTAACGATATAGATAACGATATAGAAAAGAAATGTATAACATTAATCAAGTAAATATTTCGACGATTATGACAACAACAACAAGATTCATTTCGATGGCGGCCGCCGTGCTGGCCGCCGCCGTCATGACCGCCTGCGCGGGGGGCGATGAACTCGCCGACACGCCGCAGCAGCCGGAGAACCAGAATAGAGTGATAACGCTGACGACGACCGTGGGCCTCGGCGGCGGCGCTGCCGACGCTGGCGACGAGGCGAGCGGAGCGAGCGCCGGGACGCGCGGCGATGCAAGCAGCGCCCAGAGCGGCGACGCCCAGAGCGGCGATAGCGAAAGCGTGATGCGCGGCGGCGGCGCCACGACCCGCGCGCTGACCTCGGGCGGCGTGAAGACCTTCGCCGCGGGCGAGAAGATGGCGCTGGTTTACGAGAGTATGAACGACAAAAGGACGGTGAAAGAGAGCGAACCCCTCACGGCTGACGTCATCGCCGCGGACGGCAAGTCGGCCACGTTCACCTTCCGGCTGACGGAGGAGCCCAACAAGAGCTCGAGCGTGAACTACTTCTACCCCGCAGCGATGCTCAAGGCCGACGGCTCGATAAACTACGACGCCCTCTTAACGGAGCAGGACGGCACGCTGGAAAAACTCGCCAGCAATTTCGACTTTGCTACTGCTGAAAATCTAGATTGGGTCAACGGCAACCTGCCCGGCGCCACGCTCACGAACCAGCTCGCCATCCTCGCCATCACGCTGAAGGACGACGTCACGGGCGCCGACATCACCGGCAGCAAGACATCAACTACGGCATCCCCAGCGGCTGGACGGTCCAGGACGCGCATTAACCCCGCGACGATGCTGAGAAGGCAAAAACAGGGTGTGGAAACCTATCCATTAATTTGCTGGCGCAGCAATTATATGATAAATTACATGATAATTATATGTTTAAGATAAAACACGAATTGCCACGTTCGCAACGCCACACTCTGCTTGCAGAGAATTATATGTTTAAAATAAAACAACTATGGATTACAAGAAGTACAAGGACACGGTCTATCAGATTATCGGTGCAGCCATGGAAGTTCACGGTGAACTGACTAAAAATTAATGGTCAATTACATGGTAATTACATGTTAAAAAGTCAAACAAAGCCCGGCATGGGTTCGACTCCCCGCCGGGCTACAACGAAAACTCGATATTAAATTTAAAATACAACAACAAAATGAAACAAAACACAATGATTCACCGCAGCGCGCGGGCAGCCATCAAGCTGCTGCTGGCCGCGCTGCTGCCCGCCACGGCACAGACAGCGTGGGCATGGGACGGACTGGGCACCCAGGAAAGCCCCTACCAGATTAAGAACGCCAGCGACCTGAACCAGCTGGCCACAAACGTGAACAGCGGCACGGGCGACGACTACGCCGCCAGCGGCTACGATGGCAAGTACTTCGTGCTGACCAAAGACCTCGACTACTCGCACAAAGCCGACGGCGAAGAGGGCGCCAGCACCGAGAACAACTACACCGCCATCGGCTGCGCCGTCTACGACGAACATCCCTTCATGGGCCACTTCGACGGCCAGGGCCACACCGTCAGCGGCATCCGCATCTATAAGAGCGGCGACAAACGAACCGAATGGTATCAGGGCCTCTTCGGCTGCATCAGCGGTGCCGAGGTGAAGAACGTCACCCTGGCCGACGCCCGCATCACTGGTTACGACTTCACCGGCGGCATCGTGGGCCATAACCATAGCGGCACCATCACCAACTGCCACGTGCTGAGCGACGTCACCATCGGTGCAAAAAGCGCCGCCTATAACCACGGCGGCATCGTAGGCAGGAACACCGGCACCGTCAGCGGCTGCACCAGCGCCGCCAGCATCACCACCACCGCCATCGGCTGCTACGCATTCGACGGCATCGTAGGCTGGAACGAAGGCACCGTCAGCGACTGCCTCTACCTCGGCAACACCGTCGAAGGCGACAAATATGTCGGTGCCATCGTGGGCGACAACAGCAGCACCAGCACTGTCCAGAACTGCTACTTCACCAGCACCACCATCACGGGCAAGGACAACAGCGGCAACAACCTCGACAACGCCGAAAGCGCCGTAGGCTACAACGAAAACGGCGGCACCGTCGCCAAGTGCGGCCTGGCCCGCACCGTCGCCGCCGGCACGGGCGTCACCATCGACGCCATCGCCCTCACCGGCACCGCCACACATTACGACGACTACCACAACATCATCACCGCCTACAGCGGCGGCGGCATCGAGTACGCCGGCAACCGCTACTACGGCAACGGCTGTACCGTCAGACTCACCCTGAGCAACGCCGGTGAAGCGCCCGCGGGCTACCAGTACGCCTACACCGCCAGCGCAGGCACCCTCAGCGGCAACGCCACCGACGGCTACACCCTCGCCATGCCCGACGCCGACGTGACCATCAGCGCTGACATCACCGTCATACCATGGGCGGGCTCGGGCACGGAGGGCGACCCCTACGTCATCAGCTATCCCAGCCAGCTGGACCTGCTGGCCCACCGCGTGAACGGCACACACGGCGAGACGGCCACCGACTACTATGGCAAGTACTTCAAGCTGGGCGCCGACATCAGCTACACCCATGACACCGAATGGGACGACGCCGCCAGCACCGAGACGAACTACACCGCCATCGGCCTTCCAGACCAAGGCGGCGGCGTCGACTATCCCTTCAAGGGCCACTTCGACGGCCAGGGCCACACCGTCAGCGGCATCCGCATCTATAATAGCGGCACCAACTATCAGGGCCTCTTCGGCTACACCTTTGGTGCTGAGGTGAAGAACGTCACCCTGGCCGACGCCCGCATCACCGGTTACCACAGCACCGGCGGCATCTTGGGCCAAAACTATGGCGGCACCGTCACCAACTGCCACGTGCTGAGCGACGTCACTATCCATGCCGTTCAGGTTCAAGCCACTTGCCACGGCGGCATCGTGGGCAGGAATGAGGGCGGCACCGTCAGCGGCTGCACCAGCGCCGCCAGCATCACCACCACCGCCAGCGGCTTCTACGACTTCGGCGGCATCGTAGGCTGTAACAAAGGCACCGTCCGCGACTGCCTCTACCTCGGCACCACCGTCGAAGGCGACTGCTCCGTCGGCGCCATCGTGGGCTACAACTACAGCAACATCGCCACCGTCCAGAACTGCTACTTCACCAGCACCACCTTCCAAGGCAAGGACAACAGCGGCAACACCATCGCCAACGCCGACTGCGCCGTAGGCTATAACAACGGCGGCACCGTCGCCAAGTGCGGCCTGGCCCGCACCGTCGTGGCAGGCCCGGGCGTCACCATCGACGCCATCGCCCTCACCGGCACCGCCACACATTACGACGTCTACCACGACATCATCACCGCCTACAGCGGCGGCGGCATCGCGTACGCCGGCAACCGCTACTACGGCAACGGCTGTACCGTCAGCCTCGCGCTGAGCTACACCCCGCAGGTCGGCTATACCTTTAACGGCTTCACCCTCTCCGCAGGCACCCTCAGCGGTGAGACCAATCCCTACACCCTCACCATGCCCGACGCCGACGTGACCATCAGCGCCGACCTCACCGTCATACCATGGGCGGGCTCGGGCACGGAGGGCGACCCCTACGTCATCAGCTATCCCAGCCAGCTGGACCTGCTGGCTGAACGCGTGAACAGCGGCACGGGCGACGACTACGCCGCCAGCGGCTACAGCGGCAAGTACTTCCAGCTGGGCGACGACATAGCCTACGACCCCGACAACCTGACCATCGACACCAACAGCGACGGCACGATGGACAGCAACTACAAGGCCATCGGCGGATACTACGGAGATAAAAAAAGATACTTCAAAGGCCACTTCGACGGCCAGGGCCACACCGTCAGCGGCATCCGCATCTACTGGAACGGCGTATCCACCGATTGGGACTGCTATAAGGGCCTCTTCGGATGGATAGACGACGCCGTGGTGGAGAACGTCACCCTGGCCGACGCCCGCATCACTGGCAACGAGCGCATCGGCGGCATCGTCGGATGCATCGGCAGCTTCGAGAGCGTTAACCCCGGCACCGTCAGCAACTGCCACGTGCTGAGCAGCGTCACCATCGACGCCGTTGTGTCAGACGCATGGTATCACGGCGGCATCGTCGGCTACAACAACGGCGGCACCGTCAGCGGCTGCACCAGCGCCGCCAGCATCACCACCACCAGCAGCAACAACAGCCGGTACTGCGGCGGCATCGCAGGCAATAACTACGGCTCCAGCGCCCGTGTCAGCGACTGCCTCTACCTCGGCACCACCGTCGCAGGACTAAAACGCGTCGGCGCCATCGTGGGCAATAACTACGCCGGCCAAGTACAGAACTGCTACTTCACCAACACCACCTTCCAAGGCAAGGACAACAACGGCAACAACCTCGACAACACCAACAGCGCCGTAGGCTACAACGACGGCGGCACGGTCAGCGGGTGCGGGCAGGCCAACGTTGTAAACGTGAGCTACCTCGACGAGAACCGCCAAATGAAGACCAGATATGCCATCCCGCTCGACGGCACGGAGACCGCTGATGGAGACGGAAGGATAAACCTCGGCTATGCCGCATATTATGTCGGCACGGACATCAACTACACCAACTACATCAGATTCACTAACGCCTACGGCACCATCCTCATCCTCGGCGACGGCGCAACGATGACCGTCAATTATGGCGATGACGAAGCTATCCATACAGACAATCCTCTCACCATCTGTGGCCAGACCCTCGGCACCGGCAAGCTCAACGCCACCAGCACCAATGGCGGTTATGCTGGCATCAGTGTCGGAAATGGCAACCTCACCATCAACGGCGGCACCGTCACAGCCAACGGCGGAAATGGTAACGGCATCCATGTTGAAAATGGCAACGTCACCATCAACGGCGGCAATGTCATAGCCACCGGCGTAAATTCTGGCATCTGGGCCAATAACGGCAACGTCACCATCAACGGCGGCAACGTCACAGCCAACGGCAGAGATTACGGCATCCGGGCCAGCGGCATTATCACCATCGACGGCGGCAACGTCTCAGCCAACGGAGATTACGGCATCAGTGCCGACGGCGTACTCACCATCGGCTGGACCAATGCCTCCGACCGCATCTTCGCCAGCAGCTACAACATCTTTCTTGATAATATCATCATCAATGGCGGCCAGACGCTGACCGACGCCTACGGCAACCACTACTATGGCAATGTGTCGGCAGGGTACATCAACGGCAAGCACCTCTACCCCTACATAGAGACCCTCGACCTCGCCGCCAACAAGGCACCCGACCAGAACTACTGGACCACCTTCTACTGCGGCCACACCGACTACCAGATTGACGCCGACGAGAACGCCTGCGCCTACACAGCCACCTACGCCGACGGCAAGCTAACCCTGCACCGCCTCGGCAAGGCAGTGCCCAAGGCCACGGCAGTCATCATCGTGGCCGACAACAACGAGGTGAGCATGACCGCCGCCACTGCCCTCCCGGCCTACAGCGGCCCCACCAACGACCTGCGCGGCGTGAATGTCGATACCCCAGTGGCCAACATCCGCAGCGACCTCGGCGAGGGCACCCTCTACGTCCTCGGCATGACCACCGTCAACAATGAGCAGCACTTCGGCTTCCACCGCTACACGGGCACGGACATGGCCGCCCGCAAGGCCTTCCTACACGTACCCGGCAGCAGCAACGCCCGCGCCCTCGACATGGTCTTCGGGGATATAACGGGAATCGCCGAAATGAGAAATGAGGAAGGAGAAATGAGAAATGGAAATGAAGACTTCGCAACGCCACACTCTGACCATGGTCAGAGAATGAGAAATGCCTGGTACACGCTTGATGGCCGCAAGCTCAATGGCAAGCCCACGAAGCCAGGACTATACATCAACAACGGACGAAAGGTAGTAATAAAATAAATTAATGGAAAATTATATGGGCAATTACATGATAATTATATGTTGAAGATAAAACACGAATTACCATTAATGGCCCACGAATTATTCATATAATATTAATGTAAGCATTATGAAGAAAGAATATACGAAGCCCACCATGCGCGTGGTCAAGATTCAGCAGCACAGGATGCTCTGCGCCAGTCCCTACGACGGCCTGCAGTCACCCGTCAGCACCTACGACGACCCCGAGGACGTGATAGAAGACAAGAACGATATCTGGTAAATAACAATTAAAAACGAAATAGCAATGAACAACAACACATTCATTCACCGCACCGCCCGGGCAGCCCTCCTGCTGTTCACGATGCTCACGGCTTCGACGGCGTGGGGCCAGGAGACGAACAAGAAGTTCTCCATGACCACGAATATCTTTATGAACGAGCTGCAGGTACAAAAGGAGCAGCAGGCTGCCGGAATGCGGCGTGCCCCTGCTACTGGCCTGCCTAAGCCCCAACGACTGATAGCCAGCCCCGACACCATCGGCGGTGTGGCCTATATCTCATGCTTCATCCATCTGAACGACCCGAGCGACCTGAGCGCCGTGCGTGCCCTGGGTGTCAAAGTACAAGGGACCTTCGACGGGCTGGACTTCATCACTGCCAGTGTGCCCGTCAATCAGTTGGAGGCGCTGGCCGACGTGGACAATGTGACCAATATCGAGGTGGCACGCCTGATGCACCCGACAAGCGATGTGGCACGCCAGAAGACCAACGTCAGCGACCTGCTTACCCAGTCGGCCAGCGCTTCGGCCTTAGGCGTCAGCAACATGTACGACGGCACGGGGGTGGTGCTCGGCATTGTCGATACAGGTATCGACTTCCAGCACATTGCCTTCAAGGACAAAGAGGGCAACAGCCGCATCAAGCGGGCGTATGTCTATAACGGCACAGGTTCGGGTGTTATCTACAAAGATGAAGCTCTTCTTACCGTCACCACCGACGATGTAAGCCAAGACCACGGTACCCACGTGGCCTCGACGGCAGGCGGGTCGAGCGTCATCGTCACAAAGATAGCCAACGACAACTTCACGATTACCGTGACCGACGACCACGCCAACGCTACCTTCGGCGGCATGGCCCCCGGAGCCGACCTCTATCTGGCCGGTATCAATGGCCTGAAAGAAACTGAGTTGACTAATGCCATCCAGAAGATTGTGCTGTATGCCGACTCTGTCGAGAAGCCAGTGGTGGTGAGCAACAGCTGGGGCAGCCAATGGGGGCCTCACAACGGCACCGGCACATTGGCCACATTCATATCCCAGTATTTTGGTGAAAGCCATCCTAACCACATCATCCTCTTTGCATCGAGCAACGATGCAAGCCATGCAAGTGGCAGCGACGGTGGCGGTTTCTTCGTCAAGAAGAGTGCTGCCAGCCAGACCAGTCCGCTGGGTAGCATCATGCGAACAAGAAATGATGGGGGAAATAGCTACGCTGATGTAATAACCTCTGCCTGGGCGTCGAGCAAGCTGAACTGCAAACTCTACGTGCTGAACAATACGACAGGCGAGGTCTTGAAATCGTGGACGGTTACGAAGAAAACATCGTCGTTCGATGGCCTGGACACCTACTATACAGGCTCCATGACCGTTTATGTAGAGGGGAAAGAAAGCACATACTGCGTGGGAATCATATCTAATGAAGGTCTGACATCGACAAGTGACAATGCCTATACACTGGCCATCGAAGTCTATCCGGAAGACGCCGAGACCACTGCCGACATCAATATGTGGTCCGGCAACAACAGCTATTTCACCAGCCACCTCACTACCGCAGGTCACTCGTGGACCAATGGTACCAACGACATGTGCGTGAGCGACGAAGCCACTATTCCCGACGCCATCTCAATAGGTGCCTATGTGTCAAAGCACAGTTGGACAAACTATCAGGGCACAAAATATCATTATACTACACAAAACCCTGAAGGCGACATCGCTACTTTCTCCAGCTATGCCACTGCCGAGATGAGTCCCACGGGGCAGGCCTATCCCTGGATTACGGCTCCTGGTGCCGCTGTTGTGGCCGGCGTGAACCATCTCCATACCACAGCGGTTGACGACGAGAGCTATTTTGGCGAAAAGAATGCCTCGCAGCTGGTAGTCAACAATGCCAACAACCCCTACGGCAAGATGCAGGGCACATCGATGGCCACGCCCGTGGCAGCAGGCATCGTGGCACAGTGGTTGCAGGCCGCCACAAAGCAGAGTAAAACGCTGACGGTAAACCAAGTCAAGGAGATCATGCAACTGTCGGCCATCAACGACGAATACACCACTGGTGCGAATGCCTCGCACTTCGGCAACGGTAAGATTGATGCCCTGGCAGGCCTCTATGCCATCAACGGCGGACTCTCGCTGGCCGACAATGCCTACAACAGCAAGAAGATTGCTGTAGCAGCAGAAACAGCCAACACCTACAATGTCACCCTGACCGGTCGCACCCTGTCGAAGAACGGCGAGTGGAACACGCTGTGCCTGCCGTTCGACGTAACACTGGCTGACTCGCCATTGGCAGGCGCAGAAGCACGCACGCTGAGCAGCGCCACACTGAGTGAAGGCATGCTGACACTGAACTTCAGCGAACCTGTCAGCACCCTGACTGCCGGTACACCGTATCTTATCAAGTGGGCCAGCGGCGACCCCATCGAGAGCCCCGAATTCACTGGTGTCACCATCAAAAGTACCGAACCGACACCCGTCAACTTCACGGGCGGCAGCTTCGTAGGCCAGTACTCGCCCTTCACCATCGACGACAGCAACAAGGACGACATCATCCTGCTCTCGACGGGCAATAAGTTAGGCTACTCGAAGAATGCACGTACGCTGCGCTCCTTCCGCTGTCACTTCGAGGTGCCCGCTCTGGCCAACGCTCCGGCCATGAACAATTTCGCCATTAGCTTTGACAACGAAACCACAGGCATCGTTGAAATGAGAAATGAGGAATTAGACTTCGCAACGCCACACTCTGACCATGGTCAGAGAATGAGAAATGCCTGGTACACCCTCGATGGCCGCCGCCTCGGCGGCAAGCCCACAAAGGCCGGCCTCTACATCCACGGAAATAAAAAGGTAATGATAAAATAAATTAATGGAAAATTATATGGGCAATTACATGATAATTATATGTTGAAGATAAAACACGAATTACCACGAATTAATCATGAATTTTATGCGCAGCAATTATATGAGAAATTACATGGAATTCGCAACGCCACACTCTGCTTGCAGAGAATTATATGTTGAAAGAAAAAAATATATTTATGTTTAACACGAATTACCATTAATGGCCCACGAATTATTCATATAATATTAATGTAAGCATTATGAAGAAAGAATATATCCAGCCCACCATGCGGGTAGTAGTGATCAAACGTAGATGCCATTTGTTGGCAGGTAGTGGCCGTAGCGTCACCGGTATCACAAGCGAAGATTTCAGTTTCGACAGCGACGGACTGGAAGACGAAGAAACGGATATGTAAACAACATTAACGAAATAGCAATGAACAACAACACATTCATTCACCGCACCGCCCGGGCAGCCCTCCTGCTGTTCACGATGCTCACGGCTTCGACGGTGTCCTCGTTCTCTCTATGGGTGCCTCATATCTGGTCACGAAAAAGGAAGAGTAATTCTATCACTTTTGCATTTTTAATGCAAGAAACTATACGAGATTAAAGAATTATTCGTAACTTTGCAGCGGAAATTAAGAATGCATATTATGACAACTATCGAACTCAGAACATCCATAGCAGCAGACCTCGACCAAATGAGCGTCGAGATGCTCGAGAGCGTATCACGCTACGTCAGGCGTTTGCGCCGCCACGCCCGTCCAATTCGCCGTCCTGCCACTGTCCAAGGCAGACGCGAGGCTGCCATGCTTTTCGTCAAGAACTTATCCGTACAAGGCGGCACGCCCGTGCCAGTTGATGAACGCGGTATTGAAGCACTTGTCAGCGAGAAATACGACAAATGATGCGAGCATATATTGACACAAACATATTGGTGGATTTGGTGCTTGCGCGACAGGAGTTTCTACCAGATGCCCAACGTGTTTTCGCCTTGGGCTATGCAGGTGAGGTGCAACTCATAGTATCCGCCCTGTCCTTTGTCAACACCATTTATTTGGGGAGGAAATACAAGTACCCGATGGACGAGGTATATACCAAACTCCGCCTCATAGCCGATTTCGTAGATGTAGCAGACCTGAGCGGTCAAAACGTAGTTGAAATGCTTAGCAGCGGTTGGAAAGACTATGAGGATGCTACCCAGTACCGCTCGGCTGTTGATGAGCTGGCCGACTGTATCGTCACCCGAAATAAGAAAGACTATAAGGCTAGCACTATTGAAGTAGTGACACCTTCGGAGTTCTTTACAAAAATGAATTCTGAGTAAATTTCCCCACACACAACCTTAACCCCACAAACAGGATAATAATAAAAAAAATGGAAAAGAATATGACAACTGTAAACATTCTGCGGACAGCGACAGCAAGGCTGCGCGCCACAAAACCTGCCCCCCCCATCGCCCGTAGCGGGCGCATCGTTTTAACCCTGCTCTTCATGCTGCTCACGACGGCAAGTGCGTGGGCGGACAACCCGAAGCTCCATGTCAGCATCCACTACGTCGGACTAACGGCGAGCGATGCCACCGTTAAGATGAATTATGGTCCCTTTCAAAATCAAACCGTGACTGACGGATATGAGTTGAATGCTTACTTTATGGGCAGAGATTTCAGCTTCACCGTCACTTCCGCCTTATCCATCACTACGGAGTTCAGCGCTACCGCCAATGGACAGTCCATTACCGTCACCAAGAACGGCAACACTTGCTCGTTCACGGCGGACGAGACCTACGACACGACGCTTGACATCACCATAACGAATGCTGGCGTTTACACCGTCCACTTCGACCCTAACGAGACCGACGGCGGCACGGGCACGATGGCCTACCAAGTTATAGAAAGGGACGCGGCTACCAACCTCTCGGCCTGCACCTTCACCAACAATTTCGGACTAATCTTCGCAGGCTGGAGCACCACTGCCAACGGTAACGTTGTATACGCCGACGGCGCGAGCGTCACCAATCTGGCCGCTGCGGGACAAAGCATCACACTCTACGCCAAGTGGATA
>Ga0265298_10006103_pt1 | contig 14954 bp, 14 predicted proteins | sample AusTroGonzalo_MG_3_FD_193486 | JGI IMG/M metagenome (GOLD analysis project Ga0265298, IMG submission 193486) | Bovine rumen microbial communities from tropical cattle in Woodstock, Queensland, Australia - Gonzalo_01 | ecosystem: Host-associated > Mammals > Digestive system > Stomach > Rumen ... | reverse complement strand
ATTTCTCGAGGTTCTCTTTCTCGGGAGCCACGCCACCGGTAACCATGATCTTCGACCACGGCATCGGAGCCATCAGACCCTTCACGAGGTTCGGACCAACCACGTCGCCCGGGAAGACCTTCGTAAAGTCGCAGCCTACCTCCTGTGCCAGACCGATCTCGGACGGCGTGAGGCAACCCGGACAGTAGGTCACGCAACGACGGTTGCAGACTACTGCGATGTCCTTGTTGAACAGCGGGCCAACAACGAAGTTAGCGCCCAACTGCAAGTACAGCGCTGCTGTCGGAGCATCTACGACACTACCGATACCGAGTGCCAGTTCGGGGCACTCTACGGCAGCCCATTTGCTCAACTGGCCGAACACCTCATGGGCGAAATCGCCACGGTTGGTGAACTCGAAAGCGCGTACGCCGCCTTCATAACAAGCCTTAATCACGTTCTTGCAAACCTCCACATCCTTGTGGTAGAAAACAGGAACCATCGGTGCGGCCTTAATCTTGGCCATCACCTGAAATTTATCGAACTTTGCCATAAAATATCAAATTTCAAATATCAAATATCAAATGCGCTTTAGCGCTGAACACGTCCGTTTGCGTTACCGCCTGCGAGGGAGAGGACTTCGTCCTCGGAAACGAGGTTGTAGTCGCCGTTGATGGTGTGCTTCAATGCCGAAGCAGCCACTGCGAACTCCAATGCTGCACCTTGGTTGTCCGGGTACTTGAGCATACCGTGGATCAGACCGCCGGAGAACGAGTCACCACCACCTACGCGGTCGATGATCGGGTTGATCTCATAGCGCTTGCTCTGATAGAACTCCTTGCCATTGTAGATCATCGCCTTCCAGCCGTTGAAGGTTGCGCTGTAACTCTCGCGGAGCGTCGAAACGACATACTTGAAGCCGAACTCTTTCATCATCTGCTCGAAGATGCCCTTGTAGCCTTCTGCGTTGGTCTCGCCGCCTTCTACGTCTGCATCGGGCTTGAAGCCGAGGCAGAGCTCTGCGTCTTCTTCGTTGCCGATACATACATCCACGTACTTCATCAACGGACGCATGATAGAGATAGCTTTCTCGCTCGTCCACAGTTTCTTGCGGAAGTTGAGGTCAACCGAAACGGTTACACCGTGACGCTTGGCAGCTTCACAAGCCAGTTTGGTGATCTCAGCAGCCTTGTCGGAGATAGCCGGCGTGATACCGCTCCAGTGGAACCAAGCGGCACCTTCCATGATTGCATCGAAGTCAAAGTCTTTCGGGTCAGCCTCTGCGATAGCTGAGTGAGCACGGTCGTAGATAACCTTGGACGGACGCATCGAAGCGCCGGTTTCGCAGTAGTACAGACCTACGCGGTCACCGCCACGAACGATATAATCGTCCTTCACACCGTAACGACGCAGCGAGTTCACGGCAATCTGTCCGATCTCGTGCTTCGGCAGCTTGGTTACCAGATACGCATCGTGGCCGTAGTTGGCACACGAGATAGCTACATTCGCCTCACCACCACCGGGGATGATGCGGAAATGGTCGGATTGAACGAAACGGTCTTGTCCTTCGGGACTGAGGCGGAGCATAATCTCGCCTAAAGTAATAATCTTAGCCATGATATATTAAAATTTAAAATAGTTCTTTGCATTGTTGTAGCAGATGTCCTCTACCATCTGTTGTACGCGGGCTTTCTCGTAGCCGGTGTACGGGATCATGCCGTTCTCGATGTCGTTGCCGAGGACGTTGCACAGCGTGCGGCGGAAGTACTCGTGACGCGGATAGCTGAGGAACGAACGGCTGTCGGTGAGCATACCCACAAGGCGGCTCAGCAGACCAAGGTTGGAGAGCGCCATCATCTGCTTCTCCATGCCGTCTTTCTGATCAAGGAACCACCAGCCCGAACCGAACTGGATCTTACCGGGAACAGTGCCGTCTTGGAAGTTACCGAGCATGGTAGCAATCACTTCGTTGGCGCAGGGGTTGAGGTTATAGAGAATGGTCTTCGCCAAATGGCCTTCGCTATTCATCTCATCGAGGAAATGGCTCATGGCCTTGGCGGTCGTGAACTCACCGATGGAGTCAAAACCGGTGTCTGCGCCGAGTTGAGCGAACATCTTGGAGTTATTGTTACGGATAGCGCCGTAGTGGTACTGCTGCGTCCAACCGGAAGCGTAGTCCATCTCGGCCTGTGCGTGCAGATAGGCGTGCTTGTACTGACGGATTTCGTAGGTCGTCAGTTCCTTGCCTGCGAGGGCTTTCTGGAAGATGGCGTTGATCTCTGCGTCGGTGTACGGCTCATCGTAGAACTCCTCGATGCCGTGGTCGGACAGACGGCAGCCCATCGACTCAAAGAAGTCATGACGTTTCTGCAGCGCAGCCACGAGGTCCGCGAAGTTGGCGATGTTCATGCCTGCTACGGCAGCGAGTTTCTCAATGTATGCTTTCCATGTCGCTGCTTCGATGTTCATTCCCGCATCGGGGCGCCAGGTCGGGAGCATGCGTACTTCGGCCGTCGGGTCTTCCTTGACCATCTTGTGCCACTCCAGACTGTCAGCCGGATCGTCGGTCGTGCAGACGAGTTCGACGCCGTAGTGCTTCATCAATCCGCGAGGACAGAACTTCGGATCGTTGGCAATGAGGTCGTTGCACTTGTCATAGATAGCGCGTGCGGTCTCGGGGTTCAGACGCTCCTCGATACCGAAAGCGGTCTTGAGCTCCAAGTGCGTCCAGTGGTAGAGCGGATTGCGGAAGGTGTACGGCACGGTTTCCGCCCATTTCTCGAATTTCTGCCAGTCAGTGGTCTCCTTGCCGGTGCAGTATTTCTCGTCCACACCGTTGGAACGCATGGCGCGCCATTTGTAGTGGTCGCCCATGAGCCAGATCTGCGCAATTGACTCAAAGCGCTTGTTCTCGGCTACCATCTGGGGAATCAGGTGACAGTGATAATCGATGATCGGCATTTTCGCCGCATGATTGTGATACAACTCCTGTGCGGTCTCTGTCTGCAACAGGAAATCTTTGTCCATGAAAGTCTTCATAAGTATAATTTTTAGTTAAATGAATTTGCGCGTTTTAATCACGGTGCAAAGATACAACAATTTTTGCAAACATATGTGGAAAAATTGACGCAAAATTTGCACATTTCATTTTTTTGTTGTACCTTTGCAGCCGATTTGAATAGTATGGCCGGTTTGACAGACATACGGAAGCCGATTGAGGCGGAGTGGAAGCAGTACGAGCGCCTCATGGAGCAAAGCCTGCGCGCAGACAACAAGCTGCAGCAGGAGGTGCTTCGTTATGTAGGTGCTCGTCGCGGCAAACAGCTGCGTCCGCTGCTGGTACTGCTGGCTGCGCAGATATGCAATCCCGTGACGGACAAGACGCATCGCTCGGCGGTGGCGCTGGAGCTGCTGCACACGGCGAGCCTCATTCACGACGACGTGGTGGACAGTTCGGACACGCGGCGCGGCGTGGCGGCGGTGCATACCAAATGGACCAACAAGGTGGCGGTGCTTATCGGCGATTACATGCTGGCGAAAGTCATCGGCCTGACGGCAGAGGTGCGCAACATCCGTATACTGGAGATTGTGGCGAACCTCGGCAAGAGCCTGTCGAGCGGCGAGATGGTGCAACTGCACGTGGGACAGAGCATGTGGATAGACGAGGAGCAGTATTTCCGCGTCATCGAGCAGAAGACGGCGCAGTTGTTCCAAGCCTGTGCGGAAGCCGGTGCGGAGAGTTCCGGTTGTACGCCGCGTCAGCGGGCCGCCTTGCGCGAGTACGGCCGTTTGTTAGGACTGTGTTTCCAAATCAAAGATGACATCTTTGATTACAGCGACTTGGAGGAAATCGGCAAGCCGACCATGAGCGATCTGCGCGACGGCAAGGTGACGCTGCCTCTCATCGAGGCCTTGCGCCGGGCGCCGCAGGACGAAGCGGAAGAAATCAAAGCGAAAGGCGAACGGTTGGTAGCGGACGGTTTTTCGCCGGAAGAAGAGGCTCGCGTGCTGCAGGAAATCAAATCGTTCGTGCTGCGCTTCAAGGGCGACGAGTACGCCGTGCAGCGGATGATTGCCTATAAAAAAGAAGCCACGGAAGCGTTGAACGTGTTCCGTGACTGTGCAGAAAAATCAAGTCTTATCGGTTTATTGGACTATGCGATAAATCGCGTTCAATAAACGTTAGACAGTTCGCTTTTATTTTCTCATCCGAGATGGTTTCTATAATCTCTTTCATAAACGCGTTGACGAGCAGTTGGCGCGCTTTATTTTTATCTATACCGCGCTGCTGCATGTAGAAGAGGGCCGACTCGTCCAGTTGTCCGGTGGAGGAACCGTGGGTGGCCTGCACGTCATCGGCGTAAATCTCCAGCTGCGGCTGGGTGCGCATTTCGGCGGTCTCGGACAGCAGCAGATTGCGGTTGGTCTGATGGGCTTCGGTCTGCTGTGCGTCCTGCGCAATCTTGAGGTCTCCGAGGAAGCGTCCGCGGGCATCATCGTCCAAGACGAACTTGATCAGCTGGTTCGATGTGCCGCCACCGACAGCGTGCAGGACGTGCGTCTCGGTGGTCACGGACTGTTCGCCGTGCAGATACGCAAGGCCGTAGATCTCCGTAGTGCATCCTTCGCCGGCTTGCTCGACGGTGATGGAATTTCTAGTAGAACTAGAGAGATTGATGACGTGAATCTTTACACGTGAACCGGCTTCCTGCACAAGATGCAGGTCCACGGCGGGCTCGTTGAGGAACACGCGTTCGAATATTTCTCCTTTAGAGACCTTCATATCCCTTTTCTTCAAGTTCCAACGCTAAGTTTTTGTCACCGGTCCTGACGATCTTGCCGTCTGCGAGGACGTGCACGAAGTCCGGCACGATATAATCGAGCAGACGCTGGTAGTGGGTGATGACGATAGAGGCGTTATGCGGCGTTTTGAGTCGGTTGACACCTTCGGCCACGATACGCAGGGCGTCAATGTCAAGGCCGGAATCCGTTTCGTCCAGAATGGACAGGCAGGGTTCGAGCATCGCCATCTGGAAGATCTCGTTTTTCTTCTTCTCGCCGCCGGAGAAGCCTTCGTTGACCGAACGGTTGTTCAGTTTGTCGGGCAGTTCGAGCATTTTCTTCTTCTCGCGCATAAGCGAGAGGAACTCCTTGGCGGAAAGGGGCTCTTTACCTTCGTAGGCCCGTTTCTCATTGAGGGCGGTGCGCATGAAATTGGTCATGCTCACGCCGGGAATCTCAACGGGATATTGAAAAGAAAGGAACACGCCTGCGCGCGCACGTATTTCGGGTTCCATCGCCAGCAGGTTCTCGCCTTTCAGGTACACTTCGCCTGCCGTCACTTCGTATGCCGGATTGCCGGTCAGCACCGCGCTCAGCGTCGACTTGCCGGCGCCGTTCGGACCCATGATGGCATGCACCTCGCCTTCGTTGATGACGAGATTGACGCCCTTGAGTATCTCCTTGCCGCCGATGGAGGCGTGCAGGTCTTTTATTGTCAGAAGATTAGTCATTGGTAATAGGTCATTGAAATTATAGCTGGCTCATCACCACTTCGCCCACGGCTTGCAGGGTCGGTTTGCTGATGTTGTTCATGTCATCCTGACGCGTGTGCCACCAAGCGGGGAAACCGGTGGCGTTACGGATGTCGTAATGAATGACATCAACGCAGGGGATGCCGGCGATATAATTGACGTAATAATGGTCATCGGTAATGGGGTAGGACTGCTGGTTGGAGAACAGGCTGCCGTAGCCGAGTTTCTCCGCCGAACGCCAGATCTGCTGCTGGTAGTTCGCCGCATACTGGGTGGAGTAGAGTTCGCGCGGGAAGACGGCGTCGGGTGCGCCGACCATGTCCAAGACGATGCCGTACTGGTACGTGGCGGTCGGTTGCCGGTTGTAGTCGGTAGCCCACAACTGCGAACCGAGGCACCAAGTGTCTTCGCGCTCCAAGCCGGTGTAGAACCGCGGTGTGCCGCCGTCCTCGCAGTCGAAGAAGACGATGTCCACCGGCGGAACATAGGCCGTGGAGTCCTGCATGCGCAAGCCGATCTGCCGCGCCACCTCCAGCAGCACGCCTACGCCGGAAGCGCCGTCATTGGCACCCGGGACGTTGTAGAAACGGTCGGCGTACTCGGTCTCTTCGTCGCACCACGGCCGTGTGTCATAATGCGCGCCGAGCAGAATACGCGGACGCGATGCGGTCGCCGGGGTGTTGAAATGGCCGATGATATTATAAATCTGCTGCATGTTACCGCGGTAGTCGGGCATTTGTCCTTTCTGCAGCTCCACCGTCGCCCCATAGGCGCGTAACCGGCGCATGAGCCACACGGCGCAGTCGTTATGAGCCTTGCTGTTCGGCACACGCGGTCCGAATTCCATTTGTGCTTCGATGTACGCGTACGCGCTGTCCGCCGAGAAGGCCGGACGCGCTACGGCAACCGGTTTCTTGGAGCAAGAAACTAGGCCGGCCAGTATAACCAGACAGCCTAGGAAGCCTAGATATATGTTCTTTATTTTCATCGTATATTGGTTTCGCTAACGGATGTATGGCATTGGATGGCCCGGATGGTCTGGGCGATAGAGAGCGCCAGACTCTCGATGTGCAGCTTGGAGCAGCAACTCGGGTCAATGGGCAGCGAATCGGTGCAGATGATCTGTTCGAGCGCGGACTCCTCGATGCGCTTGCAGGCATCGCCGCTGAGTACGCCGTGGGTCACTACCGCCCGCACGGACTTGGCTCCGCCGTCACGCATCACCTCGGCCGCCTTGCAGAGCGTGCCTGCCGTGTCGGCTATGTCATCAAAGATGACGACATCCTTGCCGTACACGTCACCCAAGACGCGTATCTCGGACACCTGATTGAACTCCGGACGGTTCTTGTAACAAATGACCATCGGCACGTCGCGCTCGGTCATCGTGTGCAGTTTCTTGGCAAAATTGGATGCCCGTTTGGAACCGCCCACGTCGGGGGACGCAATAATCAGTTTCTTGAGGTTGAGACTCGCAATATACGGCGCCAGCACGTTCGAGCCGTAGATATGATCGACGGGAATGTCGAAGAATCCCTGAATCTGGTCGGCGTGCAGGTCCACGGTAATCACGCGGTCGGCTCCTGCCGTTTGCAGCATGTTAGCCACCAGTTTGGCGCCGATGGACACACGCGGTTTGTCCTTGCGGTCCTGCCGTGCCCATCCGAAATACGGGATGACGGCAATCACCTTGTATGCACTGGCACGCTTGGCGGCGTCAATCATGAGTAGCAATTCCATGAGGTTGTCGCTGGACGGGCAGGTGGGTTGCACCAGATAGACCGATTGTCCGCGGACGGACTCTTCGAAATAGGTGCAGAACTCGCCGTCCGAGAAACGGTCCACACGCACGGTGCCCAACTGGCAACCCAACTCATCGCACACGCGTTGCGCCAATGCTTCGCCTTTCGAACCGGCGAAGACCTTGAATTCTCTTGGTTCCTCTATCATACAAATGTGGCTTTTGGCTGTTAGCTCTCCGCTGTATTATTTTTTCTTCTTTTTCTGTCCCATGAGCGGGGCGTTGGGTTGCGCCATCATCTGCTCGAACACGGGCGAATCGCAACTCAGTTTGCCTCCCGAGAGACGGATGATGTCCTCACGGACACGATTCAGACCCGCTTCTTGGTCGCGGTTCCAAATCAGATTGCGTTGGCGCATGCATTGGGCGATGTACAGCTCCAGCGAGTCGCGCTCCACACCCGCATCCAGCGTCGTGGCATAGGCAATCATATCCTGCACAATCCGTCCGTAATTACGCATCCGGATGGGAGTGGCGTCATGTCTTAAATTAACCATTGTCTATTTCTTCTTAATCAGATAAATCATAGTGGGGTAGTGGTCTCCGTAGCCGTTCTGCCATACATTGGCCTTGGTGGTACGGAACGGCGTGCCTTTGTCCTTGCCCTCCTGCACGGTGAGGAAGGGCTTGTTGAAGATCTGCGGTTTCCAATAGGTCCATTTGCCGCTTTCCAACTGCTCGTTCATGAGCGGTTCGGAGATGATGATCTGGTCGAACAGGTTCCAGCTGCCGTTGTATGCCAGCGAACCGGTACCCTTGTCCAGAATCTGCCACATTGTATTGAAATAACCCTGCGGCTCCACTTCCTCGCGGTACTTGCGGGCCTTGAGCACCTCTTTGCACGAGTGGTTGTCCGGATCGTCGTTGAGGTCGCCCATGATGATGATTTTCGCTTTCGGCTCCTTGAGATAGATGGAGTCGCAAATGCTCTTGCAGAGCATAGCCGCCGTGTCACGACCCGGACGGGAAGACAACTCGCCTCCGTACCGGCTGGGCCAGTGGTTGACGATGATGTGTATCTTCTCCGGCTTGCCGGCACCCAGCAGATAGCCCGATACGCACAACTGCAGACGGGTCTTGATCTCGCCGCCGTCCGCATAATGCGCCTTGAGCTCGTAGCCGTTCACTCTGCTCGGCTTGAACAGCACGGTGTCGTACAGGAATCCGACATCCACGCCACGACGGTCGGGACCCTCGATGAGGATGGGTTTGAAGCGGCGGTTGTACACCTTGTTCGCCTCCGCGCACAGGTCGTACAGACATCCGATATTCTCCACCTCTGCCACGCCGACGCAGGCAGCACCGCGCGGGTCATAATCCGTACCCAACGCCGACACGGCTCTCGCCATGTTCTTCACTTTGTTGATGTACTTGTACGAGGTCCATTTCATACCGCCGTCCGGCAGGTACTCATAGTCGTTCTTGCCCTCGTCATGAATAGTGTCGAAGAGGTTCTCCAGATTGTAGAACGCGATACAACGAACGTACTGTGCGTCCATTTCCGTAGATGCCGTCTGTCCGTCCGCAAGCTGTGCTTGGCCGGACTGTGCGTTCGCAGCGAACGGAATGCATAGCATCAGCGCCGCTACCCAAAACATTGTGTGTTTCATAGACTATCTTGAAGCTGTTAGATTGCTTTTTTTCAAATCCGCTGCAAAGGTACAAAAAAAAAATGATATGTGCAAATTAAAAAGAGAAAAATTTTTTTTGTGCAATTTTTCTTGCATATGTCCCGAAAAAGTTGTACCTTTGCAGCCGCAAAGGTTTTTTGAACAACTATAAAACAACCACCAAACAACAATTTAACACATTAAACAAATCTAATTATGTCCAGTGTAAACAAAGTTATTCTTATCGGCAACGTCGGAAACGACCCTGAAGTTCGTTATCTTGACCGCGGCGTTGCGATCGCTAATTTCAATCTCGCCACCACCGAACGTGGTTATATCATGCAGAACGGCACGCAAGTGCCGGACGTGACCGAATGGCACGCGGTTGTGCTCTGGCGCAACCTCGCCGAGTGGGCGCAGCAGAACGTACGCAAGAGCATGAAGCTGTATGTGGAAGGCAAACTCAAAACACGCACATGGGAGAAAGACGGCCAGATTCGCCGCAAGACCGAAGTCATTGCCGAGAACGTGCAGATTCTCTATCGCCCCGAGCAGTACCGGAACCAGCAGTCTGCCGCGAACAACCAGCCGGCCGACAACGACGAGGCACAAGTTGAGGAGAACACCACATTTAACGATATATTCTGATGACCAACAAGGAACGCTATATTGAATGGGTAGGCCAGCAGGAGTATGTGCCGATCATGATGACCCCGTGGTGGATGGACGCCGTGTGCGCCGGAAAGGAATGGGATGTCATCCTCGCCGAAGACGAGCAGGGCAATATACTCGGTGCCATGCCGTATCTCGTGCGCAAGCGCGCGTGGTTCAAATATATTATTATGCCGCAGCAGACACAGATCGGCGGCATCTGGGTGACGGCGGAGATAACCGCCGACAAATGGAGGACGGCAGAGGTCTGCCGCAATATAGCGAGCCAGTTGGACGCCATGCAGTTGGCGTTTTACTACCAGCAGTACCTGCCCGGCAGCCTGTGCGTGGATGCCATGCGCGGGCTGGGTTTCAAGACGCGCGAGCGCATCACTTACCGCGTCGATGACCTGAGTGACCTTGACGCGCTCATCGAATCGTTCAGCAAGAACAAGCGCCGGCAGTTACAGAAAGCGCTGAGCTTACATGCGGAGCGGAAGATGGATCCGGAGGAGTTCTACCGGTTCCATACACGCTGCATGCAGGCGCGCAAGCGCAAGTTGAGTTACACGCGTGAGTTCCTTCTCGTGCTGGAGCGCAAGGCGCGCCGCCTCGGGCAATGCGAGATACTGAGTGTATGCAACGCGGACGGACAGCCTTATGCCGCCGCTTTCCTCGTTTGGGACAAGCATAACATGTACTATCTCATCCCGACTTACGATCCTGCCTTCAACGAGTCAGGAGCCGGTGCGTTGCTTGTGCTTGAAGCCATGAAACTGGCACGCGAGAAAAAAGTGCATTTCGATTTCGAGGGTTCTATGGACAAGGGTGTCGCCCGGCATTACAAGCAGTTCGGTTCGACCCCGACCGTCTATTATTCCGTCGAGAAATATTACAAACCCATCTTCTGTCTCGCCATCTGGATCCAGAGACTGCGCGAGTGGAAATACCGGTGAATATAGTTTGCGAATGTCAGAGTTTGCGGTCATGGCGATATGCCAGCACCAAGAACCAGATCAGTTCGCCTGTCAGAATAAGCGTGCCGGAAGCGGCGTACAGTCCGATAGCCCACTGCACCGACTGCATATAAATGCCGGCCAGTAGCGCACTTACCCGCAGCACCAGATAGAGAATTTCTATCCACATCATCGTCCGTTGCCTCCCGAAAATATCCGGGAGGTAATTGATTGTAATGGTCAGTACGACCATCATCAGCCACGGCAGCAGCAGGCGTATATACTCGCCGCAAACGCGCCATTCATCGCCTAACAGCCACGCCGTGAGCCACGGCAGAATTCCATAAAGAACCACCCACACCGGCGCAATCACCAGTACCGCCCGCAATACAAACCGACGCAGTAACGGAAGGATGCGTTGCCCCTCATTGACCAGTTGTGTCGTGCGCTGGTATAATACCTGATAGACCGACTGCACTACCATCTGGATCGGGCGGTAGGCCAGCGTCATCGCCATGCCGAAATAGCCCGTCTGCGTCAAGCCGAAGACCGGCGTGAGCAGCAGGAAGGGCAGGTTGTTGCTCAAGTAACTGATGAGCATCCGCGGACAGGAATAGAACGGAAAATTACGGTATTCTTTTGCGGCCTCCCGTACCGCCTGTCCGTCCCATCGGAAAAGGTCTTTCACCAAGCGTTTGCCGCCGTTGAGTAGACTGATTCCTATGGCCAGAACGGGTGAGAATATGGTCGGCATTATCAGACCGCCGGGAATCCATCCAAGGGCACCCAAACCGGCTTTGCCGCCTGCGTTGAGCACCGACTGTGCTATCTGATAGACAGAGATGCGCCGGAACGATTTGGTACGGATAAACAGATTGCTTACTGCGTTCCACAGGCCCATTCCACCGATATACAGCGGCATGAGCCACCACCATTGTGCCAGATCGGGCGTTTCAAACAACGCGGCGATAGGCTTCGCCAGCGGAATTGTCAGCGCGAAAAGCACCATTACAGCCGCTACGCACAATCCGCATACCTGCATCAGCGCACGCGCCCGGCTCTCCTCTTTGGGTAAAACGATGGCGTCATGGTAGGCCATGGTCGCCAGCAGGACCCCGATGCCGCCGATGCTCATGAACAGGTTCAGCAAACCGAAATCCTCCGGTGCGTACAGACGCGTCAGTACCGGATAGACCAGCAGACCTATCGCCTGCGCCACTACGTTCGCTGTCAACAAGCGGGCAGAATTGCGCACCAACTCACTCTTATGAATACCTTTTATCGCCACTATGATGCACCTTTTAGGCTCATTTTCGGGTGCAAAGGTACAAAAATATTTGTAAATATACAAATTTTTGTCATTTTATTTGCATAAATTAAAAAAAAGTAGTACCTTTGTAGCCGATTTCGATAATACGACCTAAAAAACACGAGATATGCAGATTAAAAAATCAGAACAAGCCAGCCTTGAGAAGGACAAACTCGTCTATGTATTGATGGGTCTCGTCTTTGTGCTCAGCATGGTCTATGTAGCTCTCGAATGGACAGAGAGAGAGGTCACCAAGTATGAGGTGACGGACACGGAGTTCCTCTTTGAGGAAGAAGTAGAAATCCAGCAGACGAGTCAGGAGACTCCTCCTCCCCCTCCACCCCCTGCCGTACAGGAAGTGGAAGTGCTGAACGTCGTTGAGGATAACGTGGAGACCGAGTCAATCGAGGTGAACACCGAGGATGACAAGGAAACCGAGATTGTTATCGCAGCGCCGGTAGAGGCTCCGGTTGAGGACGAGGAAGAAGAAGTAGTCTTCAAGATCGTTGAGCAGCAGGCTGAGTTCCCCGGCGGAATGAAGGCGCTGATGAAATATCTGGCTGAGAATATCAAGTATCCGGTTATTGCGCAGGAGAACGGTATCCAAGGACGTGTTATCTGCCAGTTCACGGTGAACAAGGACGGTACTATCGTAGATATCGAGGTCGTTCGTTCGGGTGGTGACCCCTCGCTGGACAAAGAGGCTATCCGCGTCATCAAGTCGATGCCGAAGTGGGCTCCGGGTAAGCAGCGTGGAAGGCCCGTACGTAGCCGCTTCACCTTGCCGGTTACCTTCAAACTGCAATAATGCTGATGGCTAAGGGCAACGGCTAAACTCCATGGAGTTGTCTCAAAGAGATATAACCTATTGTAAGAATGTCGGCGCCAAGCGTGCCGACATTCTTCGTTCAGAGCTGGGCGTGCGCACAGCCATGGACCTGCTGCGCCAGTATCCGTACAAGTACATCGACCGCAGCCGCTTCTACCGCATCGCCGAACTGGATGACGAGGATACGTACGTCCAGATCATCGGCGAGGTGACCGAATGGCACACCGTCGGCATCGGCAAGGCGCAGCGGCTCAGCGCGATGTTCTTCGACGGCACGCACCAGTGCGAACTGGTGTGGTTCAAGGGCGTGCAGTACGTCAAGCTGCAGCGCGGTGTCAAGTATCTGCTTTTCGGCAAGCCCAGCCGGTTCAATCATATCTATAATTTCGTCCATCCGGAGCTGACGCCGATGAGCAAGGTCACGCCGGAGATGACGCAGGGCCTCGAACCCTACTACAACACGACGGAGAAGATGAAGCGCATGGGGCTCAACTCCAAGGCCATGCGGACGATGATGGCGGGCCTGCTGCCGGACCTGCGCAGCGGCGTGCCGGACACCATCGGTATGGACATTCTCCGGCAGTACCGCCTGATGAGTCTGACCGACGCGCTCATCAACGTCCATTTCCCCAAGGACACGCTGTCGATGCAGAACGCCCGCGCGCGGCTCAAGTTCGAGGAACTGTTCTACGTCCAGCTCCAGATACTTCGTCAGATGAAGCGTCGGGAGCAGAACCCGGGTTTCGTCATGCCCACCGTCGGACGCACCTTCCATGCGCTGTACAAAGCCCTGCCGTTTGACCTCACCGGCGCGCAAAAACGCGTCATCCACGAGATACACGATGACCTCAAGTCCGGTCATCAGATGAACCGCCTGCTGCAAGGCGACGTAGGGTCAGGCAAGACGCTGGTGGCGCTCATGTGCTGCCTGCTGGCGGTCGATAACGGCTATCAAGCCTGCATTATGGCGCCTACGGAGATCCTTGCCAACCAGCATTACGAGACGCTGAAGGCCTTCTTGGCACCTTTGGGCGATGCGGTACACGTGGCGCTGCTCACGGGTTCGACGAGTCCCAAGAACCGCGTACCTATCCATAACGGCCTCATGAACGGCACGATACATATATTAATAGGTACGCACGCGTTACTGGAGGACACGGTGCAGTGGCAGAACCTCGGCTTTGTGGTTATCGACGAGCAGCACCGTTTCGGCGTGGCGCAACGCGCGCGCCTGTGGACCAAGAACCACATGCCGCCGCATATCCTCGTCATGACGGCTACGCCTATTCCGCGTACGCTGGCGATGACGGTCTATGGCGACCTGCAGGCGTCCATCATCGACGAGCTGCCGCCCGGACGCAAACCCGTACAGACTGTCCACTATAACCTGCAGCGCCGTGCACAGGTCTATTCGTTCGTCCGCGAACAGATACAGAAAGGGCGGCAGATATACGTCGTCTATCCGCTTATCAAGGAGAACGAGAAAATGGACTTGCTGGACTTGCAGAACGGCTTCAACGAACTGTGCGAAGCCTTCCCTGAGTATAAGATTTCCATGGTCCACGGTCAGATGAAAGCCGCCGACAAGGATCTGCAAATGCAGCGGTTTGCCAGCGGCGAGACGCAGATACTCGTGGCGACGACGGTCATCGAGGTGGGCGTCAATGTGCCCAATGCCACGGTGATGATGATCCAGAACGCCGAGCGGTTCGGTCTGAGCCAGCTCCATCAGTTGCGCGGACGCGTAGGCCGCGGAGGCGACCAGAGTTACTGTATCCTGCTTACCGATAACGAGATTAGCGCCGACACGCGCAAGCGGATGAACATCATGGTGGAGACCAACGACGGTTTCCGCATCGCCGAGGCGGACCTGCAGCTGCGCGGACCCGGTGACCTCGAAGGCACGATGCAGTCCGGTACGCCCTTTGACCTGCACATTGCCAATTTGGCCACGGACGGCCAACTGGTGGCCCTTGCCCGTCAGGCGGCCAAAGAGATACTGGATGCGGACCCGCTTCTCGAAGACGAGATGAACCGTATATACAAAAGACGCCTCGATACATTACGTATCGAAGCGCATAACTGGAGTGAGATCAGTTGATCTCCACGTTTCCTATGTAATAAATTACATATCGTCGTGAGCGTGCAACGACTGCACATATTTCGCATGTGCCATCTTGATTCGCTTCAGCTCACTCGGTTTGTCGAATTGCTGACGACGACGAAGCTCTTTTACGACACCCGTCTTATCGAATTTGCGTTTGAATTTCTTAATCGCGCGCTCGATG
>Ga0265298_10006101_pt1 | contig 14955 bp, 13 predicted proteins | sample AusTroGonzalo_MG_3_FD_193486 | JGI IMG/M metagenome (GOLD analysis project Ga0265298, IMG submission 193486) | Bovine rumen microbial communities from tropical cattle in Woodstock, Queensland, Australia - Gonzalo_01 | ecosystem: Host-associated > Mammals > Digestive system > Stomach > Rumen ... | reverse complement strand
CCCTATGTCAACTGCTATGTTTCGTAAAGAGAAAGAAATCCTGTCTGGTAAACAGACTTCCTTCGGGAGAGAGTACTTAAATCGGAATGCGGCTTTGTAGTCCGCTCAGCTAAAGTTTGTACCTCCCACCTCAGTAACCTAATGCAGATACTTGCGGCACTGACTCCAGATGTCCGCTTTGGGAAGTTTGTTTACCGAGGATTTTATGAGTCTCCTTTGCATCGATCTCTACGAGACCGATGGATCGTTATTGTTGCGCTCCAAATCAATCATTTTGCAAATGCTTGATTTAGAGCGCTCTAAATAGAAAAGTCAAAAATAATTTGCCTTTTATTTGGATTTCAACTGGGAATCTCGATTTATCTAACTCTCAAAAATAATCATTTACGGACACATTTGGACACATTCTCTGAAAAACGGACACGATCGGACACATTTTCCGTGAATTGTCGTATATGCACTCACCGATTCTCCAAAATTGGCCACAATTTGACCACATTAGAAACAGTGAGCGATCACCTGCAGGTCCTTGTCGGCCGAGGATCCACCAACCAGCAATTGATAGTCACCGTGTAGTGGAATGATATCCTGCTTGTCTTCGCTCCACCACAGGAACGTCTCGTCCGTGAGCGGGAAAGACACTTTGATCGACTTCCCGGCCGGGATGGTCACGCGCTGGAAACCGCGGAGGGTCTTGACGGGGCCCTGGGCGTCGTCCGGGCGGCGGACATAGAGTTGGACCACCTCCGTACCGTCAACAGAACCGGTATTCGTTACCGTAACCTCCAGTCTCTTGCCTTTTACCCAGGGCTTTCCATAGGTGAAGGTCGTATAGCTGAGCCCATAGCCGAAGGGATAAAGCGGTTCCCCACGGAAATAGCGATAGGTATGGCCTTCTACATCGTAATTCTCCACCTGGGGAAGCTGACCGGCATCTTTGTAGAAGGTGACCGGAAGTTTGCCGGAAGGAGCTACGTCACCCAGTAACACATCGGTCACGGCCGTGCCGCCTTCCTGGCCGGGATACCAGGCCTGCAGGATCGCGTCACAGGTTTCCGTTTCGGGCACCAGGCCGATGGCAGCGCCGGAGAAATTAACGAAGACCACTTTCTTCCCAGCTTCGTGCAGAATTCTGAGTAAGCGTCGCTGCACATCCGGCAACTCGATGTCCGTACGGTCTCCCCCGGAGAATCCGGGCACCTCGACAGGCATCTCTTCCCCTTCCAGACGAGGAGAAATGCCGCCGGCGAACACTACGATGTCAATCCCCTCCAACTGCTCCAGGACAGCAGTCTCGTCAAGGGCGGGCAGGAAACTCTGCTTCATCTGCTCGTCCCGGCGCTGGTAGCTTTTGATATCTTCCACTCCGATGGCGTATCGTTTGGCAATTTCCGCCAACTGCTCGTCGCTCATCTGCAGGAATGCGGCCATACGCGGGTCAGGCGCCGGCATATACTGGGCGTCGATGATGCCGCATGCCCGGAAATAAGTCAGGCCCGGAATCCTTTCCTGCATGGCTTGACGCAGGGTCACAGTATGCTCGGGGACGGGGTTGTAGTTGCCCCAGAGCATTTCGGCATCATCGGCATTCGGGCCGATAAGTGCTATCTTTTCCTTTGCGTTCAGGGGCAGGATGCCGTTATTCTTGAGGAGGACCATCGATTCATGGGCGATTTCAAGTGACAGGGCGCGGTGGGCCGGACCTTCCACCAACGAAGGATCCAGATTGTCCCAAGGGGAGGAGCCATCCATCTCGCCCAGACGGAAACGTTCCGTCAGTACGCGAAGCAGGTTCCTGTCAAGGTCCTTCTCATCGAGCAGGCCCTCCTGTACCGCTTCAGGGATGCGGGCGAAGGACGCACCGCATTCCACGTCCAGGCCATTCTTCACGGCCATGGCGGCAGCGATCACCTCGTTGTCCACATAGCCGTGCCGGCCTTCCTCGAAGAAATCGGGGATGGCCCAGCAATCGGAAACCAACAGTCCCTTGAATCCCCATTCACCGCGCAGGATGTCTTTTACCAGGTATTCCGAGGCGGCGCACGGGACCCCGCGGAAGCGGTTATAGGCCGTCATGACCTCTTTCACGCCGGCTTTCGTCACCAAGTCCTTGAAAGCAGGAAGATAAGTCTCGCGCAGGTCCCGTTCGGAAACCTCCGCGTCAAAACTGTGCCGATTACTCTCCAGACCCGAATGCACGGCATAGTGCTTGGCGCAGGCGTGCGTTTTAAGAACCGGCGCTTCAGGATCTCCCTGAAGGCCCCGGACCACGGCCATTCCCAGTTGTCCGGTAAGATAAGGGTCTTCCCCATAAGTTTCCATTCCTCGGCCCCAGCGCGGATCACGGAAGATATTGATATTGGGGGTCCAGAAAGTCAAACCCTGATACTGGCCGATATCGCCGCTTGCTGCAGCTTCGGCATGCTTGATGCGGGCTTCGTCGGAGACGGCGGTAAACACCTGCTCGATCTTGTCCGTATCAAAGGATGATGCCATGCCTATGGGCTGCGGGAATACCGTGGCCGATCCATTGCGGGCCACCCCATGCAGGGCTTCGTTCCACCAGTTGTACTGTTTTATGCCCAAGCGCTCGATTTCCGGTGAATTGTTGAGCATCAGGAAGGCTTTTTCTTCCAGGGTAAGTTGTTTCAAAAGGTCGGCGGCCCTTTTCTCAGGCGAAGGGGTACAGGCGGAGAGCAAAGCGATGATGCACGTTGCCAGGAGGATGCAAAACTTATTCATATTCTTCATTATAGTTCAATGGTCCATCTGAAATCCTCGAAGTTGGGGTTATGTTCCAAGGGCAAAGGTATGTCATATTTTGACGGCAGAAAAGACTTATTCTTCGGCTGAATTGTCCGATTTTTCCGAATTTATCCACTTTTCACGGAAATAATGCGCAGGATTCGGAAGAATGTGACAATATGTACGACCTTTGGGCCTTTCCCATTCCCGACAAGCGCAATACCTTTGCAAAAAAGTTCATTCGACGAATATGAAAACAAGAATCCCGTCTCTACTGATTGTCTTGATGGCCCTGACACTGGTTGGCTGCTCCTCCAGTGACAACACCTCCTTCGACCTGTCCGTCCCTTCGGCCGCAGGAATCGTCGATATCTCGAATGACCTTCACCAGGTCTTCAATCCGTATCTGCCCAGTTGGGAGTATGTTCCCGACGGAGAACCCCGCGTGTTTGGAGACAGACTGTATGTCTATGGCAGCCACGATGCCTTCGACGGCCACGATTTCTGTGTCAATGACTATGTGGGATGGTCGGCACCGCTTGACGACCTGAGCGGCTGGAGATACGAAGGTGTCATCTACAAGGCAACGCAGGATCCGCGCAACACGGATGGGAGCATGCACATGTGCGCGCCCGATTGTGTTCAAGGTAAAGACGGCCGATATTATATCTACTATCAGCTCCACAAGCTTCAGTGCACCTCCGTAGCGGTTGCCGACTCTCCCGCAGGCCCGTTCGAATTCTACGGCTATGTGCAGCATCCGGACGGGAAGCCTTGGGGTGAGAAGAAAGGCGACAGCTTCGTCTTCGACCCGGCTGTTCTGGTGGACGATGACGGTAAGGTGTACTGCTATGCCGGTTTCGCGCCAAACGATTATATGCGTACGGTTTTCAAAATGCGGGGAAACAATGTGGATGGTTCGGTGTGCCTGCGCCTGGACGACGACATGATGACGGTTATCGGCGAAGAGAGCCGTGTCGCACCTGGAGCCAAGATCGCTAAGGGAACGGCCTATGAAGGGCACGCGTTCTTCGAAGCAAGTTCCATCCGGAAGGTGTGCGGAAAATACTATTATGTCTATTCCTCCGAGCAGGGACATGAACTTTGCTATGCCGTCAGCGATTATCCGGACAGGGATTTCCAATTCGGCGGCACCATCGTCAGCATCGCGGATCTGGGATATAAGGGTAATAAAATACCGCTTAATTACACCGGCAATACGCACGGCGGTATGGTAGAGATTGACGGTCAATGGTACATATTCTACCATCGGCAGACCAACAAGATCAAGTGCTCCCGCCAGGGATGCGCCGAGAAGATTACGATCCTTCCCGATGGAACTATCCCGCAGGTGGAAGTCACATCGTGTGGCCTGAATGAAGGGCCTCTGAAAGGCAAAGGAATCTATGAGGCTCGGATCGCCTGCAACCTAAGCGGAAAAAACGGTATCATCGGCAGTGACAATGCACGCAAAGAGGATAAGGACAATGAATTACCTTATTTCACGCAAACGGGTTCCGACCGGACTGACACGCCGGATCAATTCATTGCGAATATGAAAGATGGTGCCTGGTGTGCGTTCAAATACTTTCGTTTCAACGGTGACGAAAGCCGCATCAAAGTATATGTCTGTGGGGACGCGGACGGTGTCTTTAAGGTGAGCCAGGCCCCTGGCGCTTCCTCTGTTGCGGAAATCGCAGTACATCCTTCCGATACCTGGAGAGAGTTCGGCTCTGAAATTAACCTGCCGGAAGGTGTTTCCCCCCTGTACTTTACATTTGAAGGCGAAGGAACCCTTCATTTCTACGCGTTCGAAATAAACTGATACAACCATAACAATTAAAAAACAACGAAAATGAAAAAGTTCATCACCCTTGTCACTCTTGTTGCCACTCTTATCCTTTCCGCAAGCGCCCTTTATGCGCAGACTCCCGAAGAAGCCAAGTTTATCGGAAAATGGACGCTCGCCGTTAACGGCGCACCCGGCGGTGAAACCAAGCTCCCCATGACCGTCACCTACGAAAAGGAGAAGTTGGGCGGTACTATCAACACCATTGAAGGAAAGACCGTCAAATTCAAGGCTGTTCTCATTTATGATAATGTCATGTCTGCTCTTTTCGAAGCCGAAGGACAAGATCTGAGTCTAACTCTTTCCCTTGGTTCAGACGGGAAACTAACTGGGACTATGATGGGATTCATCTCTATAACCGGAGAGAAAAGCAAATAAGTTCTTGATTTACTGTAAGAAAGAGAGACTCATGGTTGAGCCTCTCTTCCTTTGTGCTTTTTTTTATGATTGTTACGCCGCAATCAGTCCCACAGATTTCATCCAAGCCACTTCGTCGTGGATGGTCTCGCTGTAAGGACGTGTGGTGTAGCCTAGCTCGCAGCGGGCCTTGGAAGAGTCGAAGACATTGTTGCGGATGAGGTTCCAGACAGCGTAGGTGGTCATGCGAGGCTTATCGCCCTTCTTTAAGGCTCTCTTTTCCATGATGCCTGCCAACCAGAAAGCGACTTTGCCGGGAAGGAAGAATCCGAGTTTCTTGCACCCGCTCTCCGCCACAATCTGGTTCGCAAACTCCTTGAACGAAATTGCGTCGTTGCCCAGAATGTAGGTCTCGCCCTTTCGTCCCTTGTCTGCAGCCGCAATGGTGCCCGCAGCAAGGTCGCGGACATCGCAGAGATTGAAGCTGCCGTCGATGGCGGCCGACATCTCTCCGTTGATGATTTCGGCCAAGACCTTGGTCGTGTGACCAACGGCAAAGTCTTCCGGCCCCAGTATGCCGCTGGGGAAAACGACGGTGGCATTCAGGCCTTCTGATGCTGCATCCAGCACGGCTTGTGTGGCAAGAGCCTTGGACTGGCTGTAGCAGTCAGGAAGTCCGTTCGGGGAGAAGTGGGAAATTTCCTTGATGGCCTGTCCCTTGGGCAGCTCGGGGATGCAGCCGGTGCTGCTCACATACACGAGTTTCTCGAAATTGGGACGGGCCTGGCAATGGCTGATGATGTTCTTCGTACCGCCCACATTCACTTCCATGACTTTGGGGTTGTAGTCGGGGTTGACCGTCACGATGCTTGCACAGTGGATGACGATGAATTTGGTGTCCTCCGGGACATCGAAGAAGCGGTCGAGAGACTCCTTGGCGCAAAGGTCACCCGTTACGACTTCGGCTTCGGCGGGGATATACTTCAGACCTTTGCTGGAAGGGAGTTCGAAAGCGCGTACCTTTTCTCCGCGCTCCACAAGCTGGCGGCAGATGGTTCCGCCCAGGAATCCGGCTGCGCCGGTAACGAGATACATACTTTTTTTCATTTTCCTTTGATAATTTTGATTAGTTTGTTTATGAATGCGAAATAATTCTATTTTCAGGCCATAGTGCGGCCATGTTTTTCCCATAAAGTGTTCTATTTTACTGATTTAACTTTATTCTGTGGAAAAATTGCATATCTTTGTGGAAGAATGAGAAAATGTTATGGCACAGGACTTTTCACAAATCAGGCGCGGGATGCTGACTCCCGATTTTTTCAATGAGGAGAAGACGGACTGGTTCGAGGCGCTGGGGGAGGACTTCATCCTGGCCCACAATCCGGTTTTCAAGTACAAGGAATACAACCATCCTTACAAGCTGGAGCAGGTGATGGCCGTTTTCTGCGAGGACGGTTATATGGATGGTGCCGTGAACCTGAAGCCCTACCATATCGAAAAGAACGGTTTCATCATCATTCTGGCCGGGCAGATTATGGAGCCAAGATTCACAAGTCCTGAATTCAAGGGAACCTACATCTATATGTCTGGGAACTTCCTACGTGGATTGGATATCGGGGACAGCTATAAATTCTACCAAAGTGTAGAGCAGGAGCCGTATTTCCAGCTTGATGACCAGATGGCCGATGCCATCCGGCAATACAGGGACATGACGCGTTCCATGCTTCGCATTTCTTCCTTTCACCCGAATGCCTATGAGGGAATCCGCCTCGTTACAAAGGCCTTCTTCCTTTTGATGGGGTGGGAACTCCATCAGAATGCCCTTCAAAAAGAGGTGCACACGCGCGAAGGAGAAGTGATGTCAAAATTCACAGAACTGGTAAAAAACCACTACACGCGACATCGAGACGTGGAGTTCTATGCCGATAAAATGAACATGACACCCAAATATATGTCCACCGTGGTGAAGAAAGCTAGCGGGAAGTCAGCCTTGCAGTGGATTGAGGAGTATGTGATACTGGATGCGAAAGCACAATTGGCATCCTCGCTCAAATCCATTCAGGAAATAGCCTACGACCTTCACTTTCCCAACCAGTCCTTCTTTGGCCGATATTTCAAGCGAGTGGTTGGTGTATCGGCTTCTGAGTATCGGAGAATGGTACGAGGCACCACGATGATTGTTTGACGAATAGAGATTATACTCTTGGTGGGTTCCGCCATTTTCGTACCGGGAAATGACAAGCCCGAGTAACCATCGCTGATTACCCGGGCAAGAGCTTACGCTGATAAATCCGAATTGAGCGAAACTACATTATTAGCGGCCGGGCCAGACGGTCAAACTCGTCTACCGCGATGGACCGGAAGCTGCGGACATAGGCAATGCATTCCACTTGCCGGTTGAGAGCATAAGTATAGTCTTCCAAACGAATGGTAATGTCGCAGAAATCTTCATAGCTCCATTTCTGGTCAATGACGGTATGTCCTTCACCCAATCTGTCTGAAATCAGATAAAAGGCGTGAAGGCTTTCGTGCCAGTCCTTGAATGCAACCTTCTCGATGAAAAACTCTTCTCCGTCCACGGATACAGTTTTACTCTGCAGAAGTTTGCCTTCCGGCATCACTCTTCTATGCTTGTTATTCCTCATCCGGCTGCTGGCCATCGTGGGCCTTCCAGGCGCACTCTGAGATACTCATGTCCGTGAACACGGCCGTGAAGGAAGATTCTTCAGGCGAGCATGCGTAGATGCCGAAACTGATCTCGTCGGTGGCAGCATACATATGGCAAACGCGCATCTGACTGAAGTCCACGCCATTGGTGGAGCACTCGATGCAGAAATCGTCCTCCCGGCGGGAGAGGCGGTACCACATGGTTTTTACATCGGCCGAGATGGCCGTAGTAGCCCAGTCGGAATAGCCGTTGTTTGTGGCGACACTGCCCAGGTGTTGGAATTCCTCGTTCTCGAACTCCACCGAGCCCTTGAGCCAATTGTCGCTGTCCAGGTACATCACGATGCCGCACTGGTCGAAGCGCTGGTGACTTTGGGTGAAATCCGTCTTCACCACGAAACTGAAAAACTTCTCCTTGGTCTGCATCTGCAGTACGGGAGCGTTGTCGTTCCGGAAATGATAATACGTCCGCTGCCAAAGATCCGTGTGCGGGGCCGTGGTAATGGAGATGGCTCCGTCCTTGATTTCACAAGCGGCGGGCTCCCGGGTCCACTGCATCTGGTCCAGATCGATTTGTCCGTCGTTGGCCAAAGCTTCGGCCACACTGTCGGTGAATTCCATTTCGTCTGCTTTCTGAGAATTGTTTCCGCATGCGATTACCCCAAGGCAGAGAGCAATAACGAGAAGTACATTGAGGCTTTTCATATGATGATAGATTATCTATTGCTTTCGACCCAATCCTGCAGCGTCTTTTTGGACGCCTTGTTCAGCAGCTTGCCGGCCTTCCAGTCGATGTCCGGATACTGGGCGTGGAACTGCTTGTCGGCGCCGGAGACGTCACTGCCTCCGGAGGTGGCGAAGAAAATCACCGTCTTGCCCGCGAAGCCGTAGGTCTCGATGAAGGTGTTGATGATCGTGGGGGCCGTGTACCACCAGATCGGAAAGCCGATGTAGATGACATCATAGCTGTCGGCATCCTTCAGGTCCTTCACGATGGCCGGACGGGAACTCTTGTCATTCATTTCCACACTGCTCCGGGACTGCTTGTTGCGCCAATCCAAGTCCGCAGCGGTGTACTTCACTTCGGGTTTGATTTCATAGAGGGTGGCGCCGGCCACTTCGGCCAGATCCTTGGCTACGGCCCCGGTTGTACCGGTGGCGGAGAAATAAGCAACGAGGGTCTTCATTTCTTTCTGGGTGTTTTGTCTTACAGGAGGCGCCACCGGCGTGAACATGCGCACTGTGCGTCCGGTGAATCCATACTTCTCACGCAAGGCTTCCGCTTCGCGCATGGCTGGAGAACTGTGGTAACGGTTTAAGGCTGCCTGATCTTGCCAACTGTCGATCAGCAGCAGACCTTCGGGATCATCGGCGGGATAATAATAATCGTATGCCAGGCACCCCTCGATTGCACGGATCTGATCGGCGATACCGCTGGATTCCATCTCTTCCACATACTTACGGGCATTGCCGTTTTCAGCCTTGTACCGAATGTTGATTGTAATCTGGGCATTGCAAATCACTGGGAACAGGAGCAATGCGAGGGCAAGAACAAACTGTTTCATCTATCTGCTTGTTTTTAGGAATTCCGCCATGACAAGCGGATCTGTGTCAATGAGTTGAAGGCTCTTGACCATGGCGGCGGTGCCTTCTTTGTATTTCTTGAAATGGGCAGTTTGCAGGTGCGCCTGATAAGCTTCGGCATCGGCGTAGACTTCCAGGATATACACCTTGCAAGGGTCTGCCTTGTCCTGCATGGAAAAGAGCGCAATGACGCCGGGCTCGACAGCCATGGAAGTGCGGCCCACTTCAGCGGCATAACCCAGGTACTCCTCCAGCATGGATGATTCCACTTCGATCTCTGCCAATCGGACCATGCGGGAGCCGTACTCCCTGACGGGGATGTCGGCGCCGAAAAGCCTCCGGGCGTTGTCCGAGAAGATGGCCTGCGGATCCAGGCCCAAGGCGGGCAGGCGCAGGGTAAGGGACTGCTTGGCCGAGAGCAGCGCCGGAGCAGCCACATATGGATAATCGGTACCATAAAGGATATGGTCGGCCGATGTAATGGTCAAGAGTGTCCGGATAACATCGTCCGTAGCCGCCCCTGCGAGGTCGTAATACAGACGGGAAAAGTTGGCGTCAACATCCACCGGCTGCATATATCCCTGATTCACCATCACAGGCATCAGACCCTTGAAACGGGGCAGCGCGTTGGGCAGGAAGGAACCGCAGTGCGGAACGACGACCTTGATATCCGGATAGCGGACCAGAACATTGTGCACCACCATATTGAGGATGGCACGGGTGGTTTCGGCCAGATACTCGTAGCTGGCCAGTGGGACGGCGGCGATCAGGTCGTTATTGACGGCCGAAGGCTTGTGCGGATGCGTGATAATGACGGCTTTCCGCTCATTAAGTACCTGCATCAACGGCTCGAGCGCCACATCTCCCAGATACTGGCCGTAACTGTTGGATGCCAGCTTTACGCCGTCGGCGCCCAGTACATCCAAAGCGTAGATGGCCTCTTCAATGGCCTTGTCGACAGACGGCAGCGGGAGTACCGCACAAAAGAGGAAGCGGCCCGGATAAAGAGCTTTCAGTACGGCACATTCCTCATTGTACTTTCTGCAGAAGGCGGCCGATTCATCAGAATGGCCAAACCAGGGTTGCGGGGCGGGGATAGTGAGGACAGATGTTTCAATACCGGCCTCATCCATGAACCGAAGATGCGCCTGCACATCATAGGACGGTATGGGGAACCCTTCATCCATTTCTGCGCCGTGAGCCTTGACGAAGGCCATATAACTCTCAGGAATGAAGTGACCGTGGACATCAATCTGAGCGAATGACTCATTCATCATAGTAAGAATCAGTGCGAAAAAAGCCAAGAAGCGTTTCATTTTGCTAATATAGCAACAATCATCGACTAACTGCATTATAAATCTCGTCTGTCACTTCTTCCAGCCACTCATTGGAAGCCCCTTCCTCCGCATCCTTATGGTACGTTAGGTGCTGGAACCAGGAGTCTTTAGCGGCTCCGTGCCAGTGCTTCACTTCGGCGGGAATAGCGATCACGGTGCCGGGTGTCATCTCGACGGCTTCCTTGCCCCATTCCTGGTACCAGCCGCGGCCAGCAACACAGATAAGCACTTGCACGGCCTTGTGGTGGATATGCCAGTTGTTGCGGCATCCCGGCTCGAAGGTGACGTTCACCACACCTCCGCCCATATCGGCCAGGTAGCTATTGCCGATGAAATACTGGGTGTAGCCCGTGTTGGGTTCGCCTTTCGGCCAGACATAGAAATCAATGGGGCCATTGGAATTCTGCTTACATGACATAACCAAAGCGATTGTCAAGATTAAACCTATTTTCCAAACTTTCATAGATGATATACGCTATAATGACAAAGTTACAGAAATATTTCCTTCCCCCGCCTTCAAGAACGACTTAAGTTCATCTAAAGATCCGTATTCCATCTTGCCAAGTCGGGTATAACTCCAAGTATTGCTTCCATAGAACAGTACTATCTGGTTTCCGTTGTACAGAATCACATCCCCTGCCTGCGTGGTAATCTGTGTGTCGCTGGCGGGCAGTGAACGACCAAGCGCTCCCACCTTCTCGAAGCCGCCATAGTCGTGGGCCTCATAGGTGATGGATGCCTCGCGCAGGGCCGCCACGAGGGCCTTGGTGGCATCGTTACTTTCGATATTGACGGGAAGCGTCTTTCCGGAAACGGTGATTTTGATCTGGCCGGGCATTGTGTTTTCAATCAAATTAAGTCCGGTGAGCCAGTTTTTGACTAATTCGTCTTGCTTGCTGCGATTGGACTGGTTGACCCAAAGGGCTTCTCCCATGAATGTAGCGTTCGGCAGGAGCCGATTGGCATCGGCGACCACAGAGGAAATGCCACTGGAATGGCTGGAGACGATGAGTCCCACGTTTTTTCCGGCTATTTGGGCTCCGTACTTGAACAGGTAGGTTTGCATGAAAGCGGCCATATGGCTGTGCCAGAGCGGTGTCACAAGGATGATGGTCTCGTAGTCGGCGGCATTGCGGTCGATGGCTTTGATGCCGGGATAACTGGTTGTCTCGCCGGGCTTTGCATTGATGGCGTTTATAAGGTCTGCGCCCAACTTGTAGTTATTTGCCGCATAATCCTGACCATCGACGGCAGGCTTGATTTCCATGACATCGGCTTCAAGGAGTCCTGTTACGGAAGAGACGATATCCCTGCAATTGCCGGTATAGCTGAAATACACGACAAGCGTTTTATAAGTGGCATCCTTGTAATCCGGAGTGTCATCTCCGTTGCCCTGGTTGTCGTCTTGATCCCCCGTGTTCTCCTTCGACTCCTCCTGCGGATCTTCCGGCGTCGGAAGAGTCTCACAAGCGAAGGCTGAAAGAAGGGTGGACAGGGCCAGAAATATGGACAGCGCTTTCCTCATTGGTTTTACTTCAGGTTGTCCTTAAAGAAGGACTCAAGCTTGTCATAGGGAATCACGCCGGCCTGATCGTCATAAAGGTCCACGTGCGAGGCGCCGGGGATGATGAGGAGTTCCTTGTTGCTGCCGGTCATCAGGCCATAGGCATATTCGCTGAAATAACGGCTGTGGGCCTTTTCGCCGTGAATCAGGAGCACGGGCGTCTCAATCTCTCCCGCCCAAGCCAACAGGGGCTGGTTCAGGAAACTCTGGCAGCCGATGACGTTCCAGCCGTCGTTGGAGTTGCCACTGCGCTCGTGATAACCGCGGGGCGTCTTGTAATAGGCGTGGTAGTCCTTTACGAACCAGGGGGCATCCTCCGGCAGCGGGTCGATGACACCGCCGGCGCGCTCATAGGTGCCAGAAGCATAGTCCTTTGTGCGCTGAGCGGCAATTGCGCGGCGTTTCTCCATCCGCTGGGCAGGCGTATCCTCGCTGGCGAAATAGCCCTCCACATTCACCTTGCTCATGTCATACATCGTGCTGGCCACCGTTGCTTTGATGCGCGGATCAAGCGCGGCCGCATTAATGGCCATTCCACCGAAACCGCATATGCCGATGATGCCGATGCGTTCGGGATCGACCAACTCGCAGGTTGAGAGGAAATCCACTGCTGCCAGGAAATCCTCCGTATTGATGTCCGGGGAGGCCATTCTTCGGGGCTCGCCGCCGGATTCGCCGGTGTAGGAAGGATCGAAGGCGATGGTCAGGAAACCCCGCTCAGCCATGTGCTGGGCGTACAGCCCGCTGGACTGCTCTTTCACGGCGCCAAAAGGACCGGAGACGGCAATTGCCGCAAGCTTTCCTTTAGCGTTCTTTGGAACATACATATCGGCAGCTAACTCGATGCCATAGCGGTTGTGGAAAGTGACCTTGCTATGATCCACAAGTTCGGATTTCGGGAAGGTCTTGTCCCACTGCTGGGTAAGATTGAGGGTACTCATATTTTCGTTCGTGTTTGATTTGCAGGAAAGCAGCAGCAGGGCTGCGGCGGAAACTGTGATGAATTGCTTGATGGTCATATCACTGTGATTTACTGTTGCAAAGGTCGGTACTCCGAGGGACTTTCTCTTACCGATTTTTGTCCGATTTCTACCAATATCGCAGATTATTGCTATATTTGCTACGATTACTTACCCTTTCGTTTGTCATGAAGAGCCTTTTGCGTGTCTCCGACCCTAATGTCTATGCTCGCTATGTGCATGCTCCCGTGCTGCATCCGCTGGTGAGCGTCATCCACTATGATGAGGTGTCTCCCATCCGCTCCAGCCTGAACAACTACGGGGTGTACGGCCTGTTCATCCAGCGGAACTTTCCGGAGAACCTTACATACGGCATGAAGATGTTTTCTCCTGTGGGCGGTTCCATCATTGCCGTGGAACCCGGCCAGATTGGCGGAAAGGAAGATGACGGCGAGAAGATTACCATCAGCGGCTGGGTGTTGCTGTTCTCCCCGCAGCTCCTTCACGGAACAGAGCTGGAGGCCAAGATGAAGGACTACCAATTCTTCTCCTATTTCGCCATGGAAACCCTGAGGATGGAACCCTCGGAATGGGGCCGGATTACCCAACTGCTCACGCAGATGCGACACGAACTGCAGGAGAATGCCGATTCTCCCACGCTTCGGGCCGTCATTCTAGGATACATACGCCTAATCCTGGAATACTGTAACCGCATCTATCTTCGCCAGTTATCCCAAGAAGACGCCAAATCATCAGACCTTCTCAAACGCTTTCACAACCTGCTGCGTGAATACTATCTGGACGGCAAACAACTGGAACTCGGCGTTCCGACCGTCCAGTACTGCGCCGGCGAGTTGGCCTATTCACCCCGTTATCTGGGTGACGTGATTCACAAAGCTACCGGCGGCACCGCCATCGGCTACATCCATTCCTATGTGATAGATCAGGGAAAGAACCTCTTGATGAATGGTCACAACGTCAACGAAACCGCACATCTTCTCGGCTTTGAATACCCGCACCACTTCACCCGGCTCTTCAAGAAGGTGACCGGGATTACTCCAACGGAGTTCCTGGGGAAATAGAGATCCTGGAAGGGGAACAAAACAACGCCCCGCATTTCTGCGAGGCGTTTGGAGCGGAAACGAGACTCGAATCAGCCTTTGTAAATATCGAACAATCATATAATTGGCAAATCCCGAAAAGACACAGGAGTAAAATAGGAGTAAAAAAAATGTCTATTTGGTGCTTCTGGAGGAGTCTTTTGCAACGTTGTTTGGCGTGAAATGGCGGCTTCATTCGCCAGTCTCGATGGTGGTGGAGTTGTTCTCGGGACCGGGAACGTATTTGGAAAGAGATGCCAATCCCCAGCCGAGCATACTGCCGTTCTGATAGATCTCGACCCTGAGTATGCCGACATCGTCCTTGATGCGAACGGGTGATAAGAGGGCGGGGCCGCCGGTGCGTCAACACCGATGGTCCCGCCTATTTCAGGAAAGTGACTGAGCCTTATTGGATGTCAATCTGCTTGACCGCCTCTTCCTTCTGCGCCTTCTCCTTCTTCGGGATATGGACGTTCAGGACGCCCTTCTCCACCTTGGCCTCGATCTTGTCGGCTTCGGCGTCGTCAGGCAGCAGGAGCGTCTGCTGGAACTTCTCGTAGGAGAACTCGCGGCGGAGGTAACGGCCGTGCTTTTTCCCTTCCTTCTCCTCGGTCTTCTTCTCCATCTCGATGTGCAGGTTGTTGTCGGCATCGACATGGACCTTGAAGTCCTTCTTGTCGAAACCAGGAGCGGCGAGCTCGACGTCGTACTCCTTCTCGGTTTCCAGAACGTTGATGGCAGGGGCCGTGTAAGTGGGCCTTTCCATCCAGCTGTTGTCGTAAAAGTCCTTGAA
>Ga0265298_10006097_pt1 | contig 14962 bp, 14 predicted proteins | sample AusTroGonzalo_MG_3_FD_193486 | JGI IMG/M metagenome (GOLD analysis project Ga0265298, IMG submission 193486) | Bovine rumen microbial communities from tropical cattle in Woodstock, Queensland, Australia - Gonzalo_01 | ecosystem: Host-associated > Mammals > Digestive system > Stomach > Rumen ... | reverse complement strand
GTGGTGTGGGCGGTGGGGGGGGATTGTATGCTATCCTTTATATAACTTTACGACGGGGGAATTTTGACTTATGCAAAACAACAAAAATGGTTTCACGTTAATTGAATTATTGGTAGTTGTTTTAATTATTGGTATTTTGGCCGCAGTGGCACTGCCGCAGTATAAAAAAGCAGTGGAAAAATCTCGTTCCGCACAAGCATTTACATTATTGAAAGCGTTGGGACAGGCGCAAGAAGAATATTATATGGCAAACGGGGCGTATGCTGATAATTTTGAAGCGTTATCCGTGTCGTTACCTGCGAGTTTTGTACCCGGCGGAACTTTTTATAATTATCAAACAAAAGATCGTCATACTAACGGCGAGTGGGTGATTTCTATTTCAGTTGAGGATGGTATAGAAGGTGGTATTCTGATAGGTCATCCGGCAGGGCATGCCTATCAAGGAGCCGGATTAGTTTACAGAACGGCAAATGCTTCCCGTAATGTATCTCAAGGATACGGTGGAAAAATAAGTTGCATGGAAGTGGCACAAGGCGTTGTTTTCCAACGCAATATTGGAGATTTTTGTCAAAAGATATTTCACGCAACAAATGCTATTTGTACAAGTGCAGGCGGATGTGCTGTAAATTCATGGTTATTGGATTAAATCTATTTTGACAACCTGAATAAAAGTTGTTTTACCCTTTCACTTTCTTTTGTATCAGCCACAAACTGATAAAAATAAGAGCCATTCCGGCCAGTTCCGCGCTGTGCGGTGTCCGTCCGCGAAAGAGAATATCCGTTCCCATAGCAATAATGGGGGAAAAGTAAGTGACAGACGCCATACGCGTGGCGCCCCACCGTCTGAGGAGTGCAAGCATCAATAGGAACGCTATTGCGGATGAAAATACACCGGCACTGATGATAGATAAAACAACTTTGGTACTGAAAACGCTTGCGGCGGGTATCGGTTCGGTACAAAATGAAATGAGAAGCAGTGCAACGGCCGCAAACAGGTATTGAAAAAAGGTGTTGGCTTCCCAACCGAGCGAGTGGTTATCCACCATAATCTTTTTGGTAATGGCGTTTCCAAAGCCATATGATAATGCCATTGCAAGCAATGCTCCGTACCCATAGAGAGCCATTTTGCTTGCCGGCACACTGAGTGCTGTTTGCCATTGGGGGCGCATAATAATAAGCAACCCTGCCAGCCCGACGAGTACTCCTACGGCTCTTCTCCATGTAAAACGGTCTTCCCCTTTAAGCAGTACCGCACCCGCCAAAAAACTCCATATTGGCACGGTACCGTTAAAAATACCGGCTGCCGTCGGTGCCGTGTATTGAAGGCCCCACGACATGGCGGCAAACGGGAATAAAATTAGCAAGAAACTAATCGTTGCCGGGCGCCACATTGCTTTGAAAGGGCATTTCAAATTACTTCTTCTTATACCGAAAAATACCGCAAAAAATATCAGCCCCGTCCACACACGGAAAAAGGCAGACCAATACGGCGGCAGTGCCTCCACTATATTTTTGGAAGCAATAAATGCCGTTCCCCAACAAAGTGCTAAACAAAACGCCAAAAAATAAGACATATAAAAATCTCCTTTTCTATATTTTATAAATTTTATTCTTTTTCTGTAAGGTGCGAAAATCGTATAATATAGTTATGAAAAATAAGGTGAGCCGGATTTTAACACTTTTCGGAATTGGGGCAGGTTTATTTTTTTGCGTGGTATTATTTTCCGTACGTACACACCGTACCGCACCTAGCGACCGGGCAAAAATTGTTGTTTCCGGTTATGTGCCTTATACCTTTGTCAAAACATTAGCGGGAGATAGCGCGGATATTTTAATGCTATTGCCTCCATCGGCCGAGCCACACTCGTTTGAACCGACACCGGGCGTTTTGGTGCAGTTACACGAAGCCGATGCGTTTATTTATGTATCCGATTTATTAGAACCGTGGGCGGCTGATTTGGCAAGCGCGGTGGCGGACAAAACAAAAGTGTTGGTATTGGCCGAAGGGGTAGCCGATAGCGGAGATCCGCATATTTGGATGAATCTGCAAAACGCGCCGCTGCTAGCGGATGAAATAGCGCAATTACTTCTACAAGTGGTGCCGCAAAATCAAATGCTGATTAAACGTAATTTATCCAAATTCAAGGAAGAAATTTCTGCTTTGCAAGATGCGTTTGCCGCTAGTTTGCCTTTTTGCCAAAATAAAGAAGCGGTGCATATCGGGCACTTGGCATTTGGTAATTTATTAACGCCTTACGGCATTACGCTGACGGCACTTTCCGGCACGTCGCATGAAGGGGAACATTCGGTTAAAAAAGTAATAGAATTAGTCGGGCGGATTCAACAAAAAAATATCCAAACAATTTTTACGGAAGAAACACTTTCCCCGCGTTTGGCACAAGTGATTGCCCGCGAAACCAAGGTGCAATTGTTGCCGTTGTATCCGATAGAACATATTTCCAAACAGGATTTTGACAATCAAGTAACGTATGGTGATTTTATGCGCCGTAATTTAACAAGTTTACAAAGAGGATTACAATGCCCGGCGTCTTAAAAACCGAAAATTTGCGTTTTGCATACGAGCGGATCCCGGTACTAGAAAATATCAGTTTTGAGGTACTGCCCGGTGATTATGTGGGGATTATCGGCCCGAACGGCGGGGGAAAAACAACACTTCTAAAAACCGTTTTGGGATTGGAAAAAGCCGAAGGAAAAATTACGTGGTTCGGTGAAAAATTGGCAGATTTTCACGATTGGCACAAAATCGGTTATTTGGCACAAAAAAGCCCTGTTTCGCAATCAAGGTTTCCTATCGGAGCCGAAGAAGTAGTGCTAATGGGTTTAACGGAGCACCACGGCAGCGGAATCGGTACGGGCGAATTAAAACGGGTGTATGAAGCCATGGCCCAAACCAATACCCGTCAATACGCCGGGAAAATTTTTCACGATCTTTCTATTGGGCAGCAACAACGCATATTATTGGCACGTGCGCTTGTCAGTAAACCCGAAGTACTCATTTTGGATGAACCTTCCACTGCGCTAGATGCTACTTCACGCGAAATGTTTTTTGATTTATTGGGCGATTTGAATAAAAAACACGGAGTGACTATCCTGTTGATTACACATGATACGGGGGAGGTCGGCAAATATATTTCCAAATTTATGTATATTGACAAAACGCTTGTCTTTTTTGGCACGAAAGAGGAATTTTGCCACTCGTCGGCCGTAGCCCAAAAATTGGGTGCATTTGCCCAACATACCATTGACCATTTGCATAACCGCCACGGACACTGTCCGCTAGGAGATAATTGCGAGGAGTGTGCGCATCATGGTTAGCGAATTTTTAAGTTACGGTTTCGTTCAAAAAGGATTGTTAGCAGGTAGTTTGGTGGCGGCTTCGTGTGCCATACTTGGTGTATTTTTGGTACTCAAACGCCTTTCGCTCATTGGCGACGGAATGAGTCACGTTTGTTTAACCGGGGTAGCCGTTGCTTTGCTTACTTCCACCAGTCCCGTTTATATGTCGGTCCCGGTAGTCCTTTTGTCGTCATTGGGAATTATGAAATTAACACAAAAATTCCGCATTTACGGGGATGCGGCCATCGGGATTATCAGTGCGACGGGAATTTCCGTCGGATTAGTGATTACCGCACTTGCCGGCGGGTTTAATACGGATTTGCTCAGTTATTTGTTCGGTAGTATTTTAACCGTATCGTGGACGGAAGGTATTTTATGTACCGTGCTGTTGGCGGTGATTTTGGTGTTGCTTTTTGCTTTCTACCGCGATTTAACTTCCGCTTGTTTTGATGAGCCGTTTGCCAAAACGCGCGGCATTTCCGTTCAAACCGTAAATATGGTACTTGTTATGATTACTTCTGTGGCGGTAGTACTTGCATTTAAGGTGGTGGGGATTTTCCTCATTTCAGCATTACTGATTATTCCGCCGGTATCGGCCTTACTTGTTTCCCGTACGTTTAAGCAAGTATTGTGGAAAGCCGTTTGGTTCGGTGTTATCAGTGTATGGGGAGGCATCTTTATTTCTTTTCTGTTGGATATTCCATCAGGAGCGGCTATTATTTTAGTAAATTTATGTTTTTTGGCGGGGGCGTATTTGTATGCGAAAATCGGCCGCACAATCGAAAACGGTAAATAATGTAAAGCCGTTACTGAAAGGACTTCAAAAATTATATCCCGAACATATTATTCCGTTGCATCACAAAAATGCGTGGGAATTGTTGTGTGCGGTAATTTTGTCTGCCCAATGTACAGACGCGCGCGTCAATCAGATTACGCCACACTTATTCAAAAAATTTCCGACGGTCGAACGGATGGCTAAAGCCGACATAAAAGAGGTGGAAAAAATTATTCACTCTGCCGGTTTTTACCACAGTAAAGCACTTTCGCTGATAGAAATGTCCAAGCGGGTTTGCGACGTGTACGGCGGTGAAATTCCGCAAAATATGAAGGATTTACTCACGCTTCGCGGCGTAGCCCGCAAGACGGCTAATGTGATGCTTGGGGATTATTTCAAAAAGCCGGAAGGAATTGTGGTAGATACGCACATTAAACGGTTGTCTTTCCGTTTGGGACTTACCAAACAAACCGACCCTGTGAAAGTAGAGCAGGATTTGATGAAACAAATTCCTTATAAATATTGGGGTTGGTTTGGTATTGCACTTATTTTACACGGGCGCGGTGTGTGTCCGGCGCGCAAACCGTTGTGCGAAAAATGCACGTTTGCCTCTTTTTGTCCAAAGTGCAGCGTGAAATAAACGTGTAGTAAATTGTTAGAGGATTGTTTCTTTTTCGTATTCCTTTTTGATACAATATATATATGGAAAGTATCCTGCATTTTTCCGAATTGGCTTCTACCAATACGTATCTGAAAATTAACTGTTCCGTGTTTGAGGACAGAACTGTTGTCGTTGCCGACACACAAACCGCCGGAAGAGGACGTTTTGACCGCCAATGGATTTCGCAAGAAGGTGGTCTTTATTTTTCTGTTTTATTAAAACCTTCCAAGGTGGATTTCGCGGCTAATTTTACACAACTTATGGCGTTATCCGTTTGCCGGGCGGCTGAAGATTTGGGCGTAAAAGTGACGCTCAAATGGCCTAATGATGTACTAGCAGACGGCAAGAAGTTGTGCGGTATTTTGAGTGAAGCCGTCGCGCAGGGGGAGCAAATATCCTGCGTGATCGTAGGTTGCGGCGTAAATGTGGAACAGCAAGATGTCTCTTCGGTGGGGCAACCGGCAGTATCGCTTGCCAATTTAGGCGTATCGGTTAGCCGCCGTGCATTTTTGCGAAGCATACTTGCGTATTTTTGGCAGGAATATCCTTTAGTAGAGGAAAAGGGATTTGCGGTATTAAGAGGAGCGTATCTCCGGCGGTTTGACTGTATCGGGAAAACGCTTCGCATTAAAAACGGGACCGAAGATATTACCGGCGTGGCAACGGGTATTTCCGAGAAGGGAACCTTGCTCATTGACGGGAACAACGGCCCTGAAGAAATTTTAATAGGAGATGTCGTTTTATGAGTGCAGAAAGTTTAATTTTGCAATCTGTTAACATAACGGTAATCGGTATGCTAGTAGTATTGTGTTTCCTGCTGATATTAGTGGGACTGATGAAAGTGTTGGGCGCAGCCGTAGCGGCGATGGAAGTTTATTTTCCGCAGACCGTGCCTAGTACGGAAGATGATTCTTTCATAGCCGTAGCGATTGCCGCTGCTAAAAAATTTCAAGGAAAATAAGGGAGTCAATAAACCATTATGAAAAAAGTTAACTTTATGCTTACTGCGTTTCGCGACGGATTTCAATCCGTTTACGGAGCGCGTGTTCTAACCAAGGACTTTATGCCCGCCGTAGAAGCCGCCCGCCATGCCGGTATCAGCCACATGGAATTTGGCGGCGGTGCGCGTTTCCAAGCGTTGTTTTTCTATTGCAACGAAAATGCATTTGATATGATGGATACGTTCCGCAAAACAGCCGGACCCGATGCCAATTTACAAACGCTTGCGCGCGGGGTAAACGTGGTAGGGTTGGACAGCCAATCTTCCGACGTCATCAAAGCCCATGCGGATTTGTTCAAAAAACACGGTACCACCACCATCCGCAACTTTGACGCGTTAAACGATGTAAACAATTTGATTTATTCCGGTAAATGTATTCATGATGCGGGGCTGAAACACGAAGTCTGCGTAACGATGATGTCTTTGGCACCAGGGTGGGATACAACGGGTCAAATCCACAATGAAATTTTTTACGAAAAAATCTTGCGCAGCATTTTAGATGCGGGCGTCCCGTTTGATTCCGTCTGCTTCAAAGACGCTTCCGGTACCTCCACGCCGACGACCGTTGGTAAAACGATTGCTATGGCGCGCCGTTTATTACCGAAAGGTACTAAAATTGTGTTTCACACGCACGAAACGGCGGGCAACTCTATTGCCTGTTGTTTGGAAGCCATTAAAGCCGGGGCAGATTCGTTGGATCTTTCTATGCAACCCGTTTCCGGCGGTACCTGTCAGCCCGATATTTTAACCATGTGGCATGCGTTGCGCGGAAGTGAATATACGTTAGATATTGACCCGCACAAAATTCAGGAAGCCGAAAATGTGTTTAAAGATTGTATGGCAAAATATTTCTTGCCGCCGGAAGCCACTTCCGTCAATCCGATTATTCCGTTCTCTCCGTTGCCGGGAGGCGCGTTAACCGCCAACACGCAGATGATGCGTGATAACGGTACCTTTGATAAGTTCCCGGAAGTGGTAAAAGCCATGGGGGAATGTGTAAAACTCGGCGGGTTCGGTACTTCCGTTACGCCGGTTTCCCAATTCTACTTCCAACAGGCCTATTCCAACGTGATGGCCGGTCCGTGGAAGAAAATTACGCCCGGTTACGGTAAAATGGTGCTCGGTTATTTCGGTAAAACACCGGTGGAACCGGACCCGATGGTCGTAAAGGCCGCTAGCGAACAATTAGGTTTGGAACCCACGAAAAAGACACCGCTCGAAATCAATGATGCGGATCCTAAGAAAGGGCTTAAAGTGGCGGAAGCCAAACTCAAAGAAGCCGGATTACCCGTTACTCCGGAAAATACTTTCATTATTGCCACCTGCGCGGATAAAGGGCTTTTGTATTTGAAAGGGGAAGCCAAAGTAAACGGTATCCGTTGGGCTGCCGATCAAAAGAAAGCGGCGGCTGATACGGGTGCGGTAAAAGTGACCGTTAACGGAAAAGCATATGAAGTTATTTTCGATGGTGATAATGCCGCTACCGTAAACGGTAAACGGTATGATATTTCTACGGCTGCTTCCGATGCCAAGGCCGCCGCGCCTGCGGTCACGTCCGGTAACGGTGCTACGGTGAAATCTCCTGTGCCGGGTGCGGTACTCCGTTTCTCTGTAAAAGACGGTGACCGCGTCAGCGAAGGGCAAGAAATTATTGTTATGGAAGCCATGAAAATGGAAACGCCGGTGGCCTCTCCTGCGGCGGGTGTAATCCACTTTACCGTAAAACAAGGCGACCAAGTTCAAACGGGTCATACCTTAGCGGAGATTAAATAAGAGGAACTTATGGACTTAACTCAAGCATTTAGCCAAATTTGGCACACAACAGGTATTTACTCCATGGTGTGGCAGCAAGGGGTTATGATTGCGGTATGTTGTTTCCTCTTGTGGTTAGGAATTAAAAAACAGTTTGAGCCGTTATTGTTAATTCCTATTGCTTTCGGCGGATTGTTAGCCAACGTGCCGATGCCGATGGGGGAAGAAATTGCCGGCCCGAATGGGTTTTTGGGAATTATCTTTAACTTCGGTATCAATTCGGGTTTGTTCCCGTTGTTTATCTTTATGGCTGTTGGTGCCATGACAGACTTTGGTCCGCTGATTGCCAACCCGAAAATGGCGTTACTCGGCGGAGCCGCGCAGTTCGGTATTTTTGCCACGCTCATTGGCGCAGTGGCATTGTCTTATATTTACATTGGGGATAAACAACTCTTTGCCTTCGGCTTAAAAGAGGCGGCCTCTATTGGTATTATCGGCGGTGCGGACGGACCGACGTCTATTTATTTGACGACGCGCTTGGCTCCGCAACTCTTGGGTTCTATTGCCGTAGCGGCTTATTCGTATATGGCGCTCGTGCCGGTTATTCAACCGCCCATTATGAAACTGCTGACAACCGATTCCGAACGGAAAATCCGCATGACGCAATTGCGCCCTGTATCTAAACGGGAAAAAATCTTGTTCCCGCTGATGATTTTGATTTTATGTGCGCTTTTACTGCCGTCGGCTGCTCCTTTAATTGGTGCATTGACGTTTGGTAACTTGGTAAAGGAATCCGGCGTAGCGGAACGTTTATCCAAAACTTTACAGAACGAGTTTTGTAACATTGTTACCATTTTACTCGGTTTGTCCGTAGGGTCTAAATTGCAATACGACCACTTCCTCGTTACCGAAACGCTCGGTATTTTGGTACTCGGTATTATTGCCTTCTCCGTAGCCACGGCTTCGGGTGTACTGCTTGCCAAACTGATGAACGTATTTAGCAAAGAAAAAATTAACCCGCTTATCGGTTCAGCAGGCGTTTCTGCCGTACCGATGGCGGCGCGTGTGTCTAATAAAGTAGGTTTGGAGTATGATAAGCAAAACTACCTCTTGATGCACGCTATGGGTCCGAACGTAGCAGGGGTAATCGGCAGTGCGGTTGCCGCCGGTGTGTTGCTTGCTATTGTAGGAAAGTAACAGTTATTGTAAGATTGTAATTTACCGCAAAGCAGAAAAACAAATTTGTTTTTCTGCTTTGCTCTTTTAGGTTATAAATGCACCCTTGTTAATTGTTTTAAGGATAATAAAATCCGGTGGTGGTTCCTCCCCAAGATACGTCGTTTGCATTATTCGTTTCGTTGACGCATACTTGATAGTTAATATCACTGCGATTTTTGCTGACGGCAACACAAACGGATTTGTTAGACATGGAAGCGCTGTGTTCAAAACCTAGTAGATAAATTAAATATTCTTCTCCATTCTTTCTTAATCGGCAATCCACTTCGTTGTTAGCGGTAATTTCACAATATCCCCAATTAAACCACGCGAATTTCCCGTCTGCGGTAAAGGAAGTTGCCGGAAGGGAAATATCCAAATCTTCCAAGGAAGGGGAATATTTGCCGTTGGCCATAAAATAGACTTCCTGCGCGTTCGCAATTTGTTTGGCAAGCGTTTTGGCTTGTATATAGCGGGATTTCCAAACCGCTTTTTGGTATTGGGGAACGGCAACGGTGGCCAAAATCCCGATAATTAAAATTACCACTAATAATTCTATCAATGTAAATGCTTGTTTCATAAGGCTCCTTTTGGTGATATAAAATAAAACGGCTGTTATGAAAGGGCACTACCACAGTCCCAAATCATAACAGCCGCGGTTTCCCGTTCGTCAGAACGGGAAACACTCGGAATAACAAAAGGTGGCCCCCTTTTATTATTCCTAAACCGGCTATTTTTGGCGTGGTAGTGGGCTTTTTAAGCCACTCCGTAATATATATTACGGTTCCAAAAATAGAAAAATTATATTAAAAAGATTTTAATCTCCTTACTAAAAATATCTTTTATTATATCAAATTAGTTTTTGAAATTTTTACACGCAAATAAAATGGCTTCAATCATGCTTTCGGGATCGGCTTTATTTTTACCGGCAATATCAAAGGCCGTTCCGTGCGTGGGGGAGGTGCGCAGAAAAGGGAGCCCTGCGGTAAGGTGCACAATCGGTTTTCGGGCGGCTAATTTTAAGCCTAAAAGTGCTTGGTCGTGGTAAATACATACGAGCCCGTCTAGCAGGCCCTTTTGATGGCGTAGCCAAGCATCGTCTGATGGGAATAAGCCGTCTATTAACATTTTCTTTCGTTGTAAATTCTTTAAGGCTGGGCGTAAAATTGTTTGTTCTTCCGTGCCGAACTTGCCGTTGTCGCTTGCGTGCGGATTAAGCGCACATAAGCCGATACGGGCGTTTGGTTGACCCATCTGTTCAAGTGCTTTAACAAAGTGTAAAACAGTATTTTCTACCCTCTTTTTGGTAAGCGGCAAGTGTGACAGTGCAAAATGTTCCGTTACCAAACAACAGGATAGTTTACCGGATACAAACATCATTAGTCCGTCCTGTTTTGTACGTGCGCGTAGCAGTTCGGTATGTCCGGTAAAGGGTATGCCGCACAGTTGCCAACTCTGTTTGGAAATTGGTGCGGTTACCAACGGAAAACCTGTTTTAAGTGCAAGTTTAATTCCCGTTTCTACTGCTTGGTAGGAAACAAGCCCTCCTTCTTTGGAAGGCGCATGTTTTTTGGGCAAAGCCGGTGCATCTAACGGGATGAGGGAGGCTAAATTTTCCGTCCATCCGGCGCGTTTTAACGATACAGGTTCCCCGATAACTACCGTATGGCACTCTTTTTGTACACGCGGGTTTTTAAGGGCTTTAACAGTAATTTCAGGGCCAATGCCGTTTGGATCACCTGCCGTTATCAACACAAGTTTCTTCATAGATAAAAAGGCCCCTATTTCAAAAGGGGCCTTGGAAAACAAATTATTTCGTGGTTTCTTTATCGTTTTGCGATTGCGCTTGGGCCGCCTGTTGTTGGGCAATCACTTTATCTACTTCAAATTCTTTGGTTACTTTTACGTCGGCTTTGTCGTAGAGTTCTTTAATGTAATTTGCTATTACTTCTTGTACACGGGATTGCGCGATATATTGGGCCAAATTGCGGGAAATATCATCGTACGTTACCGGTTTTTCGGCACGTTTTTCTTTAATCTTGATAATATGATAACCTACGTCTGTTTTAATCGGGTCACTTACTTTCCCGACGGATAACGAGAACGCTTTGGCATCAATTTCTTTTGGGGCAACACCTTTAATTAAAATCATATCTCCGCCGCTTGCCAAGGCCTGTTTGTCTTCCGTATAGGTTTTAACGGCTGCCGAGAAATCCATTCCGCCGTCAATTTCTTTCTTGATTTTTTTGGCAAGTTCTTCTTTTTTCTTGATATCGGCGGCCGGCATATCTTTTGTAACGGCCAAATAAATGTGCCCGATCAGCACTTGTTCACCGGTTAATTGTTTTAGTTTTGCGGCAATAGCGGCAGCTTCTTGGGCCCCTTTCGGCTCATCCTTTTCCAACGCTTTTATTTTTTTGGTATTATTTTTCAGATACGCTTCTACGTTGGCATAAAGGGCTTTAACATCTGCTTCTTCCACCGGTTTCACTTTTTCTTGCACTTTCTGTTCCATTAGTTTGCGCGCGGCAATTTCTTCGGAAAGTTTCTTCTCAAACGATTTTTGGGTGAGTCCTTGTTTTTTCAAGGCGGCATTAAACCGTTTGTCGGCTCCCTTCGGATCCGGCTTGCCGGTTGTTTCATCGATCGAAAAATTATTTTTTACCGCGTTGATTTCCTCGTTTAGTTCGGATTCTTTGACAGTAATTTTTGCTTCTTTAGCAGCTTGATATACTAATTTATTGGAAATTAAACCGTTCAATACTTCTTTGCCGAGAATATCGGTAGCATAAGGTCGTTCTAGGGCTTGCGGGGCATTGATTTTGTATTGTTCGATAACCGTTTCCAAATAGGTGTTATATTCGGAGGCGGTAATCGGTTCTCCGTTGACGGTAGCAACAGATGCATCAATCACTTTGGCGTGTAAGGTAATCCCCGTAAGTACCGCAAGTATTGCGGCGGCTAATTTATTCGTTTTTATCATAAATAATAACCTCGTACTTTGTTTTTAACAAGTCTAACAATCGGTCCATCTTTTGATTTTCCAACACTTGGTGAATACGTGGCTGGGCTTCTTGCCAAGTTAAGCGTTTTTCACCTGTTTTCATTATTATATGAAATCCTTGCGCCGTTTTGAAGAACCCCTGTACTTTACCAATAGGAGAATTGGCCGCGACTACTTCTAAATTGTCTAAATATTCGCCGGGCATAAACGAGATGGTTCTTAATTCTTCCGGCGCAATGTTGTATTGGCGCGACAAGGTGTTCCATTGGGCAGGGTGCCCTTTGAGCGTGTGCAGTACTTGGTCGGCCGTTTGGGCGTTATCCACAATGATTTGTTTCACGGTCATTTCGTAGGGATATTTTTCAAAATAATTCTTCATTTCTTCTTCGGTAACTTCGGCTCTTCCATGTTCTTTTGTTTGTTCCCGATACCACAACCGTTCTAATAAATGAGCCGCATAATCTGCATAAATTTCATCTAGTTCTTTTCGTTTTTCGGCCAATAAATTTTGATATTCCGGATTCAAATCCAATTGATTATTTTTCGCGTCTGCGGCAATAAGTTTTTCGCGTGCGATGATTTGTACGAGATTTTGCCTTCCTACGGGGGTTTGTACAAAGGATTTTTCCGCTTTCGTCAGAAATCGTTGGCGTGCGGCTACGTCTGTTTGTGTCACGAACGTATCCCCTACCCGGACGGCTACCGTATCGGCGTCGGGTGTGTGATTTTCTTTTTGGCAAGATGCCAAACTTACTACGACTAGGCCTAGTAACCAAAAATATCGCATATACATACTATATCATTTTTCAACCGGGAATATTTGCTCAAAGAAAGTGAGTACTTGCCGGGCAAACGATAAAGGAGAAACCGGTCGGTTCGGACGGATACGTATCCCGTCCCCGTTTTTTGATTTTATAAATTCCAAATGTGTTGCTCCGAAGCGGTTTATTAGTTCACTTAATCCGTTTGTCGGTAGTTGGAAATGGTGCGTGAACAATAGTTCCAACCGGTCCTCGAGCCAATCCATATTATAAATTTCCAATTTACCGGCCCGATGGGAAAGAGCAATTAGTTCCGTTAAATTTAATAATTCTTGCGGGGCGGGACCGCATAAATCGGTTAGTTTGGCTAAAATTTGTTTTGTTTTTTCTTCATCGGCAGACATTAGTTCTTTATAATATTTCAAGCGTTCTGCATCATCGGGCAGATAATCCGGTGTAATATAAGCAGGCAACGGTAAATTTACTTTGGCCTGTACGGTACGCGGGATTGTTTGCCCTTTTAATTTTTTTACTTCTGCGCTTACCAAATCGCAATAAAGTGTCAGCCCCACTTCATTGACGTACCCATGCTGTTTTACTCCTAATAATTCCCCTGCACCGCGTATTTCCATATCACGCAGCGCTAAGCGAAATCCGCTCCCTAAATCGCTAAATTCCAACAGGGCCGCTAACCGTTCGCGTGCTTCTTCCGTTGGGTCTTTTTCGATTTTTTTCGGGAGGTAAACAGCCGCTAAATCAGCATAATTATTTTCCTCTTGCGGTGTTTTTTGAAAGAGCCAATCGGGATGAAATAAATAACAATAAGCCTTAATATCACCTCGCCCGATGCGTCCGCGCAATTGATAAAGTTGCGCCAAACCGAAGTTTTGGGCGTTTTCCACAATGAGTGTGTTGGCATTGGTAATGTCGATACCGGATTCTATAATGGTGGAAGCAACCAATATGTCATATTTACCGCTGTTGAAATCCCATAGGGTTTGTTCTAACTGTTTTTCATCCATCTGTCCGTGGGCCATGCAAATCCGTGCTTGCGGCACGAGTTGTTGCAACAGTAACACGCGCGACTGCATGCTTTGCACACTGTTATACACATAATATACTTGGCCGTTACGGGCTAATTCTTGGTTGATAGCGGCAGCAACCAAATCTTTATTCCATGCCGTTACCACAGTTTTTATAGGCGTGCGTCCACGTGGCGCGGTATCAATGAGGGAAATATCGCGCAAGGAGGCTAACGATTGGTTGAGTGTGCGCGGAATCGGGGTGGCACTTAACATGAGTGAGTGTACCGCCGATGCCCGGGCGCGGATTTTTTCTTTTTGTTTAACACCGAAGCGGTGTTCTTCATCTATAATCACAAGCCCTAGTTGCTTAAAGGTAACGTCTTTACTCAATAACCGGTGCGTACCGATGATAATATCACACAATCCTCTTTTTAATTCTTCCACTACCTGTTTTTGTTCTCTCGGCGTTTGGAAACGGCATAACATGCGGATATTGACCGGGAAACCTGCCATCCGTTTGGAAAATGTTTTGTAATGTTGGTCTGCCAAAATGGTAGTGGGCACAATCATCATGACCTGTTTGCCCGATAACACTACTTTGAGAGCCGCCCGCATCGCCACTTCGGTTTTGCCAAAACCCACGTCACCTACTAAAATACGGTCCATGGGTTTGGATAGATCTAAATCGTGCAGTGTTTCTTCAATGGCTTGTGTCTGTCCGGGAGTGAGTACGTAAGGAAAAGAATCCGCAAATTCTTTTTCAATCCGTTCGTCTCCCGTTATTTCGGGGGCGGGAGTGGCTTGGCGCAAGGCTTCCAAACGCAGAATTTCTTTAGCGGTTTTTTGTGCATCTTCTTTTACCCGTTTTTTAACTTCTTTCCACGTCACGCCGCCCATAACGGATAAAGCGGGCCTTTTTCCGCCTGCACTGATATATTTTTGTACCTTTTTGAAATCAAACATGGGCACATATAAGCGGCTGCCGCGACGGTACTCAATCATCAGACAATCCGTCGGCTTTTCACTCTTATTCATAATTTCCAATCCCAAATACCGTCCGATTCCGTATTCTTGATGCACTACATAATCACCCGGTTCTAATTCTTTAAAGCGGATGCGTTTGGCATTTTCCACTTCAAAATTGTGCAGGATGCGGGTGGTGTGGTAATGACGGCTTAAAATTTCATTGGAAGTAATTAGTGCAAAGTGTTCATCCGGGCTAATGAAACCTTGGGTAAGAGGGGAAATAGTAAATTGTACGGAAGGAGGGATTGTATTGCCGGACAATAATTCCGTAATACGGTCCAGTTCTCCCCGGTTTAAGCAGGAAACCGTAATGGCAATATTTTGGGATTGTAAAGAAGATATTTCTTTCGCGAGCAGTTCCATATTGGCGTTAAAGGTTAAATTTG